>FWPU01010263.1_pt1 | contig 14072 bp, 8 predicted proteins | sample 2228361 | NCBI WGS metagenome assembly FWPU01 (sample SAMEA103939777, study PRJEB20133) | metagenome
TCCGGAGGTCCCCCTCGAGGGACTTTCGCGCAAGGTGGACGAAATCCTCCGGCGGGCGATCCTCGAGGGGGCCCCCCTTCCCCTCGAGCAGGCGCTCCGGCGCGAGTCGGGGCTCTTCGGGGAGGTCTTCCGCACCCGGGACTGCCGGATCGGACTGGAGAACTTCCGGCGCACGGGCCTCAAGCAGCCGGCGCCTTTCGTCCACGCGTGAGCCGCGGGACCGATCCCGAAGGCGGGGGTGGTGGACCTGATGGGATTCGAACCCACGACCTCGGCAATGCGAGTGCCGCGCTCTCCCAACTGAGCTACAGGCCCACGTCGGACGTGCAGCGCTGGATTAAACCACAGCCGTTCCGCCGCGTCAAACACTTGCGCGCCGCTACCGCCGCGCGGGAGGCCAGGCCATCGGGGGAATGCGCGCCTCGCCCTCGATCTCCTCCGCCGTGAACGGCCGGCGCTCCAAGAGCCCCGCGCCCGCCCGGTAGACTTCCAGCGCCACCCCCGGCCGCTCCCCCGAGGTGTCCGCCTCGACCACGGCGTAGAGCTTACCCTCCGCGTGGCACAGGATCATCTCCGGCGCCTCCCGCGGGCGCGCGTTGGAACTCCCGATCGGCCCGGACGTGAACTCGAGGAACCGCCCCTCGATCTGATAGGCCGCCGTGAAGTGGCGGTCCCCCGACAGGAAGATCACGCCCCGGATCCCGCGGGCGCGGAGGAAGCCGAAGATCTCGTCGCGCTCCCGGCGGAAGCTCGACCAGCCGTCCGGCTGCGTGTGCGTCTGCCATTCGCTGCCGCAGGCGACGAACTTGAGCGACGCCCGCGAGGCCGCCAGCCCCCGCTTGAGCCACTCCTTCTGGCGCGCCCCGAGCATCGTCTTCGTTCCGTCGTCCGGGGCGCGGTTGGGCGTCCGGTGGTAGCGGCTGTCCAGCATGAAAAAGTCCGCGTCCCCCCAGGAGAACGAGAAGTACACCCCCGGGTCGTCCTCCTGGCCGTACGCCGGGTTGGCCCAGAACTCCTTGAAGGTGCGCAGGGAATCCTCCTTCCCGGGCGCCGTGCCGTCGCTGTTGTTGGGGCCGTAGTCGTGGTCGTCCCAGATCGCGTACGTGGGGGTGCGGGCGGCGATCTGGCGGAAACCGGCCGGGCGCCGGTGGTCGGCGTAGGAGGCGCGCTGGAGGGCCGGGTCCGTGGAGTCGGCGTAGTGGTTGTCCCCGAGCAGCAGGAGCAGGTCGAAGGACGTCCGCGCCGCCATGTCCCCCCAGCAGGCCGCCGCGTCCGCCCCCTTGGGGCCCACGCAGGAGCCGAAGGCGAAGCGGAAGCGCCCTTTCGCCCCCGGCCGCGGCGCGGTCCCGAAGGAGGGATACGGCGGCGCGGTCGCCGGGCGCCCGTCGAGCGACACCGCGTAGAAGTAGCGCGTGGCGGGCTCAAGCCCCGTCAGCCGGGCGTGCCCCGCGAAGTCCGTGTCCGGCCCGAGATCGACCCCTTCCGAAGTCCGGCCGTCGGCCAGGTCCGGCCGCTTCCCCCAGCGCACCTCCAGCCGCGCCGGCCTCGAAGCCTTCACCCAGATCCGCGCCTCGTCGGGCCCCGCGTGCCCCCCCATCGGCCCGAGTTCCACGTACGGATCCCCGGCCGCCAGAACCGCCGCCATCCACAGGCCCCGCATCGGCGAGCCTCCTCTCCGACCGCGCGACTTTCAAATCCGTCCGGGAGTCGCGCGGGTCCCGCCCGGGCCTCCCGGCCACTCTACGTCCGCGGGGCCGCCGGCGGCACGGAAAAAAGGAACGTCGGGTTCCGGTTGCGGAAGGCCCCCGGGCCCGGTAGAATATCCGGGAATTCACATCCGGGGGCAGCAGGGACGGAGCATTCATGAGCAGCGTTCAGGAACCGTACGAGCAGGAAGTCCAGGAAGAGCCGTCCGGCGTCGACGTCGACCCTCAGGAGACCTCCGAGTGGGTCGAGGCGCTGGAGCAGCTGCGCGTCTACCATGGCCCGGAGCGGGTGCGCTACCTCCTGCGGGTCCTCCACGAGCAGTCCTCCCGCGCCGGCATCGACCTGCCCGAGGTCGTCCAGACCCCCTACGTCAACACCATCCCCCGCTCCGAGGAGCCCCCCTTCCCCGGGGACGAGCGCCTCGAAAAGCGCCTGCGCGCCATCATCCGCTGGAATGCCGCCGTCATGGTGCACCGCGCCAACAAGCACGTGGACGGCATCGGGGGCCACATTTCGACCTACGCCTCGGCGTGCACGCTCTACGAGGTGGGGTTCAACCACTTCTTCCGCGGCCGCGAAAACGGCGCCCCCGGCGACCAGGTCTACTTCCAGGGCCACGCCTCCCCCGGCATCTACGCCCGCGCCTTCCTGGAAGGCTTCCTCACCGAGGAGCACCTGGAGCGCTTCCGCCAGGAGGTCGGCGGACTCTCCAGCTACCCCCACCCCTGGCTGATGCCCCGCTTCTGGGAGTTCCCCACCGTCTCGATGGGCCTCGGACCCCTCAACGCCATCTACCAGGCCCGCTTCAACCGCTACCTGCGCGACCGCGGCATCAAGGACACCTCCGGCTCCCGCGTCTGGTGCTTCCTGGGCGACGGCGAGTGCGACGAGCCCGAAGCCCTCGGCTCGATCTCCCTGGCCGGCCGCGAGGGCCTGGACAACCTCGTCTTCGTGATCAACTGCAACCTCCAGAGGCTCGACGGCCCCGTGCGCGGCAACTTCAAGATCATCCAGGAACTCGAGGCCGTCTTCCGCGGCGCCGGGTGGAACGTCCTGAAGGTCGTCTGGGGCCGCGACTGGGACCCCCTCCTGGAGGCCGACCCCTCGGGGCTCCTGGTGCGCCGCATGGGGGAGGCCGTCGACGGGGATTACCAGAAGTACGTCGTCGAGCCCGGCTCCTACACGCGCCGGCACTTCTTCGGCAAGTACCCCGAACTCCTCAAGCTCGTCGAGCACCTCTCCGACGACCAGATCCGCACCCTCCGGCGCGGCGGGCACGACCCGGCCAAGGTCTACGCCGCCTACCACCGCGCCTGCCGGCCCAACGGCCGCCCCACCGTCATCCTGGCCAAGACCGTCAAGGGATGGGGGACGGGGGAGGGCGCCGAAGCCACCAACGTCGCCCATCAGTTCAAGAAGTTCACGGAGACCCAGATTCGTTCCTTCCGCGACCGGCTGGGGCTGCCGATCCCGGACGCGAAGCTTTCGGACCCGCCGTACTACCGGCCGCCGCGGGACGGCGAGGAGATGGAGTACCTCCACGAGCGCCGCAAGGCCCTCGGCGGCTATGTTCCCCGCCGCGTCGTGCGCGTCCCCAAGGAGGAAATCCCGCCGCTCGAGGCCTTCGCCGACAACCTCAAGGGGTCGGCCGCCGCCGGGAACAAGGAGTTCTCCACCACCGCCGCCTACAACAACGTCCTCAAGAAGCTCCTGGCCGACCCGAAGCTGGGCAAGCGGATCGTGCCGATCATTCCCGACGAGGCCCGCACGTTCGGCCTGGAACCTCTCTTCCGGCAGGTGGGCATCTATTCCTCGGTGGGCCAGAAATACGAGCCGGTGGACAAGAGCTCGTTCCTCTACTACCGGGAGGCCAAGGACGGGCAGGTGCTGGAGGAGGGGATCACGGAGGCCGGCTCGATGGCCAGCTTCACCGCCTCCGGCACCAGCTACGCCGTCCACGGCGTGACCACCATCCCCTTCTACATCTACTACTCCATGTTCGGCTTCCAGCGCGTGGGGGACCTCGTCTGGGCCGCCGCCGACAGCCGCGCCAAGGGCTTCCTCCTGGGGGCCACCGCCGGCCGCACCACCCTCAACGGCGAGGGCCTCCAGCACGAGGACGGCCACTCCCACCTCCTGTTCTCCGCCGTCCCCACCGTGCGCTGCTACGACCCCGCCTGGGCCTACGAGGTCGCCGTCATCATCCACGACGGCCTCAAGCGCATGTACCAGGACCAGGAGAGCTGCTTCTACTACGTCACGCTCTACAACGAAAACTACCCCCAGCCCCCCATGCCCCCCGGCGTCGAGGAGGGCATCGTCCGCGGCCTTTACCCCTACCGCCCGGCCGCCCCGGGGGCCGAGAAGCTCGGTGAGCCCGCCGTGGAGCTCCTGGGCAGCGGCGTGATCCTGCGCGAGGCGCTTCGCGCCCAGGAGATCCTGGCCCGGGACTTCCGGGTCCCCGCCCGCGTCTGGAGCGCCACAAGCTACCTGACGCTCCGGCGCGACGCCCTGGAGTGCGAGCGCTGGAACCGCCTGCACCCGGCCTCCGAGCCGCGCGTGCCGTACCTCCTGGCCCAGCTCGGCGGGACCGACCGGCCCGTGGTGGCCGTCAGCGACTACATGCGGGCGGTCCCGGAAATGGTGGCCAAGTGGCTGCCGGATCGCTTCACCGCCCTGGGGACCGACGGGTTCGGGCGCTCCGACTCCCGCCAGAAGCTGCGCCGGCACTTCGAGGTGGACGCCGAGCACGTCGCCTATGCGGCCCTCTACGAGCTTTCCCGCAAGGGGCGCTTCCCCAAAAAGGATCTCCCCAAAGCCCTGGCCGCCCTGGGCCTGGACCCCGACGCCCCCGATCCGGCCTCCGCGTAAGCTCTCACCGGCTCCAAGCTCGACGGCGGAAGGTCCTCGCCCTCCGCCACTCTGGCAGCCGGACAGCCGAATTCGGTCCGGCCGAAATTGCAACACGCTGTCTCCCAAGGAGTTGCCTTCACGCCCTCCCCCATCACCCTGGCATGGCTCTTGCATCAATGGCATTGGAAGGAGAGTCTGGATGTCTCTGGACAAGTTGACCGAGAAGAGTCGCGAGGCGCTGCAGGCGGCCAACACGCTGGCGGAGCGTTGGACCCATCCGGAGATCGAGCCGGAGCACGTGGGGGTGGCGCTTCTGGAGCAGGCGGAGGGGACGGCGGCGCCGCTTTTACAGGCCGCCGGAGCCGACCCGCAGCGGGTCAAGCAGGACTTCTCGCGCGAGCTGGCGCGCTTCCCGCGCGTGCAGGGGGACGCCCAGGTGGGGCTCTCCCGCCGCACGCAGCGGCTCCTGCGGGAGGCCCAGAAGGAAGCGGAATCCCTCAAGGACGAATACCTTTCCACGGAACACTTCCTCCTGGCGATGGCGCGGGACTCCGACGGCGTCGGCACGATCCTGCGCAACGCCGGGGCCACGCACGAGAAGCTCCTGTCCGCCCTGGCCCGGGTGCGCGGCCAGCGGCGCGTGACGGATCCCAACCCCGAGGCCAAGTACCAGACGCTCGCCAAGTACTGCCGCGACCTGACGGAACTGGCGCGCCGGGGGAAGCTCGACCCCGTGATCGGCCGGGACGAGGAGATCCGCCGCGTCATGCAGATCCTCTCCCGACGGACCAAGAACAATCCCGTCCTCATCGGCGAGCCGGGGGTGGGCAAGACCGCGATCGTCGAGGGCCTGGCCCGGCGGATCGTCGAAGGGGACGTCCCCGAAGGCCTGCGGGACCGGCAGGTGATGGCTTTGGACATGGGTCTCCTGGTGGCCGGCACGAAGTTCCGCGGGGAGTTCGAGGAGCGCCTCAAGGCCCTGATCAAGGACGTGGTCGACTCCGAGGGGCGGATCATCCTCTTCATCGACGAGATCCATACCGTCATCGGCGCGGGCGCCACGGAGGGCGGGGCCCAGGACGCGGCCAACCTGCTCAAGCCGGCCCTGGCGCGCGGGGAGCTGCGCTGCATCGGGGCGACGACGCTGGACGAGTACCGCAAACACATCGAGAAGGACGCGGCCCTCGAGCGGCGCTTCCAGCCGGTCTTCGTGGGCGAGCCCTCCGTCGAGTCCACCATCGCCATCCTCCGCGGCCTCAAGGAGCGCTACGAGGTCCACCACGGCGTGCGGATTTCCGACGACGCGCTCGTGACGGCGGCGGTCCTTTCCCACCGCTACATCTCGGAGCGTTTCCTCCCGGACAAGGCGATCGACCTCGTGGACGAGGCGGCGGCCAAGCTGCGCCTGGAGATCGACTCGATGCCCGCGGAGCTGGAGGCGGTCACCCGCCGGATCATGCAGCTGGACATCGAGCTGGCGGCCCTGCGCAAGGAGACCGAGCCCGCCGCCCGCGAGCGCCTGGCCCGCATCGAGCGGGAGCGCGCGGATCTTTCCGAGCAGACCTCGCGCCTGAGGGCGCGCTGGGAGAACGAAAAGAACGCCGTCCGCCGCCTCCGCGAGATCAAGGAGAAGCTGGAGGCCGAACGCACGCGCGCCGAGATCCTCCAGCGGCAGGGCGAGCTCGACAAGGTCGCCGAGATCCGCTACGGCGTCATCCCTTCGCTCGAGAAGGAGCAGGAGGCGCTCCAGAAAGAGCTCGAGAAGATCCAGGGGGATCGCCCCCTCCTCAAGCAGTCCGTCGGCGCCGAGGACGTCGCGCAGGTCGTCTCCCGGTGGACCGGCATCCCCGTGTCCCGCATGATGGAGACGGAGCGCGAGAAGCTCCTCCGCATGGAGGAGCGCCTGGCCCGGCGCGTCATCGGCCAGGAGGAGGCCGTGCGCGCCGTCTCGGACGCCGTGCGCCGCTCGCGCGCGGGGCTGTCCGACCCCCAGCGCCCCATCGGGTCGTTCCTCTTTCTCGGACCGACCGGTGTGGGGAAAACGGAACTCGCCCGGGCGCTGGCCGAGTTCCTCTTCGATACCGAGGAGGCGATGATCCGCCTGGACATGTCCGAATACATGGAAAAGCACACGGTCTCGCGCCTCCTGGGAGCCCCGCCGGGCTACGTGGGCTACGAGGAAGGCGGCACCCTCACCGAGGCCGTCCGCCGCCGGCCCTACGCCGTGGTCCTTTTCGACGAGATCGAGAAGGCCCACCCGGACGTCTTCAACGTCCTGCTCCAGATCATGGACGCCGGGCGGCTCACCGACGGGCAGGGGCACGTCGTCAACTTCAAGAACACCATCGTCATCATGACCTCGAACGTCGGCTCCGACATCCTCCAGGAGGGCGGCCGCCGGGAGGACGTCCTGGCGCTCCTGCGGACGCGCTTCCGGCCGGAGTTCCTCAACCGGATCGACGAGATCGTCGTCTTCCACGCCCTCACCCAGGACCACCTGCGGCGGATCGTGGATCTCCAGCTGGAACAGGTCCGCCGCCGTCTGGCGGAGCGGCGGATCTCGCTCGAGGTCACCCCGGAGGTGCGCGACGCCCTGGCCCGCGAGGGCTACGACCCTCAATACGGCGCGCGTCCCCTCCGGCGGCTCGTCCAGCGGCGGATCCAGAACGTCCTGGCTTCGCAGATCCTGGAGGGACGCTTTCAGGACGGGGACTCCATCCTCGTGGAGCTCGAAGCGAACGGAGAATTCCGCTTCGTCCGCCGGGAGGGGGGCGCCCGGGCGGCGTAGGCGGGCGCGGGTCTAGAACTCGTCCTCGACGAGCTGGACGTCGTAGGTGCGGGCGTACAGCCGGAACCCCATCGAGCGGGCCAGGGCCACGGCCGCCTCGTTGGCCTCCGGGGTGCGCCACTGGGCCACGAACCCGCGCCCGAGCGCGTCCTGGGCCGCGGCGCCGACGACCGCCTTGGCGTACCCCTTGCCCCGGTGCGCCGGGTGGGTGATCACGCCGATGTAGGCCAGCACGTTCCCCATGACGACGTAGCCGGAGACGGCCACGAGGTCCCCGCCGCGGAAGAGCCCGAAGAGGGGTTTGCGGATCTGAAGGAGCTTGGACTGCTTCCAGGCCAGCTCCCCGCACCCTTCCGCCAGGCGCTCGATGGCCGGTTCGTCCGCGTCCCCGAGCAGCCGCGCCTCCGCGCCGGGGGCCGGCGAGGGCCGGAAGTCCGCGCGGTCGGCGATCCCGAGCCAGGCGGGCCCGGCCACCTTGTCGCGGGCCACGACGAAGACCCGCGCCAGGAACGCCGGGTCGAAGGCGCGCTCGGGGGGCGCCTCGCGCAGCTGGGCGCGCTCGATCTCCGGCACCGATTCCGGTACCGAGACGACCAGGCAGGGCCCGCGCCGGAAGGCGAGCGCCCCGTCGTAGCCGGCCAGGGCCTGGTGCGGAACGACGAGCGTCCGGGCCGCCTCCAGATCCTCGGGCCGGCACCCGAAGTAAGCGGCCCAGAAGGCGTCCACCCGCCGGAGCGTCTCGGGGGCCGTCATCACTCTTCCCACCGCATCTCGCCCGAGGGGCGCGGGGCCGGCCGCCGGGGCGCCTCGGCGGAACCGTTGTCCGAAGGCTCCGGCGCCGCCGGGCGCGGGCCCCCGCGCAGCTCCACGCGCTCGACCTCGAAGAGCTTGGCCACCAGCGCCGGCAGGACCTCCGGAGGCCGGGGCTTCCCCGGCGCCAGCGGCACGAAGGGCTCGAATTCGACCTCGACCTCGTAGGCCGCCCGGTCCGGCGCCAGCCGCGCCGAGAGTCCCAGCACCTCGTAGCCGCGCCGGCCGATCTGCCCGAGGAGCCGCACGAGCGCCCCTTCGGCCCGGCGCAGCCGGACGTAAAGCGTGTGGCTCATCGGCGTTCCTCGACCAGCATCTCGGCGTTGGACTTCCCGGGGGGCACGAGCGGCCAGACGTTGGCGGCCTGCTCGATCCACACGTGGGCCAGGAGCGGCCCGCGCTCGTGGAGCAGCCGGTCGATCGCCCGCGGCACGTCCTTGCGCTCCCGCACGAAGAAGGCCGGGATCCCGAACGCCTCCGAAAGCCGCACGAAGTCCGGGTTGTCCGAAAGGTCGATCTCGCTGTACTTGCGGGCGAAGAAGAGCTCCTGCCACTGCCGCACCATCCCGAGCGCCTGATTGTCCACGAGCAGGATCTTCACCGGGATGTTGTACCGCTTGATCGTGGCCATCTCCTGGATGTTCATCATGATCGAGCCGTCCCCGGTGACGCAGATCACGCGGCAGTCGGGCCGGGCCAGATGCGCCCCGATCGCCGCCGGCAGGCCGAAGCCCATCGCCCCCGTGCCCCCGCTCGTCAGGTGCAGCTCCGGGCGGCGGAACCCGTAGTGCTGGGCCACCCACATCTGGTGCTGGCCCACGTCGCAGGTCACGATCGTACGGTCGTCGGCGCGCTCCGAGAGCTCCTTGAGCATCGCCGGCATGTACACGCCGTCCCCCGGCGCGTTGTAGTTCCAGGCGTACTCCTTCTTGTACCGCAGGCATTCCCGGCGCCACTCCTCGATCTGCGGCAGCGGGAACGACAGCTCCCGCAGGGCCACCCGGATGTCCCCCACGACCCCCGCGTCCGCCCGCCGGAGCTTGCCCACCTCCGAGGGGTCCACGTCCATGTGGATGACCTTGGCCCCCGAGGCGAACTCCGAGAGCTTCCCCGTGGCGCGGTCGTCGAACCGCGCCCCCACGCAGATCAGCAGGTCGCACTGGTGCACGGCGATGTTGGACTGCTTGAAGCCGTGCATCCCGAGCATCCCCAGGAAGAGCTCCTCGTCGAACGGCACCCCGCCCAGGCCCTTGAGCGTGTGGACCACGGGGATGCGCGTGGCCCGGACGAAGCCGCGGAACTCCTCCAGCGCGCCCGCCATCGCCACGCCGCCGCCCGCGTAGATCACCGGCCGGCGGCACTCCCGCAGGAGCTTGGCCGCCTTCTCGAGGGACTCCCGCGAGGGGGCCGGCGGCCGCCCCTCGGAGGCGTCCGGGGGAAGGAGCCGGAGATCCGCCTGGGCCTCCTGGACGTCCCGCGGGATGTCCACGAGCACCGGCCCCGGACGCCCCGAACGGGCGATCCGGAACGCGTCCCGCATCACCTGCGGCAGATCCTCCGGCCGCCGCACGAGGAAGCTGTGCTTCACGATGGGAAGCGTGATCCCGAAGATGTCCGTCTCCTGGAAGGCGTCCGTCCCGATCAGGAACGTCCGCACCTGACGCGTGAGGGCCACCATCGGGACGCTGTCCATGAACGCGTCGGCGATGCCCGTGACGAGGTTCGTCGCCCCCGGGCCGGAGGTCGCCACGCAGACCCCCACCCGCCCGCTCGCCCGCGCGTAGCCGTTGGCCGCGAACGCCGCCCCCTGCTCGTGCCGGACCAGGATGTGCTTGAATTTCGCCCCCACGATCGCGTCGTAGAAGGGCATGATCGCCCCGCCCGGGTACCCGAAGATCGTGTCCACGCCCTCGGCCTCGAGGGCCCGGCACACGAACTCGGCGCCTCGCATCATCGGCATCGCGCGACCCCCGCCTTCCTCAGGCCTTCACGTTCCGCTTTCGGCCGCCCTGCGCCTTCCCCGGCGCCGGCGCCGGACCGGGCTGCAGCCACGACATCCGCGCCCGCAGCTCCCGGCCCACCGCCTCGATCGGGTGGTTCAGGTCCCGATCCAGCAGCTTCTGGTACACCGGCCGCTGCGCCTGGTTCTCCAGCACCCACTCCCGCGCGAACTGCCCCGAGCGGATCTCCTCCAGGATCTTCCTCATCGACGCGCGCACGTGGTCGTCCACGATCCTGGGCCCGCGCGTCAGGTCCCCGTACTTGGCCGTCTCGCTGACGAACTGGTGCATCCGGGCGAACCCGCCCTCGTAGATGAGGTCCACGATGAGCTTGAGCTCGTGCAGGCACTCGAAGTAGGCGACCTCCGGCTTGTAGCCGGCCGCCACGAGCGTCTCCCAGCCCGCGGCGATGAGCTCCGTCACCCCGCCGCAGAGCACCGCCTGCTCGCCGAAAAGGTCCGTCTCCGTCTCCTCCGCGAACGTCGTCTCGATCACGCCCGCTCGCGTGCCGCCCAGCGCGTGCGCGTACGCCAGCGCCCGCTCGAAAGCCTTGCCCGTGGCGTCCTGGTGGACCGCCAGGAGACACGGCACCCCCTTGCCCTCCACGTACTGCCGGCGGACCAGGCTCCCGGGCCCCTTGGGGGCGATCATCGTCACGTCGAGCTCGGCGGCGGGACGGATCTGCCCGAAGTGGATGTTGAACCCGTGGGCGAAAAGCACCATCCCGCCCTTCTTCAGGTTCGGGGCCACCACGTCCCGGTAGAGCCCCGGCTGCTGCATGTCCGGCACGAGCATGCAGACCACGTCCGCCGACTTGACCGCCCGCGCCGGCTCCTCGGGCTGCCAGCCGTCCTCCTGGGCCTGCGCCCAGGTCTTCCCGTCCGGGCGCAGCCCCAGGGTCACCTCGCACCCGCTGTCGCGCAGGTTGAGCGCGTGGGCGCGCCCCTGGCTGCCGTAGCCCAGGACCGCGATCCTCCGGCCCCGCAGCGCCGCCGGGTCGGCGTCCCTCTCCCCGTAAAGCTTAGTGGCCATTCGTTCCTCCGTCGAGAAGCCCCACCGGAAGCGTCACGGCCCCTTCGGAGGCCGACGCCACGGTGGCGGCGTATTTTGCCAGCACTCCCCAGCGGTAGCGGGGCGCCGGCGGCGCCCAGCCCTTCCGCCGCGCCTCCAGGTCCGCCTTCACGTCCAACCGGCGTCGCTCCACGTCGATCGTCACCTCGTCCCCGTCGCGCACCAGGGCGATCGGCCCCCCGACGGCCGCCTCCGGCGCCACGTGCCCCACCATGAACCCGTGGGTGGCGCCGCTGAAGCGCCCGTCCGTCACGAGCGCCACGTCCTTGCCCAGCCCCTGCCCCACGAGGGCCCCCGTCACCTGGAGCATCTCGCGCATCCCCGGCCCGCCCCGCGGGCCTTCGTAGCGGATGACGACCACGTCCCCCGGCCGGATCGACCGCGCCTGAACCGCCCGGAAGGCGGCCTCCTCGCCGTCGAACACGCGCGCGGGCCCCGTATGGACGCGCCTCTCGTGGCCCGAGAGCTTGATCACGCACCCCTCGGGGGCCATCGTCCCCCGGAGAATCGCGATCCCGCCCGTCTTCTTGATGGGGTCCTTCGCCGTCCGGATCACCTGCTGGCCGGGCGTCTCGCGCGCCTCCCGGATCTCCTCGAAGAGCGTGCGGCCGGTGACCGTGCGCTCGTCCTTGAGGAGCCCCGCCTCCATCAGGCGCCGCGCGAACAGCCGCACCCCGCCCGCCTTGTAAAGGTCGTAGGCGACGAACCGCCCGAAGGGCTTGAGGTCCGTCAGGATCGGCGTGCGCTCCGAGATGCGGTCGAAGTCGTCGATCGAGAGCTCCACCCCGGCCTCGCGGGCGATCGCCAGGAGGTGAAGCACCGCGTTCGTCGAGCCGCCGCTGCCCATGACGCCCGTGATCGCGTTCTCGAGCGCCGCCCGCGTGACGACCTGCCGGGGCCGGAGATCCTTCTCCAGAAGGCGCATGACCAGGCGGCCCGCCTCGAAGGCCGCCTTCTCCTTCTCCGGGTCGGGCGCCGGGATGTCGTTGGCCACCATGGGGGAAACTCCCAGCCTCGCGGCCGCCATCGACATCGTGTTGGCGGTGAACTGGCCGCCGCAGGCGCCGGCTCCGGGACACGCCCGGTCCTCGATCGCCTTGAGCTCGGACTCGGTCAGGCGGCCGGCGGCGCACGCCCCGATCGCCTCGTAGACGTCCTGGATCGTGATCGACCGGCCGTCGAGGTTCCCCGGGAGGATCGAACCCGAGTAGAGCACCAGCCCCGGCAGGTTCAGGCGGCACAGCGCCATGATCGCCCCGGGAATGGTCTTGTCGCACCCCGAGATGCACACGAGCGCGTCCAGGAGGTGCCCTCGCACGGCCAGCTCGATCGAGTCCGCCACGACCTCCCGGGAGACAAGGGACGCCTTCATCCCCTCCGTCCCCATCGCGATCCCGTCGGTCACGGTGATCGAGTTGAACTCGAAAGGCGTGCCTCCCGCGGCGCGGATCCCCTCCTTGACCTTCTGGGCCAGGGCCCGCTGGTTGACGCTGCACGGCGTCACGTCCGTCCAGGTGTGCGCCACCGCCACCAGGGGCTTTTCGAGGTCCGCGTCCGTGAGCCCGAGCGCCTTCCACATGGAGCGGGCGCCGGCGCGCGAGAGCCCCTTCTTGATCGAGTCGCTAAGCATTTCGGGTCGTCCTCATGGGTTCGTGCCGCCCGAAGGCGCGGACGAACCGCCGCAGGAGCTTCCGGTCGGCGATCCTCCGCCTCAGGGCGATCCGACGTTCCATTGCCCTCCGCCGCCGACGAACCATACGACACCTCGGCACTGCCGCCGGGTCACGCGAAGGGATCGAAGACCCGCGATCCTACCGCGACGGCCCGGCTTCCTTCAAGACCTATCCGCCTTGCCCGCCGTACCCCCCCCGGAAGGGGGAGGAGGGTCCGCGCGGGGGCAAGGTACAAAAAAACCCGCGTCACCTTCCGGTGGCGCGGGTCAAACGTTTCTTCGAAGAGTCCGAGCGCGCGCCACCTAGGAGGTGGCAAGTCGAACGACAAGAATCGAAACTCGGCCGCGCTCGAACATCAGGCACCTACTATAACCGGCGCCCCCGGGCCGAGTCAACAGGAATCTCATGGACGGGTCCCCGGCCGACCCGCTACAATCCGGCGCCATGATTCCCGGAAAGGCCACCCCCGAAGGGACCGCCGCCTTCACCCGGAGCTTCCCGGCGCTCGACCCCGGCCACTGGCGGCCGGCCCTGGGGCTGACGCTCTCCTCCGTCGGCCTGGGCACGTACCTCGGCAACGCCGACCCCGTCACCGATCAAAAGTACGCGGCTTCGGCCCGGAGGGCCCTCGGGCTGGGCGTCAACGTCCTCGATTCGGCGATCAACTACCGCTACGAGCGGAGCGAGCGTTCCCTGGGCGCGGCGCTCCGCGAGGCCGTCTCCTCCGGGGCGGTCGCCCGCGAGGAGGTTCTCGTCTGCACCAAGGGCGGGTTCATCACGGGCGACCTCGGTCCGGCCACGCGCGAGTGGTTCGAGGCCGAGATCGTGCGACCCGGCCTGGCCCGGCTGGAGGACGTGGCCGCCGGCGGGCACTGCATGACCCCGGGGTTCCTGCGGCACGAGCTGGAGCGCAGCCGCCGCAACCTCGGGGTCGAAACGATCGACGTCTACTACGTCCACAACCCCGAGACCCAGATCCCCGAGGTGGGCGAGGACGAATACTACCGGCGCCTCACCGCCGCCTTCGGCGCCCTCGAGGAAGCCGCCCGCCAGGGCAAGATCCAGTTCTACGGCACGGCCACCTGGAACGCCTACCGCGTGCCCCCCGGTGACGCGTCGCACGCCTCCCTCGAGCGCACTCTCGAATGCGCCCGGGCCGCCGGCGGCCCG
>FWPU01010264.1_pt1 | contig 14071 bp, 8 predicted proteins | sample 2228361 | NCBI WGS metagenome assembly FWPU01 (sample SAMEA103939777, study PRJEB20133) | metagenome
TATTGCTATGGTGGGCTATAGCAACTGGTTTTTCAGTGTCCTGATGGATCCGCCGCTCACCTCTGTTCACCAACCCGGGTTTGAGATGGGTCAGGAAGCTGCCCGGTTACTCATCCGCCATATTGAAATGAAAGGCAAAGGTGTTGAAGAAGTCGTTCCTGAAAAAAAGATTTTGAAAACCCATTTGGTAATTCGGGAATCTTCGCTCAAAAAGAAATAGTCGGATTCATTCCGAACTGCCCCCTACTCCAGCCAAACCTGTTCCAATTGCCAGGTGTGGGGCTGGTTTTTGTTTTGGGCCGGAATAACCACCACCCATTCCAGGTTCTCGGCTTCAGGCAGTTTAAAATTTCCGCCATCTGCGCCGGCAAACGTAAGCGGCAGAAAAACCGGGTAACCGCGAGGCAACAAGATTAGTTTACCGGTTTGCAGGTCCTTTAAAGGTATGCGGTATTCGTCGTTACCCTGCTTGTTCAGCACCACTTCATGCCATACGGTATGGCCTTGTGAATCGGCCAGACCTATGCGGATGGTGAGCGGCCCGGTGCCCACATTTCTGACCCGTAAAACCAACTGCGTTTTTTCACCCAGATCGGCCTTCCTGCCATTAACCCGTTCAGCAAAGCAATAGCGCATGGCATACCAATAGTTTTCGGTTGCCGAATCGTAATAGCAGGTGGTAGCCGGGTTTTGCAAATGGATTTCCCATGCACCGCGGCCGTCAGGCCGGGGGCTTAGTCGCGCAGGAGCCCATTGCCTAAGTACCTTGTCGTAATCCTCGGCAGCATTAAAAAGCACAACCGGAAAATCCGGCCCGACCACCCGAGTGCGGTAGACTTGCCGGTAGTAAAAATCCCAAGCGCCCGGCCGGGTGGCGGTGCCATCCGGAAAAGTAAGTACCGTGTTGTCATGGCCAACGGTTATAAAATATTCCAAAAAGCCCGGCATAATATCGGCAGCCGGCACTTCTGCCTGGTAAGTAAACCCGACGGTGCGGGTCATGGGTAAACTTTGGAAGGTACCGTTTATGTGGTAGTGCAGTCGTACTTCATCAGGGTATTTATCAAAAGCCACCTGGGCCATGATCACATGGCTCTTCCCGGTTGAAATTTAAATAAACGGTTCATGCACCACTTCGGTTCGGGCAATGGGAGCGGCCAAAAGCGCGCGGTGGTGTGCGGCATATTCGGATAATCTCAAATGGCCTATGCGCATGTTTTTATCCAACCCATTGGCTGGTCCGGCAGAAAGCACGTACGTACCGGGAGAGATGGAAACGGTAAAATTGCGGGCATTAAAGGACTGACCGGAAGAGGAAAGCGGATGCACGTGGTAATTTGCCGGCAGGTCGGGCAGGCGAACAGTCAGGTTGCGATGAAAAAATCCTAACCGGGCCACATTTTTTGCCGGACTGGTCCGGGCAAAGGGATCGGCCACCCATATTGCATCGGGTAAAATTTCAAGCCGCCACATTCCTTCCTTAATCTTATCTAAAAAATATGCGCCAGTGCCATCGTACTGCACAACTTCTGATTGGCCCGTTCCGGCAATATGGGAAAGAGCATGAATATCAACAGGAACGGACTGCGTACTGGCGGAGTAGAAAAATTTTTGTCGGGTATTAAGCTCTGCCAGGTCGGCTGCGTAGTCTATCCTTACACCTTCAAACGTCGTGTTATAAGGGAACTTGCCATACGAGCGATAAAGAGGCACCGTGCGAAAGGCTTCGGCAGCAACCATTAACCCGATGGCTTTTCGGGGAGTGTAGAGTAAATTCATGTAGTGCGTACCGTACTCGGTGTTGAGATGAGCCATAAAGGAAGGGTCGTAAGCAAAATGGGCGGCTGCCTGCATACCCGCCGTGCGAAAACTTCGGGCCATAGCCGGATAGATGTACGCACTGGGGCAATCGGCTGCATCAAACTCGTACACTATTTTTGCTTTGCCTGCAAAACCTTTCACATCAACAAAAGGAATAGCATAACGGTCAACCAGCGGCAGCAAATTACCCTGAAGGCTGTGCTGTGCACCTAAACCGGTAGGATACCACTGGTAAGTTCCTCCCTGTATATTGGCACTAAAGTAACCTTCGGCCAGATGGATGCTGTGGGTAACGTTGTAAAACACTGGCTTTTTACATCCGGTACTTCGTATTGCCGTCACCATGCTGTTGATGAAGTGTGTAACCTGACGGCTGGTTCCCTTATGATGCGGCTCGTTTGAAATTTCAAAAGCTAAAATAGCCGGATCATCTTTATACGATAATCCGGTATATGGATTGACATGATTTACAAATTGCACCAGATATCTTTGCTGGGCCTGTATGGCATCAGGGTGCTCAAGGCATATTTCTTTTCCATATTTGTGCGAAAAGCCCGGCGTAGCCTCATCGGGTTCGGGCCAACCGTTGCCCCAGTAGGCTATGGGCGTAATGATGCATTTTATTCCCCGCTCCTGCAGGCGATAGAGCAGATAGTCGAACAACTGCAGATGATGATTCTCTATCAGATTACCCAGCGTATCGCTTATTTCCGTATCCCATACATGCACACGAAAGGCATCAAAACCGAGGCGTGCAAAGTGATACACATCCATATCTATGGCCTTTTGCAAATCAACCTGCATACGCCCGGCCGTGCGGTAGGCATGGGCAAACGGAGCGGTATAATTCACACCGAACAAGCACACTTCTTTACCGGAATGCTGCCAGCGCCAGATGCCCGATTTATCTACAAAAGTAGGCTGAGCCGAGGCATAGCAACACAAGCAGGCGAATAACCAGAACAACCTGTGCATAAAATAACTTTGAAAATGTTGTTCAAGTATAGTAATTTACAAAAAGCCGGAATAGAATTATGCTACGTTTATACCTGATTATGCTGCTAACGGCCGTATGGGGTTGTGGTGGTAACGACACCATTGCGCCTGAACCGGATGATGAGTTACCGCCGGTTGCCATACGCGCTGCCGACCTGTCTTTTCTTCCCGAAATCCGCCAATGGAACATTGTTTTCAAAGATAGCCGGAACCAACCCGGCGATGTACTGGATATTCTCAAGGCTGCTGGCTGCAATACCGTACGTTTAAGATTGTGGCACACGCCCGAAACCGAACACAGTTCGTGGCAAGAAGTATGCAGATTCGCTCAGGAAATTAAGAACAAAGGACTTAAACTCTGGATTACCATCCATTACTCCGACACCTGGGCCGACCCCGCACAGCAATTCAAACCTGCTGCCTGGCAAAATTTAAACATACCATTGCTGGCCGATAGCGTGCGCAACTACAGCCGCAAGGTTGCCGAACAGTTGCAACCTGATATCGTACAGGCCGGAAATGAGATTAACGACGGATTTTTGTGGCCCGAAGGAAAACTTTCTTCTCATCCGGACACGTTCTTCATGCTGCTAAAGGAAGCCATTGCCGGACTGCGCGAAGGATTCGCAGAAGCTTCCATAATGATGCATTACGCTAATCCAGAAGGTAGCCCGTGGTTTTTCAACCTTTTAAACGAGGAGGAGGTTGCGTATGATCTTATCGGACTGTCGTACTACGCCCGCTGGCATACCCGGTCGTTAAGTACCGTGCAAAACGAACTGAACGCACTGGCCAACCAAACCAGCAAACCTATACTTATAGCCGAAACGGCCTATCCGTTCACCCTGGAATGGAACGACCAGACCACGAACCTGGTCGGCCTACCCGAACATTTGATAAGTGGCTACAGCGCCACGCAGGAAGGACAGTACCGTTACCTGGTGCGCATAAGGAGCCTGCTGCACCAAACACCGGGTTGCATGGGCTTTTGTTACTGGGCCCCAGACTGGGTGGCCTTTAAAGGCAACGAGACTACCCAGGGTTCGAGTTGGGAAAATATGGCTCTATTCGATTTTTCATTTAAGGCCACCGAGGGCCTCAAGGCCTTTGCAGAGTAACGTTGTTAAAACTTAATTATTCTTACCCGGCTTAAACCCCGGGGGGTTTGCACCTGCACCATATACATGCCGGGAGCAAAAGCCGACAAGTCGTAGCGATTGTCTTGCTTAGGGCTTAACAGTTTAATCTGACCCGAAGGGCAAATTACAGCAACCCTTTCAATTGGTTCGTCGCATTGAAGGTAAAAACCATCGTGTACCGGATTCGGATATAATTCAACCCAACCGGCAAAGGAAGTTTCGGTTTCGATACCTGTAATTAAGGGGTTGGCGATGGGTACATCGGTAAATAGCCTGAATTCGCCCGGCCTGAGGGTAAGCGTGTGCGGTAGTGTTGATACGGCCACCGGCGTGCCAAAGGTGTAGTAATCGTACCAGGTACCTGTGTGCGGAAAATTAACCTGAACCGTCTTTGAGGTTACATCGAAGTTAACCACTATCTGTACGTTCATGTCATCGGCTGAGGCCGGTGTTGGATTGTAGGGATTATTTTTAAGCGTAATTTGCTTTTGAAGCGTGCTCATACCCGAAAAGGTTACCGTACCTGTGGTAAATACATCGTATATTTTGCGAAGCCTGAGCAAATCGGCTATATGCAGGTAGAGGCGGTAGCGTAAATAATCATCGCGGTAATCCCACTTAACCGGCTTGGGGTCAAGGCGGCAGTTGTTGTTAACCGTTCCGTTAGTACAATAATTAATGCTGTAGTCGTAGCCCAGTTCTCCGAACTGCCATAGCATTTTAGGCCCTGGCAAGGTATAGAACATGAGCGCAGCTGCACGCATACGCTGCAGCGCCGTTGAAGTACTTCTGGTGTTATGCCCGGAGGCAGAGTTGCCAAACTGATAGTTTCGGTACATCATGCGTTCCTCATCGTGGCTTTCCATATACCCCACCACATGCGCTACGGTCCATCCGCGCGTACCGTGATACACCCAATCAATCGAGGCATTTTCGGCATATCCCATGGTATTCTGGTTGTAGGCATAATTCAGGTTGCCCCACAGCAGCATGCCTTTCCCCTCGCCTGCCCGGTATTCGGCCAGTTCTTTTTCTTCTATGTTTACGGCAAAATGCTCCAGAATAATAATGGCATCGGGTGTGTGGCTCCAGATCTTATCGGCCATTCGTTTAATAATGGCTATACGGGCCGGATCGTAGTTAGACCACAACTCTACGTTGCTGCCGGTATTGGTCTGGGTAAAACCTTTCGATAGGTCGAACCTGAAGCCGTCAACCTTATACTCATTAAGCCAATAGTGCGTAACCGTATCCACATACACCTGAGTGTATGTGCTGGCGTGGTTCATATCGTAAAATACACTGAACGGATGGGTAGCTGTTACATTAAACCACCGGTTAGCAGCAGTTGGCCGGAAATTATTAAAATCAAAGTCCAGCATAGCCATGGGATTTGGAATATCCTGGTGGTTCAGGGCAATATCAAGAATTACCGCAATTCCGTTTTGGTGGCACTTGTCAATAAATTCCTTTAGTTTGTTCTTCGGACCATAATACTTATCCGGAGCAAACATAAATGTAGGGTTATAGCCCCATCCTTCATTTCCGTTAAACTCCATAATGGGCATGAGCTCGATGGCGTTCACGCCAAGTGTTTTGAAATAGGATAAGGTATCTATCAGGCTTTGATAATTTCTATTGACGGTACCAAAAAAGTCGCGCAGCAGCAATTCATATATCACCAGATTTTTCTTTTCAGGCCGCTGATAATTGGTGCTTTGCCAATTGTAAGGAGTTTGCTCAGTTTGAAATACCGCCACGCGATTGAAGTACCAGAAAGATGAGTAAGCTTTTGCCGGATAGGGTTTCAGCCCCGGATAGGTAGAAGCTGGTATATATTGATCGTCCGGATCCAGAATCTTATCGGCATAAGGATCAGCAATCCACAGGGTTTCATCCACCAGGTATTGAAAACCGTATTCCTGGCCCGGTGTTAAACCGGATATTTCAATCCAAAAAAATTCCCCGTCTTTTTTCATCAGGTAATCCGGCAGCACATCCCAGTTACTAAAGTCGCCCCGCACATACACGGCGTTTTTTCCTGGGGCTTGCAGGCACAAGGTTACCTTTGCAGGGTCGGGACCATAATTAATACCGGGGCGTATGCCGGTTGGACGCGCCTGAGCCGGACTGGCAGCGCGAAGCAGGTATTGAAATTCAACCGAGTCGGTCAGCGTTCCGCTGGTAGCTTTCAGTTTCACTGTTCCGTAACCGCTGGCTTCGGTTACCGTGTGAAGGTAGGTAAAAGTACGCGCGTTATTTACCTGGTTAACCAGGGTATTGTTAATATAGAGACTAAAGTTGGCATGTAGCGAGGTTTCGGCCGATATGGTAAACGTATCGTTGGTATTAACGAACAACGGCCGGTTTAACGGAGCAGTAAGGGCAATTTTAAAGCTGCCGTCCCAGAAGGTGGCAATGTAATCGGTGGTTTGCCCGTTGGGCCAGTCGTTGGCCTTGAGGAGCATACCCAGTTGGGTATAGGCAGTAATATTCTGGGTAAAGAAATCCGATGGCTTAAACGATATGGTAAACAGGGTACGCCCCGCGTTTACGGTTTTAGTAAACCGGGCCGGGTCGGCTGCAGCAGTTGCCGGATTGATGTTGTACCGTCCGTTGATATTGGGCCCCGGTATCCACACCCATATCCAGGCATTGTTAAGCGAGGCCAGCGAAGTTCCGGTAACATCGTAGGTAACCGTAATGACATCCGTATGCTGGAACAATGCCGGTGCAATAACCGGATCGAGCGTTACCTTTTGCTGCGCCCACAAGGTAGTGGCTGCCAGGCTAAGGGTCCAGAAAATACTTCGCATAAATACCTTGTTCAATAAAAAACAGGCCGGTACTCAAAATATGTACCGGCCTGGTTGTTTACTAATCTGCTATTTCAAAAACCGGTATTCTCCGGTTAAAGAGTTTAAAGTAACAAAATAGGTACCGCCCTGGATGGGTATGTTGGCACCGTTCTGCACCCCAATGCCCGAAGGGAACGTGGAGGCACCCCAGTTTACTCCCCAATCGTCATCCGCACGGAATTTCAATTCTCCGTCAACAAGGGTTAGCACGCGCGAAAATTTATACGGATTTGTCGGGTTTTTGGTCAGGTCAACGTCAGGACCGCCCCATCCGTTAGGCGTTGCCGGTCCGATAACACCAACCAAAGCATAGGGTGTACTGTTGGCGGTAGGCCCGATTAAATATTCACCCGAGGCTGAGTTAAAATAAACAAAGTAGGTTCCACCTGTTGGTATGGGAATGTTCGGCCCGCCGTTGGTGCCGTAACCACTTGGATAGGTATCGGCACCCCAGTTGGCAGACCATGAAGCATTGGCCCTGAACTTAACTTCGCCGGCTGCAAAGTTTATGGTGCCCGTCCAGATGTGCGCCGCCGCACCGGTGGGACCGCTTTGGGTTAAAAACCTTTCATCGCTGTCTCCCCAGCCGCCAACACCTGTGCCAATCACCCCTATTTGGGTAAACGTACCCGAAACCAATGTAAATGAATAAGCTCCGGTTTCATCGTTAAATACTACTTTATAATAGCCCGATGTAGCAATAGGGATGTTAGGTCCGTTCTGTACTCCGGTACCTGTAGGAAAATCGTTACTTCCCCAGTTGGTGTCCCATGAATCCATGGCGCGGAATTTTACTACCTCTCCACCTGTAAGGTACAGCGTTACCGTCCAGGTGGAACGATCTGCTCCCGTAGGGTCGTTCAACCGCATGTCGGTGTCAACAGTCCAACCGCCCGGCGTAGCACTGCCAATAATACCTACGGAACAGAAGTTACCGCAATCGCTGGTGCGGTATGTGGTGGCTGTCCGCACAATGCTGCCCGAATAGAGCGGTTCGTTGGTAATACCATTAATAGATGATTTGATTCGCAAATGAACCGTAGATGCCGCAAAACCCGGAAGGCCCAATGATAGCATGGCATCGTTCATTTGCTTTACGGTAACCCTTGACCAACGGGTGGCATTTTGGGTCGTTCCCTCAACTGCTACCAGCACACGGGTGGAATCAGGATGGAAGTTAGCCGAACGCGAAATCTGAAGCTCGTACTTAATTGAAACCGAAATACCATAGCGGGCGTTGGACCAGATGAATGTTTCGTATTCAGCCTGTTCGTTTTCCGGTAGCAGCACTTTAGCCGTGGCCGTAGCCGGGCTTACCCACTCCGGAGCGACAAATTCCGAAGGATCAGTCAATACCGGCCGTTCGCCCTCTTCTTCGCAGGCCGGCATAACAACAGCCGCAACCCACAACAGAACTAATTTTTTAACTATCCTTTTCATATTCCAAATCATATTTACCATGCGTTAATAACCCGGGTTTTGCGTAAGTGTAAGATTGGCCGTTAAATCGGCAGCCGGAATAGGAAACAAATCGCGGAAGGAAGGTGTGGCTATTCCTTCTTTTACGTTGCCTTTCCAGGCCCACAGATAGGCCCCTCCTGTAAATTTTCCAAACCGGATAAGATCGGTTCTGCGGTGCCCTTCCCAATACAACTCGCGGGCCCGCTCATCCAGTATAAAGTCCAGGTTCAGCTCTCCTGCGGTAATGTTACCCGATGTGCCGCCATAGGCACGCTGACGGATTTGGTTTACATAATCAAGCGCCTGGGTGGTAGAACCTCCTGCCCCGCCGCGCAACACGCCTTCCGCATACATCAGGTAGGCATCGGCCAGGCGGAACATCGGATAGTCGGTATCTACAAAATCAGGATGAGGATTGGGGGGCAAATCGCCCGACAGGGTGCGGTTGCGGAACTTGGTCATGGCATAGCCATCGGTAAACACTCCAATGTCATTGATTTCCAATGATTGGCCGTCGGTGTAAAACAACGCGCGCGAATCGGTGCTCCCGGAAATATCCGGAAACTTGCTCACGAATTGCTTGGTGGTTCGAATACCACCCCAGGGGTTTTGAACTCCGAAAATGGCCATGGAGTTCATGCTTCCGCCAATGGGGGCATGGATAAGATATACCATACCGCCGTAGGTCTGGGTGCGCTGACCATCGTGGTTAAATGCAAAGATCAACTCCGGACTGGTATGGTTATCGGCCACGAAATTGTGCCGATAGTTGGTGGCCAATGTGTAGGCCGATGAGTTGAATATCTTATTCAGAGCAGTAATGCACTCGGTGTATTTCGGGGTGCCTATGTACACCTCGGCATTCAGGTATAATTTAGCCTGTAACATCCAGGCGGCAGCTTTGTCGGCTCGGCCATATTCGAATTTCGGATTGCCCAGGTCGTCTTCTATGTCGGCCAACTCGGTTTCGATGTAGTTAAACAGGTCGGCTCGCGAAATCTGCCGCGGGAAGAAAGAGCCCGGCTTATCAGCCTCTGTAATAAACGGGGGGTTGCCAAACAGATCCATTGCATGGTAGTAGGCCAGCGCCCGGATAAAGCGGGCTTCGGCATGAAACTTTTGTATGTCGCTGTCGGCACTTCCGGCCGTAGCGCGGATATATTCGTTGGCTATAGCTACGGTGTACATAATCCGCGAATACATAGCCGAAATGAAGACATCGCTGGGGGTCCACGCATGCCAGTGAAAGTCTTTAATGGTCGCATCATTCCAGGCAATTACTGCCTCATCGGTGGTTAGCTCCTGGCAGTTCCAGTACTGGCGCAGGTAGTTTCCAAAGCCTTCATCAATTCCGGCAATGTCGGGCTGGCCGGCAGGACCTTGCTGCCCGCTTAACACAAACGAGGCGTAAAGTTTGGCCAGGCCGCGTTTGTAATCGTCTTTGGTTTGATACACATTGGCCGAATTCAACACGTTAGGACCAAGCGGTTTCGGGTCCAGATCACCCAGGCATGAGGTAAGCCACAAGGCTGCGGTTGCCAGGGTTATGCGATATATTCTGTTTATCATCATAGTTCCTTGCATTTAAAAAACATCTTAATACGTTAAGTTAATTCCAACCAAAAACACCCGCGGACGTGGATACAGGTTGTTGTCAATACCATTGGCAATTTCGGGGTCAATACCCGAATATTTGGTTACCATAAAGGCATTCTGCACGGTAAAGCTAAACCGCGCTTTCAGTTTCTGGTTAAACAGTTCCGATACGTTATAGCCCAGGCTCATGTTATCCATTTTAAAGAACGAGCCGTTTTCAACATAATGACTCGACCAGTATTGGGCAGCGCCAAACCCGGTATCGTATATAAAACGCCTTAAGTTGTTAAACGTTACCGTATTGTTGTTAAAAGCCGACTGGTAAAAGGTGTTCGAAGCTCCGTTGTTGTACACATAATTACCCAGGCTTATTCTGCCGGCCATAAAGAAATCAAAGTTTTTGTAAGAAAGGGTTGAAGTAAAGCCCATCAGCACAATCGGAGCCGGCTGCTTGTAATGAAATTTATTCAACTGGTTGCTCACTACACTACCGCCGTTACCGGTCCGGTCAACGTAAAATCCTTCAATAGGCCGGCCGTTGGCATCGTATATCTGCTGAAATACGAAGAATGAATTTTGAGCATACCCAACATTGTTGTTTTGCACGGTATTGCCAACGCCACCCGAAATTCCGCCTACGCTAATGCCCTGGTAGTTCGGGTCATCGGTAGCGGTAAGTTTGGTAATCTTGTTTTTATTGTGCGATAGGTTAAAGCCGATGTCCCAGTTAAGGTTAGAGGTTTTAATGGCTTTGGCGTTCAGGGTAAGTTCAACCCCGCGGTTTTCGAGGTTACCAACGTTGGTGGTTAGGAAATTGTTAAAATTGCTTCCGGCGGGAATAGGGATGGTGTTAATCAAATCGCGCGATTCGCGAAAATAGAAGTCAACCGAAGCAGTAAGCCGGTCTGAAAGCAGGCCTACGTCAAGGCCGGCGTTATAAGTAGTTGTTTCTTCCCACTTAAACGATGCATCGTATGCCGAGGGACGGTAGGTTTGATAGAAGGTATCGCCAAACTGATATTGAGCAGTAGACGTACTCACTACATATACCGGAAGGTACGGATAGGCACCGCCCACATCCTGCTGGCCGGTAACTCCGTAGCCCAGTCGCAGTTTCAGGTCCGACAGCCGGCTAACATCGGCCAGGAAGTTTTCTGCCTTTAAGCGCCAGGCCAGCGCCACAGCCGGAAACACACCCCATCGGTTATCGGCTGCAAATCGCGAAGAGCCGTCGGTACGAAGCGTGGCCGTTACCAGGTATTTACCTTTATAGTTGTAGTTGGCACGACCAAAGAAGGAAATAAGGTAGTTGGGGTTGGGTATAAACTTACGCGCCACCGTATCTCCGTCCTGGGTTACTTCGTAATCGTAATACACCGAATTATCGAAGCTACGGCTAAAGTTGGAGCCATCGCGCTCAAAACTCTGGTAAGAGTAACCTCCGGTTAAGTCAAACTTGTGGTTGTTGATTTCTTTGGTGTAGTTCAGGTAAAAGTCAAGTAACCGCGAGCGGTTTTCACCGGTATAATCGGTACGGCTACCCAGTTCGCTGGTCCAGGGAGCAAGCGGCGAAACATTGTTGAAACCTTCGCTTCTGGATTGGTCAATCCCTATATTGACATGGGCGCGCAACTCGGGCAAAAAGCTAAAGCGATAGTCGGCTTCTAGGTTGGCTATATAGCGAAATACCTTCGAACGGTTGTCGGTTAGCTGCAGCATGGCTACCGGGTTGCGCGGAGCAATGGCACTGGCATCGGAGTTAGGATCATCCGGATCTAAGGTCCAGGTGAAAATCCCTCCCCACCGGGTGTTTCCGTTATACACAGGTTGTGTGGGGTCGAATGAAACGGCGGCACCAATGGCCCCCTCATCGCCAAAATTGTGCCGGTTATGCATGCCTTTAATGCCTGCCGAAATTCTCAGGTTGTCGTTCAAAAACGTAGGCGAAACATTAATATTTATCGAATGCCGCTGCATGCCGGTGGTTTTTAAAATGCCCTGCTGATCGGTAAAACCATACGATACCCGATAGGGAATATCGCGTGCACTGCCCGAAAGACTTAACAGGTGGTCGGTTGACACAGCATTGCGGAACACTTCCTCCTGCCAGTCGGTGTTGGCTGTTCCCAGTTTATCCAAAGCAACCGCATTGATACCGTACTGCCCTTCCAGGCTGGCCATCAAAGCCCTGAACTCATCGCCGGTAAGCACCTCGGCTTTGCGCGCCAGGGTGCTAACCGACACCTGGGCGTTGTAGTTAAGGGTTGGTTTGCCCACCGCACCTTTCTTGGTGGTAATAATAATCACACCGTTCGAAGCCCGTGCTCCGTAAATGGCCGTGGCCGAAGCATCTTTCAGGACGGTAATGTTTTCAATGTCGTTAGGGTTAATGGTGCTGAGCGAGTTGGATAAGCCGGCCACCCCGCTGTTGTCTAAAGGAAAGCCGTCTACCACAATCAGCGGGTCGTTGCTTGCATTAACTGACGAGCCTCCGCGGATACGTATCTGTGCCCCGCTACCGGGAGCCCCGCTACCCTGCGTAACTACTACACCGGCAACCTTACCCACCAGCAGGTCCTATGGCGAAGCCATAACCCCTTTGTTGAACGAAGCCTGGTTAACCGACACGATCGAGCCGGTCAGGTCTTTCTTCTCAACCTGCCCGTAGCCAATAACCACCACTTCGTTGAGGGCGGTAACATCTACCTGAAGGGTAACTTCGATAGTGCTTTGATTGCCTACGGTTATTTCCTGCGTGGCGTAACCCACAAAGGAAATAACCAGAGTGGCTCCGGAGGAAACTTGGAGCGAGAAACGTCCGTCAGCATCGGTTACCGTGCCGTTGCTGGTACCTTTCTCAAGCACATTAGCTCCCGGCACCGGCGAGCCGTCATCGCTGGAAACTACCCTGCCGGAGACGGTTCGGGTTTGCGCCATTAACTCCATGCTGCCCGCAAGGAGCAACATCATCATTAAGGCACGAAGCGAAAAGTAAAATCTAATCATATTGAATTTTGGTTAGGCCAAATTTTATGGAGTTGAAATTCTTAATTGCAATATTCTGCAAAAAGGCAGAAGCCGGACAGACTTAGATGTAAATTTTTTTAAACTTTTTACGACAACGATTGCGGTATCGTTTGCTGTGTATTTGTTTTTCTTTCTCTTACTTCCAATTAAAGAAATTACGCGGGCAATGTTCATATTTGAAACCCAACAACATGCCTATGACACCAAATTTTTCGGCCGGTTATCAGCCCTTAGGAAAACTTCAGGAAATCAGGCACATTCCATCAGGCTTTCAGGCCAACGACGGCCAGGCCATGCTGGAGGTAATCTTTTACCATGCTTCGGTAGTTCGCATTACCTACAAAACCGCCTCGCAGAAAAAAAAGCCCTCTTACGCCGTGCAGGCCGAACCGTTAAACGTACCCTTTGAAATAACTGATACCCCTGATGCCGTAACCGTGCGGTCTGAAAATCTGGAAGTGCGGTTAACCAAAAACCCCATGCGCCTGTCATTTATCACCGCACAGGGGGTATTGAATGAAGATGACCCGGCTTTTGGCACAGGCTGGATTGGCGAGCAGGTATCGACCTACAAAAAGCTTCAGGAAAACGAGCGCTTTTTGGGCCTAGGCGAAAAGACCGGCCCCCTTAACCGAAGAGGGCACGGTTATGTAAACTGGAATACTGATGCCTACGGATACCATGCCGGCACCGATCCGCTGTACGTTTCTATACCTTTTTACATTGGCGCACACAAGGGTTTGGTGTATGGAATATTTTTCGATAACTCACATAAAACCTACTTTAACTTTGGCGCCTCGAATAACCGCTTTGCCAGCTTTTCGGCCGACAGCGGCCTTATGGATTATTATTTCATTGCCAGCCAGACAGTGGCCGACATTCTGCGCCATTACACCTGGCTTACCGGCCGTATGCCCCTGCCACCCCGTTGGAGCCTGGGCTACCAGCAATGCCGATACAGCTATTACCCCGAAACCGAAGTAATGAATGTGGCCCGCACCTTCCGGGAAAAGCAAATACCATGCGATGCCATCGTATTCGACATCCATTATATGGAAGGTTACAAAATCTTTACCTGGGACCGGCAACGCTTTCCAGACCCGGAAAGGATGATAAAGCAACTGAAAGAGGCCGGCTTTTCAACCGTAGTTATGTGCGACCCCGGCATTAAAG
>FWPU01004271.1_pt1 | contig 14065 bp, 10 predicted proteins | sample 2228361 | NCBI WGS metagenome assembly FWPU01 (sample SAMEA103939777, study PRJEB20133) | metagenome
ATTGAGGCGCTGATTGCAGGTTGAAGATTAAAGATTGAGGATTGAAGAGGCAATCATGGATCTAAAGGAGTTGATTCGTCGAATTCCGCCGTTGGATGAGGCGGCCATGGCCGCGGCGCGCGCCCGCCAGAACCGGCTCACTAAGCCCCCGGGTAGCCTGGGCCGTCTGGAAGAGCTGGGCGTGCAGCTGGCAGGCATCACCGGCCAGGCGTTGCCCCGCATCCAGCACAAAGTGATCGCGGTGATGGCCGGCGATCACGGGGTGGTGGCCGAGGGGGTCAGCGCCTATCCCCAGGCGGTCACCGCCCAGATGGTGGCCAACTTCCTGCGGGGCGGCGCGGCCATCAACGTGCTGGCCCGCCACGTGGGTGCCCGGGTGGTGGTGGCCGACCTGGGCGTGGCCGGGGAGCTACCCGAGCAGGAGCCTTTGACGCGCGCCCTGGTCCGGGTCAAAGTTGCGCCGGGTACAGCCAATATCGCCCGTGGCCCGGCCATGAGCGGGGAGCAGGCAGTGCAGGCCCTCCTGGCCGGTGCGCAGGTGGTGGAACAGGAGCTGGCCCGGGGTCTGGACATCCTGGCCACAGGCGACATGGGCATCGGCAACACCACCCCCTCCGCGGCCATCGCCGCGGCGTTCACCGGCCGCCCACCCCAAGAAATCGTGGGCCGGGGCACCGGGCTGGACGATACCGGCCTGGCCCACAAGGCGGAGGTGGTACGCCGGGCCCTGGCCGTGAACCGCCCCGCCGCCGACGATGGGCTGGATGTGCTGGCCAAGGTGGGTGGCTTCGAAATCGGTGGAATCGCCGGCGCCATGCTGGCCGCGGCAGGCCATCGCCGCCCGGTGATGGTGGACGGCTTCATCTCCACCGCCGCGGCCATGGTGGCCGTGGCCCTGGCGCCCCAGGTGCGCCCCTATTTGATCGCGGCCCACCACTCGGTGGAGCGAGGACACGGCATCATGCTGGAGTGGCTACGGCTGCAGCCCCTGCTGAAGCTGGAGATGCGCCTGGGCGAAGGAACCGGCGCCGCGCTGGGTATCTCCCTGGCCGAGGCCGCGTGCAAGCTTATGGCCGAGATGGCCACCTTCGACGAAGCCGGCGTTTCGGAGCGGGCCTGATGGCTCAGAAAGCCGTGGGATGGCTGGCGCCCCTGGCGGTGGCGCTCCAGTTCCTCACCCGGGCGCCGGCCATCCTGCGCCGCCCCTTCACCCCGGCAGAGCTGGGCCGGGCCGTAGGCCTCTTTCCCCTGGTGGGCCTGCTGCTGGGTGCAGTCCTGACGCTGTTGGACTGGGGGCTGGCCCGCCTCTTCCCGCCAGCGATCACCGCGGCCCTCCTGCTGGCGGCCTGGGTTCTCCTCACCGGTGCCCTCCACCTGGATGGCCTGCTGGACGCCTGCGACGGGCTGCTGGGCGGCTGGACCCCCGAGCAGCGCCTTCAGATCCTGCGGGACGAACGAGTGGGCGCCTTTGCCGTGGCCGGCGGGGTGTTGGTGCTTTTGGCCCAGTTTGCCGCCCTGGGCAGCCTGCCGGCACGCACTGGCCCCCTGCTCCTGGCGCCGACCCTGGGTCGCTGGGCCATGAGCCTGGCGCTGGTCCACTTCCCCTATGTGCGCCCCCAGGGCTTGGGGCGAGACATGAAGGATCATGCCGGGCGTCGGGAGCTGTTCCTCAGCAGCGCCACGGCCGGGGCCGTCAGCCTCGGGGTAGGCGGCTGGTGGGGAGCGGGCGCGCTGGTGCTGGCGCTGCTGGTCACCTGGTTGGCAGGCCGCTTTGCCGTGGCGCGCATCGGCGGCCTGACCGGTGACCTCTACGGGGCGACCTGCATGCTGGTGGAAACGGCGGTGCTGCTCTGGTTCACGGCTGGCAGCGGAGGAGTGGGGTGCGTCCCATGTTAAGGGGGTCTGCCGGGTGTAGCTCTCTGCCTCCCGGGGGAGCCCCAACATGGGGTACGCACCCAAGGGGTGCGGTGAGGCCACCGGGGGAGCGGGCCTGGGTGATGGGCCTGGCCCTGCTGCTGGACCTGGCCCTGGGCGACCCGCCCAACCGGTTTCATCCGGTGGCGTGGATGGGCCAGGCCATTGCCGTGGCCCAGCGCCGGGCCCAGGGATCCGGCGGGAGTCCCCTGGCCCATCTGCTCATGGGCGCCGGGATTGCCCTGGGGGGCGGAGCCGCGGTGGCCGTCCTGGCCCGGGCCATGGAAGGGCTGGCCGCCCGTCTGCCCCGCCCCTGGGGCTGGCTGCTCCAGGCCCTCCTGCTCAAGAGTACCTTGTCGCTGCGGGGGCTGATGGGGGCTGCCCGGGCCGTCCACGGGCCCCTGGCCGCCGGCGATCTGCCCACGGCGCGCTGGCAGCTGGGCTGGCACCTGGTCAGCCGGGACACCCAGGCGCTGGACACCGGGCAGGTAGCAGCCGCGACCATCGAGTCCCTGGCCGAAAACTGTTCCGACGGCGTCCTGGCGCCCCTCTTCTACTACGGGCTGGGGGGACTGCCGGCGGCCATGGCCTACCGCTTCGTGAACACCGGGGATGCCATGCTGGGCTACCGGGATTCGGCCCGGGAGTGGCTGGGCAAGGTGCCAGCCCGCCTGGACGACCTGGTCAACCTGGTACCGGCCCGCCTGACCGCCGGGCTGCTGGTCCTGGCCGCGTGGCTGGCCGGGGAGAATCCCCGGCGGGCCTGGCAGATCTGGCGGCGGGACCACGGCCGCACGGCCAGCCCCAACGCCGGCCATCCCATGGGCGCCATGGCCGGCGCCCTGGGGATAGCCCTGGCCAAGGAAGGCCACTACGTCCTGGGCGAGGGGCACCCCACCCCCACCCCGGCGGAGATCCCCCGGGCCGTGAAGATGGTCTGGCTGGCGTCGCTGTTGGGTGTGGGGTTGTTGGTGGTGGGGTTGAAGGTGAAAGATTGAAGATTGGGTGAGAGGCGTAGAATGGGAGAGTTGACGTTGATTTTGGGCGGTGTGCGCAGCGGCAAGACCGCCTACGCCGAGGAGATGGCCCGGCAGCTGGCCGGGGACGATGTCCTCTATGTGGCCACCGCCGCGGCCCACGATGAGGAGATGCAGGCGCGCATCGCCCGCCACCGGGCCCAGCGTCCCCCCGCCTGGCAGACCCTGGAGGCCACCCACCAGGTGGGCGCGACCATCCTGGCCCGCCCTGCGCCGCGGGTGATTCTGCTGGACTGCCTGACAGTGCTGGTCTCCAATGTGCTGCTCCCCTTTGAGGATCCCTTCGCCCAGGCGGCCAGCGCAGCGGTGACAGAAGAAGTGGAGGGCTTACTCCGCTGCGCGGACCAGGTGGATGCCCATTTCCTCGTGGTCTCCAACGAAGTGGGCATGGGGGTGGTGCCGCCCTATCCCCTGGGCCGGGCCTACCGGGATTTGTTGGGGTGGGCCAACCAGGCTGTGGCCCGCCAAGCCGAGACGGTGTTGCTGTTGGTGGCGGGTATCCCGCTGACGGTGAAAGGAGCCAGATGATGGACAAGCCCACCGCGCCTTCCATGCGCGCCTACGGGCGACACATGTTGATCTGCAACCACGGCGACTGCGCGGCGCCCGAACTGGGGGAGGCGCTCCAGCGCCGGGTGGCCGAACTCAACCGGCAGTGCGGCCTCAACAAACTGCACAACCCCCACCGGGTGAAGTGCAGCCTGGTGGACTGCCTGGGCGTCTGCCAAAAGGGCCCCATCGTGGTCGTCTACCCGGAGGGCATCTGGTACCACAGCGTGGACGAGGCCACCCTGGAACGGATCTACCGGGAGCACATCCTGGAGGGGCGGCCGGTGGCGGATCGGATCTTCCATCGCCTCTACCCACCGGGCCAGGAGCCGGCCTACCCGCCGGACGTGCGGGGAGATGGTCCGCTAGAAGCCCGGCTGGAAGAGGATGCCCAGGCGGCCGAAGAGCCCACCTCCGCCGAGACGCCGAATGAAGCGCCCAACCAAAAGCCGGACGAACAGGAAGCCACAGCCGCCGCGGTGCGGGCGGCCGTACGCCGGGCCCGCAAGAAAAAGGGGCTGGTGATCGTCAACACCGGTACCGGCAAGGGCAAGACCACCGCCGCGCTGGGCGTCATGACCCGGGCCTGGGGGCGCAACATGAAGATCGGCGTCATCCAGTTCCTCAAGAACGAGCATGCCCGCTTCGGCGAGATCAAGGCGGCCGAACGCATGGGCGGCATCGACTGGATCAACACGGGCGACGGCTGGACCTGGACCAGCGACGATATGGATGAGACCGAGGCCCGGGCGCGCCATGGCTGGGCCATAGCCCAGGAGCGCATCCTCCACGGGGGCTACGACCTGCTGATCCTGGATGAGTTCACCTACCCCCTCCACTACGGGTGGCTGGACGTCAACGAGGTGCTGGCCTGGCTGGAGGCCCACAAGCCGCCCATGTTGCATCTCATCATCACCGGCCGCTACGCGCCCCAGAACCTCATCGACTTCGCCGATCTGGTGACCGAGATGCGGGAGATCAAACATCCCTTCCACGAACAGGGGATCCGGGCCCAGGCGGGGATTGAATATTGATCCACAGATTTCACAGATGAACACAGATTCCCTCATGTCCAAGAAGACTCGAAACTACGTCATCCGGCCGGACGGCAAGCCCATCAACGTGCCCCGGCAGCGGGGACAGCTCTTCATCTGTGAAAACGGCTGCTGCTGTGGACACACGGAGCGGGGCTTCGCACCTGTGCCCCACGACCTGTACTACCGGGAGTGGGAGCGGCGCAAGCTGCGCAACAAGGTGCACCTCAACCATGCCGGCTGCCTGGGTCCCTGTGCCCTGGCCAACGTCGCCCTGCTCCTCTTCGACGGCCACCCCATCTGGTTTCACTCCATCAACGATGAGCGGCTCATCCTGGCTCTCTTCGACTACATCGACGCCATGCTGGCCGCGGACCGCTACCTGCCGCCGCCGCCCGGGCTGGTGAACCACGCCTTCAACGGCTTCGGCTGGACCGGAGGCGTATCCACCGAGGATGGCAGATCCACAGGGGAGACAAAGGCGGCTTTATCTGTGGAATCCGTAGAGTCTGTGGAACCTGTGGATCCCCTCCAGTCGGTGGACGCCCTGCTACGCTCCCGCATCCTCCTGTTGACCCACGCGGATACGGACCTGCTGGCCCTGGAGCGGGCCACAGCCGACCTGCCGGCCGACTTCCCGCCGGTGACCGGCCTAAACCTGCTGAGCCTGCCCACCGAAAACCACGTGCAGGAACTGATCCGCACCGGCCTGGACGACGTCCAGGTCCTGGTCATGCGGACCCACGGCGGGCGCCAGGGCTTCCGCCACGGCTTCGACCTGCTGGCCGAGGCTGCCCGCCGACGCCATATGGACCTGATCTGCGTGCCGGGCACGGAAGGGCTGGATCCCGAATCCCTGGCCTACAGCACCGTGCCCGCGCCGGTGGTCCACGACGTCTATCGCTACCTCCAGTTCGGCGGCGTGGACAACCTGCGCCAGATGCTCCACTTCCTGGCCGACCATCTCCTGGCCGGCGGCTGGGGCTACGAGCTGCCCGTGGAGCAGCCCCGCCACGGCATCTACCGCCCGCCTGGCATCCGGACCGAAGCGCCCGAGGGCAGGCCCACGGTGGGCATCCTTTTCTACCGCAGCCACTCCACGGTGGGCATCCTTTTCTACCGCAGCCACTACCTCAGCGGCAACACCGATTTTGTCGATGCCCTGGCGGCTGCCGTGGAAGAGGCCGGCGGCCACCCCCTGCCCGTCTTCACCACCTCCCTCAAGGAGCAGACCCCCGCGCCCGACGGCAGCGGCCGGCCCTGGCCCGCGGCCTTCGACTTCTTCTACGACGAGCAAAGCCAACGGCGGGTGGACGCGGTGATCTGCACCATCTCCTTCGCCATGGGCGGGCTGGACGAAGGTGGCACGCCGGCCCCGGACTGGAACGTGGAGGCACTCCAGGCCCTGGACGTCCCCATCCTCCAGGCCATCACCAGCGGCATGGGCGAGGAGGAATGGCGCCTCAGCCTGCGGGGCCTGCAGCCCCTGGACGTGGCCATGAACGTGGCCATGCCTGAGTTCGACGGCCGTATCATCGCCGTGCCGGTGAGCTTTAAAGGCAGCCGGGACCCCCAGCAGCCGAACGACGGCGCAGGCGCCAGGCTCAAGTACCGCGTCGTACCGGACCGGGTACAGGCCGTGGCCCGGCTGGCCCTGCGCCTGGCGACCCTGCGCCGCAAGCCCAACGCCCAGAAGCGGGTCGCCTTCGTCCTCACCAATTCCCCTGGCAAGGCCGACCGTATCGGCAACGCAGTGGGGCTGGATGCCCCCGCCTCCCTCATGCGCCTCTTCGCCCGCATGGAGGCCGCCGGCTATCGCCTGGAGAACCTGCCGCCCGATGGCGACGCCCTCCTCCATGAGCTCATCGACCGCTGCTCCTATGACGAGACCGTGCTCACCGAGAGCCAGCTGGCCCGGGCAGCCGGACGAGTCCCCATCGACCGCTACGCCGCCTGGTTCGACCAGCTCACCCCTGCCCAGCGGACGCAGATGCAGAGCCGCTGGCATGAGCCGCCCGGGGAAGCCTACGTCCACCGGGAACCTGCCGGCCGCGGGGGACACATCGCCCTGGCCGGCCTGGAGCTGGGCAACGTCTTCGTGGCCATCCAGCCCCCCCGGGGCTACGGCATGGACCCGGACGCCATCTACCACACGCCGGACCTGCCGCCTCCCCACAACTACTACGCGCTCTACAAGTGGCTGGCCACGTCCCAGGACCAGGGCGGCTGGGGCGCAGATGCCGTCGTCCACGTGGGCAAGCACGGCACCCTGGAATGGCTGCCGGGCAAGGGCATCGGCCTGAGCCAGGAGTGCTTCCCCGACGCCTTCCTGGCCGACCTGCCCCTGATCTACCCCTTCATCATCAACAACCCGGGCGAAGGAGCCCAGGCCAAGCGCCGGGCCCACGCGGTCATCGTGGACCACATGATCCCGCCCATGACCAGCGCCGACGTCTACGGCGAGCTGGCCCTGCTCACCCAGCTGGTGGACGAGTACTACCAGGTGGAGCAGATGGACCCCACTAAGCTTCCCCTGGTGCAACAGCAGATCTGGGAGCTCATGCAGCGCACCCACCTGGACCGGGACATCGCCACCCTACTGCGCACGGTGGACCACGGCGACCACACCCACGAGTGGGACGGCAGCTACACCGACGACGGCACGCCCCTCACCCTGGCCGAGATGAACGCCACCGACTTTGCCCACCTGCTGGAGGACATCGACGGCTACCTCTGCGAGCTGGGCAGCCTCCAGATCCGGGACGGGCTCCATGTGCTGGGCCACGTGCCCGAGGGGGAGCAGCTCTGCCACCTGCTGCGCGCGCTCACCCGCCTCCCCAACGGCGATGTGCCCAGCCTGCGGGCTGCCGTGGCGGAGGCGCTGGGCTGGCAGCTGGACGAGCTCCTGGAGAAGCGGGGACAGCGGCTGGCTGGGCCGGAGGGAAAGCGATGGCGCCTGGTGTGGAAAGACAGGGGCGAAGAGCGGATCTGTGCCACCCACGCAGACGTGGTGGAGGTGGTGGATGCCCTCTGCCTGGCCTTGATCCAGGAGCTGCAGCGGGTCGATTTTGATCCGGCCCCGATCCCATCCATCGTCCGCCAGACCTTTGCCAACCTGGAGAAGGTGTCCGAGGCCCCGGCCGCGTCCCGCGCCATCCAAGCTACGCTCCGCTTCATCTGCGACACCCTGGTTCCCCTGATCCGCCAGAACGACGCCGAAATCGAGCACATCCTGGCTGCGCTGGACGGCCGTTACGTCCCCGCGGGGCCGGCCGGCGCGCCCACCCGGGGCATGGCACACATCCTCCCCACCGGCCGCAACTTCTACGCGGTGGACCCCCGGGCCATCCCCAGCCAGGCAGCCTGGCGGGTGGGCCAGCAGCTGGCCGATGAACTTCTGGAGCGCTACCGCCGGGAGGAAGGCACCCTGCCCGAACGGGTGGGCATCAGCATCTGGGGCACCAGCGCCATGCGCACCCAGGGCGACGACATCGCCCAATGCTTTGCCCTGCTGGGCGTGCGCCCCGTCTGGCAGCCGGAGAGCCGCCGCATCACCGACATCCAGGTCATCCCCCTGGCCGAGCTGGGCCGCCCCCGCATCGACGTGCTCATGCGGGTGAGCGGCTTCTTCCGGGACGCCTTCCCCCACCTCATCGAGCTGATGGACAAGGCCGTCCGCCTGGTGGCCGAGCTGGACGAGCCCAGCGACCAGAACTTCGTGCGCAAGCACTATCTCCACGACCTGGCCCGCCAGATCGCAGCAGGCCGGGACGATGGCGAGGCTGCCCGCCGGGCCGGCTATCGGGTCTTCGGCAGCAAGCCGGGCGCGTACGGCGCCGGCATCCTGCCCCTGATCCACGAGCAGAACTGGCAGGACGCCGGCGACTTCGCCCGGGCCTACATCAACTGGGGCGGCTATGCCTACGGCCAGGGCGTGTACGGCGACGACGCGCAGGATGAATTCACGACCCTGCTCAGGGGCGTGCAGGCGGCAGTCAAGAACCAAGACAACCGGGAGCACGACATCTTCGACAGCGACGACTATCTCCAGTACCACGGCGGCATGATCGCGGCCATCCGCGCCCTCAACGGCCGCAACCCCAAGAGCTACTTTGGCGACAACAGCGACCCAGCCCGGGCCCGGGTGCGCAGCCTACAGGAAGAGGCCTACCGGGTCTTCCGCAGCCGGGTGGTCAACCCCAAGTGGATCGAAAGCATCCGCCGCCACGGCTACAAGGGCGCGTTGGAGCTCTCCGCCACAGTGGAGTATCTCTTCGGCTACGACGCCACGGCCCAGGTGGTGGACGACTGGATGTACCAGCAGACAGCCCAGACCTATGCCCTGGATCCCCGGATGCAGGAGTTCTTCCGCCAGAGCAACCCATGGGCGCTGAAGAGCATCAGCGAGCGCCTGCTGGAGGCCGCGCAGCGAGGTATGTGGGCTGAACCGGATCCGGAGACCCTGGCCAGGCTACGGGAGCTCTATCTGGAGATGGACGGCGTATTGGAAGGACGATCTTAAACGCCCATGGCCATGAACGAACGACAGAGAACCCACTACCCCTTTTCTGCCCTGGTCGGCCAGGAGGAGATGCAGCTGGCCCTGCTGCTGAACGCGGTCAACCCGGCCATCGGCGGCGTGCTCATCCGCGGAGAGAAGGGCACGGCCAAGTCCACCGCCGCCCGGGCCCTGGCCGCGTTGTTGCCACCAGCCACCCAAGAGGACTTTCGGATTGAGCTACGCAGCGAGCACAGCGTCGAGACCCTGGCCGGTCCGACGGCTGCCCACGCCAGCGCCCCCTTCGTGGAGCTGCCCCTGGGCGCCAGCGACGACCGGGTGGTGGGCTCCCTGGACATCGAGGCCGCGCTGCAACACGGCCGCCGGCGCTTCGAGCCCGGCCTGCTGGCCCGGGCCCACGGCGGCGTCCTCTACGTGGATGAGGTCAATCTGCTGCCCGACCACCTGGTGGACCTTCTGCTGGACGCGGCGGCCTCCGGCGTCAACACCGTGGAACGGGAGGGGCTCAGCGTCTCCCACCCGGCCCGCTTCGTCCTCATCGGCACCATGAACCCGGAGGAAGGGGAGCTCCGGCCCCAACTGCTGGATCGCTTCGGCCTGGCCGTGGACGTGGCCGGGCCGACGGACCCTGCCATCCGGGCCCAGGTGGTGCGCCGGCGCATCGCCTACGAAGCCGACCCGGCCGCTTTCGTCGCGCAATTTGCCGCGGAGGAAGAAGCCCTGGCCCAAAAGATCGCCCACGCCCGGGCCCTGCTGCCCCAGGTCGTCCTCAGCGAGGGCCTGCTGGAGCTGATCACCCACATCTGCGCGGGCAGCGGCGTGGACGGCCTGCGCGCGGACATCACCCTCTACAAGACGGCCCAGACCCTGGCCGCGTGGGAAGCCCGCACCCGGGTGACGGTGGACGACGTGCGTCGGGCGGCGCGGCTGGCGTTGCCCCACCGGCGCCGACGCCAGCCCTTCGAAGAGCCCGGGCTAGATCGACAGGAGCTGGAAGAGCTCATCCAGCAACACCAGGAACACACCGGCCGTCCCCGCAATCGGGAGCAGGAGAGCAGGGACGACGCCCAACAGGAGGGTGAGTGAGGTGCCGGCGCGTTCCGAAGATGCCCATGCCCCGGAAGCCGCCGGCGACCGGGAACAGGTCTTCACACCATCCCCGCCCTTCTCGATCCGCCAGGACAGGGGACTCTGGGCGGCCGCCCCCCTGGCCCGTGGGGACGCCCGCCTTGCCGACGGGCGTCGCAGCCATCGCCGTGGGTTCAGCGGCGACGGGCGGTGGGTGGGGTCCACACGCGCTCAGGGACCGGTCCGGGACCTGGCCCTGGGAGCCACCCTGCGGGCCGTGGCCCTGCGCCAGACGGGCCGGGCGCTCCATCCGGCAGACCGCCGGCCATCCATCCGCCCCGAGGATCTGTGGGTCAAGGTACGCCAACAGCGATACAGCACTCTCCTGCTCTTCGTGGTGGATGCGTCCGGCTCCATGGCAGCCCGCCGGCGGATGATGGCCGTCAAAGGGGCGGTGCTCGGCCTGCTCCTGGATGCCTACCAGAAGCGGGATCGGGTGGGCCTGATTGCCTTCCGGGGTTCGGGGGCGGAGCTGCTGGTCCCCCCCACCCACGCGCCGGAGCTGGCCGAACGGCGGCTGCATACCCTGCCCACCGGCGGTCGGACGCCGTTGACCGCCGGCCTGACCCTGGCGGCGGATGTGCTGGACCGCTACCTGCGGCGACAGGCTGTCCTCCGCCCCCTGCTGGTGCTGGTCACCGACGGACGGGCCAATGTGGGGGCGCCGCCCCAGGGCGCGGCCCGTATACTGGCCCGGCTGCCTGTGGAGACGGTGGTGTTGGACTGTGAACAGGGCTTCGTGAGGATGGGCGCGGCCCGGGAACTGGCCCGGCTGCTAGGGGCACGCTACCTGCCCCTGGAGGAGCTCAGCGCCGACACCATTCGGCACGCGGTGGCCCCCCTCCGGATTCCCCCAGGGCTGGATGGACGATTTGGCTAAATGGGCCTCTTGCGTCACAATACCCCTACATTATCGATAGACCTTTCCGACCTACACCCTTGTAATCTTCACCATTGCCGCGTTCGCGACTTGGACGTTCATGACAAAGGTGGGCCTGATGAACGGCGCCGACCTCTCCGATCTGGCGGTGGCCACCGGACTGGTGCTGGGAATCCTGGCGTTGATCACGGTGATCTATGGCGCGTTGCGACAGTTCCGCCCGAGCCAGAGCCTGCCCAAGATCGGCTCCCGCATCCGATTCCTCTGGGGTATGGCCCTGTTCTACCTGCTGGCCCTGCTCTATAGCCCCCAAATTTTGCTGCTATATGTGGCGTTCATCGCCTTCCTGGCCCTCAAGGAATACCTCTCCATCACCCCCACCCGGCGCGCCGATCGGCGGGTCCTGTTCTGGGCCTACCTTTCCATCCCCATTCAGTTTTTCCTGATCTGGATGGACTGGCGACGGCTCTTCACCCTGTTCGTGCCCGTGCATGTCTTTTTGGTGCTGCCGGTGCTCATGGTCATGGTGGGGGAGACCCGGGGCTTTCTCAAGGCGTGGAGCATGTTGGGATGGGGGATTTTGACCACGGTGTTTAGCCTGGGCTATCTGGGCTACCTGGCTGTGCTCCTGCCGGGCACCCACGGCAGTGGCAATGGACTGGGGCTGTTTCTGTTTCTGGTCTCCCTGGCTCAGCTCAACTATGCGGCCCAGTACTTCTTCGGCAAACGCTTCCGGCATCCGCGGCTGAGCCTCAAGATCACCAAAACCCGCAACTGGGCCAGCCTGGTGGGCAGCATCCTGGTCAGTGCGCCGGTGGCCTGGCTGGTGGCCCCCTGGATGACTCCCTTCACGCCAGGGCAGGCGGTGCTCAGCGGCGTGGTAATCGCCGTGGGCGCCTTCATCGGCTATCTGATCCTCTCGGCCATCAAGGCCGACCTACAGCTCAAAGATCGGGGCACCATGACGCCGGGCAGTGGCGGCGTCATGAACCGCATCGACGCCTTCGTCTACACGGCGCCGCTCTTTTTCTACATCGTCACCCAGTGGTTCGGCTGATACGCGCCAGGGAATCTCGACCTGGAAGAGAAGGTCAGGCAGTGCGACTCTTACAAGCCCTCTTTTTTCTGCTGATCGTACGGCCGCTGATCATGGTGATCATCGGGCTCAACGTACGCAACAAGGAGCGGCTTCCCCTACAGGGGCCGGCCATTGTCGCGCCCAACCACAACAGCCACCTGGACACCCTGACCCTGCTCTCCCTCTGGCCCCTGTCGGTTCTGCACCGGGTGCGGCCTGTGGCTGCGGCCGACTATTTCCTGCGCAACAAGGCCCTGGCCTGGTTCAGCCTGAACATCATGCGCATCCTGCCCATCGAACGCCAGCGGCGGGATCAGCGGGGTGACCCCCTGGCACCCCTTTGCCAGGCACTGGAAAACCAGGAGATCCTCCTCCTGTTCCCCGAGGGCTCCCGGGGCATGCCGGAGCAGCTCAGCCGCTTCAAGACCGGGATCGCGCGGCTGGTGGAGCGCAACCCGTCCGTCCCCATCGTGCCGGTCTTCATGCACGGATTGGGCAAGGCCCTGCCCCGGGGCGATTTCTTGCTCGTCCCCTTCTTTGCCGACGTGATCATCGGCGAGCCCATCTACTGGCAAGGCTCGGTGCAGGCGACCATGGAGGCCTACCAGGAAGCCATGCTGGAGCTGTCCCGGCAGCTGGAGATCCCGGCGTGGGAGTAGCCTCTTAACTCACCAGGCCCCGGATAACATCCTGGCGGTGACGCTCTGCCGCCTCCAGACGATCGCGGGCAGTCGCAAGCCACCGCCTATCCCGGCCCAGCCCCTGGGCCAGCTCATCCAACAAGGCCGCTGTCGCCTGGGGCGCGGCGCCACCCAGGCCATTCCGGACTTCCACAAAATGGGTCGGATCCAGGGCACGTTGAAACTGTTCCTGGGAAAGGGCCACCTCTCGGCTCAACACAGCCCGGGCAGCCTCCTGCAGCCGGGAAAGGGAAAGATCCTGGGCGGATACCCCGTCCTGGACCGCCTGCTGCACCAGGGTGGCCACCACCTGGTGGGCCAGGCGGAAGGGCAGGCCCGCCTCCCGCACCAGGGTGTCGGCCAGCTCCGTGGCGGTGGTGAAGCCTTCCCCGGCCCGCCGGCGCAGGTGTTCCTGGTGAAGCGTCAGGGTAGCGAAGACATCGGTGTAGAGGTTTACACAGTCCTGGGCAGTCTGCAGGGCCTCCTGGAGGGGCGGTAGGATCTCATCCTCGATGTCCTGGGTGTCGCCGTAGGGGATGTTATGACACTGGATGGCCACCGTCTGGGCGGCGCCGATGGCCCGGCTGAGGCGGGCGCGCAGATGCTCCAACACCACCGGGTTGCGTTTCTGGGGCATGATGGAGCTGATCTGGATGAAACTGTCGTGGATGTGCAGCCCGCCGGCCTCCTGGGTGGCCAGGAAGAGCAGGTCTCGGGTGACCCGGCTCAGGCCGATGGCCAGGGATTGGACGGCAAAGGCCATGTCGGTCAGGTGATCGCCGGCGCCGATGCTGTGGTGGGTGCTGGCGATGACATCGTCGAAGCCCAGCAGCGAGGCCACCGCCAGCCGGTCGATGGGGAAGCCGGTGCCGGTGAAGGCGGCAGCGCCCAGGGGGGACCGGTTGACGCTGGCGTAGGCGGCGGCCAGGCGCCGCTGATCGTCGGCCAGAAAGCTCAGGACGCCGGCCAGGTAGTGGGCGAAGGTGGTGGGCTGAGCGGGCTGGGTGTGGGTATAGCCTGGCATGAGGGTATGCAGGTGGTGCCGGGCCAGGTGGAGCACCGTTTCCCGCAGGCGCAGGGTGTCGTCGTAGAGGGCCAGCAGCTGTTCCCGGAAGGCCATCCGAAAGAGGGCCTGCCCCAGGTCGTTGCGGCTGCGGGCCAGTTGCAGGTTGCCGCCAAAGTCCGCGCCGGCCTCCTGGATGATGGCCTGCTCCACCCGGAAGAAGAGGTCCTCCACGCCGGGCCG
>FWPU01010265.1_pt1 | contig 14064 bp, 14 predicted proteins | sample 2228361 | NCBI WGS metagenome assembly FWPU01 (sample SAMEA103939777, study PRJEB20133) | metagenome
GGCGGGGCCCTCCCGCCGGAGGCCCGGAGCGCTCCCGCCCGCCGCGCAGCGCGAGCGGTGCAGAACGTGCGGCCACGGTCAGCCGGAGCGCGCGGCCGCCCATCGAGGGCTGCGGAGGATGGACGGCCGCCCGCCCGGCGTCCCGGCGATCAGCGCGGCACCGGGAACAGGTAGTGGAATTCCGACCCGTCGAGGGTGTGGAACTCCGTGATCCTGTCCGGGTGGTAGGCGCTGTAGGTCGTGGACCGGTACATGAAGATCCAGGGCGCATCCTCGAACAGGCGCTTCTGGAGGTCGGCGTAGATCGTCCTGCGCTTGGCCAGGTCGAGCGTGCTGCCGCCGGCGTCGATCAGGGCGTCCGCCTCCTTGTCGGCGTGCGCCCCCAGGTTCCAGGTCTGCCCGGCGCGCCGGGAGTGGAAGAGGGCCTGGACGACCTGGTCGGGATCGCCCGTGGAGCCGGCCCAGCCGAGCATGTAGCCGTTGAACTCGCGCTTCTTGATGGCGTCGATGTATCCCGGCCAGTCGCCGATCACTCGCAGCTCGACGTCGAGGCCGACCGCCTTGAGGTACCCCGCCACCGCCTGGGAGACCTGGCTGTCGAAGGGGTAGCGGTTGTCGGGGGACATGAGCACGAACTTCGCCCCGGTGGCGCCGGCCTCCTGGATCAGCTTGCGCGCCCGGTCGGGGTCGTACGCGTAGGTCCCGACCGGGACGTGACCCCAGACCATGGCCTCGATGACGGAGCGGGCCGGGCTGCCGGCGCCCAGCAGGACCTTCTCGATGATGGCCTGCTTGTCCACGGCGTGGTTGACGGCCAGACGGACGCGCCGGTCGCTGGTCGGGGCCTTCGTGTAGTTGAGCTGGTAGAAGATGTTGCGGCCGTTGATGGGGTGCACCTTGACCTTCGAGCCCTCCAGCTGCTTCACCTCGGCCGGCCCCAGGCGCAGGGCCAGGTCGGCCTCGCCCCGCTGGATCATGAACAGCCGGGTCGAGACGTCCGGCACGAACCGGAAGACGATCTGGTCGTAGAGCGCCCGGGGGCCGGCGTAGCCGTCATGGCGGGCGATGACGATGCGGCTGCCCCGGGTCCACTCCTTGAACGCGTACGGCCCGCAGCTCACCGGCTGGACGCCGAAGCGGTCGCCCAGCTTCTGGTCGGCGGCCGGGCTGACCAGGCCGGCGTGGGAGTTGGCCAGGTTGGCCCGCAGGGCCGGGTAGGGCTTGGCGGTGGTGAGGACGACCGTGTCCTCGCCGGCGGTCTTCACCTCGGTGATCGGCTGCATGAGCACCTTGGCCGAGGCGCCCTTGCTCTGCATGCGCTCGATCGCGTGCTTCACGGCCTCGGCGTTCACCGGCGTCCCGTCGTGGAACGTGTAGCCGCGCTTCAGGCGGAGCGTCCACGTCCGCTGGTCGGCGCTGATCTTCTCCTCGGCGACCAGGTCGGGCACGGGAGTCATGTCGTCGGCGTAGGTGTAGAGGCGGCAGAAGACGTGGTACATGACCATGTACTGGTCGCCGCTCGTCCACTCGCGGGGGTCCAGGGCCGGGAACTCGGAGGGCAGCAGGACGGTCAGGCTGGCGCCGGCGGCAGCCCCGGGCGTCAACGCCGCCAGCGCGAGCAGCGCGATCAGGGTCAGGGCCAGGAGTCGCATCGGTCGGTCCTCCTTGTCACGGTGTGCCGGGCGGGGGCTCGTCACCGGAGCAGCGTGCCCCGGGTGTGCCTGGGGTCGAGGGCCAGGCGGAGCCCGTCGCCGAAGAGGTTGATGCCGAGGATGGTGATCATGATGGCGAGCCCGGGGTACACCACCAGCTGTCCCTGCTGGAGCATGTAGCGCCGGCCGGCGTTCAGCATGGCGCCCCACTCCGGGGTCTCGGGCGGCACCCCGACGCCGAGGAACGACAGCGTGGCGCCGATCAGGATGGCGGTGGCGACCTGCAGCGAGGCCACCACCAGCAGCGAGTTGACCAGGGACGGCACGACGTGGCGCGCGAGCACGCGGCCGCCGGGGGCGCCCAGGGCCCGGGCGGCGACCACGAAGTCCTGCTGGCAGAGGCTGCGGGTGGACGTCTGCGCCACGCGGGCGAAGATCGGCACCGCGCGCAGGCCCACGGCCAGGACGACGTTGAGCACGCCGGTGCCGGCCACCGTGACGACCATCAGCGCGATCAGGATGCCGGGGAAGACGATCAGGCCCTCCATGGCGCGCATGGCGACGGCCTCGAACCAGCGCCCGAGGTAGCCGGCCAGGACGCCGATGGTGCCGCCGGCGACCAGGCCGAGCAGCGTGGCGCCGAGGCCGATCAGCAGGGAGAGGCGGGAGCCCAGGACGATCCGGGCCAGCAGGTCCCGCCCCAGCTGGTCGGTGCCCAGCCAGTGGCGGCGGCTGGAACCTTCCAGGGCGTGGGCCAGGTTCTGGGCATACGGGTCGGGCGTCAGGCTGGGGCCGATGAGCGCCATCAGGGCCAGGCCGACCAGGATGCCCAGCCCGATCCGGCCGGTGCCGGGCAGGCGGCCGGCGCGCCGGGCGGCGGCCACCGGGGGCGAGGCGGCCGGCTCGCCGACGAGGATCCTAGCCGTACCGGACGCGAGGGTCGATGAGGCCATTGACGACGTCGACCGCCAGGTTGACGAGCGCGAACAGCAGCGCGAACGTGAGCACGAGCCCCTGGATCATCGGGAAGTCGCGGCCGGCGATGGCGTCGACGAGGGCCTTGCCGACGCCGGGCCAGGCGAAGATGGTCTCGACGGCGATGATGCCGCCCAGCATCCGGCCGAACTCCAGGCCGGCGAAGGTGACGGGCGGCAGGAGCGCGTTCCGCAGCGCATGCCGCCAGAGGACGCCGCGGGCGCCCACCCCCTTGGCCACCGCCGTGCGCACGTAGTCCTCGCCCAGGACGTCGAGCAGCGTGGAGCGGGACAGGCGCGCGAACACGGCCAGGCTCTGCGGCACCAGGGTGGCGGCCGGCAGCACCAGGTGGACCCAGCCCTCGCTGCCGGCCACGGGCAGCAGGCCGAGGCCGACGGCGAAGACCAGCACCAGCAGCAGGCCCAGCCAGAAGGTGGGCGCCGACACGCCCAGCAGGGCCAGCAGCAGCAGCGCGACGTCGGGCCAGCGGCCCACCCGCACGGCCGCCACGCCGCCCAGCGCGAGCCCGAGCCCGAAGGCGACGCCGATGGCGGTGAAGCCGAGCAGCAGCGTGGCGGGGAGCCGCTGGGCGATCTCCTCGACCACCGGCTGGTGGCTCCGGATGGAATCACCCAGCTCGCCCCGGGCCAGCGTGGCCAGGTAGAAGCCGTACTGCACCGGCAGCGGCTGGTCCAGGCCGAGCCGCGACCGGATCTCCTCCACGATCTCCGGCGTGGCGTCCTGCCCGGCCAGCACCTCGGCCGGGTCGCCCGGCATCGAGCGCAGCATGACGAAGACGACCGCGCTGATGAGCAGCAGCGTCGGCAGGAGCTGCAGGAGCCGCCGCAGGACGTAGGTCAGCATGGCCCCGCCGGCCGGCCGGTCAGTCCTTCTCCCACTGGATCCGGTTGCGCAGGGCGGGGTAGCCCTCGATCTGGACCTCCACCACGTCGCCCTCGGCGAGGAACTCCGGCGGCTTCTTGATGATCCCGATGCCGAGCGAGGTGCCGGTCGTGATCACGTCGCCCGGGTTCAGCGTGATGCGGGCGGTGATGTACTCGATCGCCTCGGCCACGGTGTGGACCATGTCGGCGGTCTCGAAGCGCTGCTTCTCGACCCCGTTCACGCGGCACAGCATGGTCAGCTTCTGGGGATCGGGGACCAGCCGGGCGGGGATCAGGGTCGGCCCCAGGGGCCCGAAGGTGTCCACGCACTTGAGCGGGACGATGACGCTGCCGGCCTCCGGCGGGCGCGGGATGATCTTGGCCGTCAGGTCGTTGCAGGCCGTGTAGCCGCCGACGAAGGCGAGGGCGTCCCGGGCCTTGACCCGGCGGGCCGTGCGGCCGATGACGACCCCCAGCTCCGCCTCGAAGTCCACCTTGTCGATGACCCGGGGCACCAGGATGGGCTCGTCGTGGCCGATGGCGCAGCCGGGGAGCTTGGCGAAGACCTCCGGGTGCTTGTTGAGGGGGACGCCCTCGTGGAGCGCCAGGGCCCTGTAGTTGTAGCCCAGGCCGAGGAAGACGGCGGGCGTGGTCGGGGACAGGAACTTGACCTGGCCGGCGTCCCGGGCCAGGCCGCGCTGCGCCGCGCGCTCGGCGGCGGCCCGGGCGCGCTCGAGCGCCCCGGGACCGGCGGCCAGGAGCGTGGCCACGTCGGCGAAGCTGGGGTCGTCGGCCGGGCTCAGCTCGACGACCTTGCCGTCGAGGTAGGCGGCGGCGGCGGGGCGGCCTGCGGTGCCGCGAATACGGGCGAGTTGCATGGATCCTCCTGCGGGGCTGCGGGTTATCGCCAGTCCTTCAGCGTGACGACGAAGCGGTGCCGGTCGGCGCGATAGAAGGTCTGGCTGACGAAGATGGGATGCCCGGCGGCGTCGAAGTACGTGCGCTCGCCCGCGATCACGGGGGCGCCCACCTCGATCCCGAGGTGGGGAGCGAACTTCGGGTCGGCCAGGGTGGCGCCGATGGTCTGGACGACGGAGTCGACCTGGATCCCGTGGCGGTCCTTGAGCAGCGAGGCCAGGGTGTGCTGCCGCAGCAGCGGGAGGTCGGGCGCGACCCGCGCCCCGATGGCCTCGGGCAGGAACGCCTCCGTGAAGGCGATCGGCTGCTCGTCCACGAAGCTGAGCCGGTCGATCGCGACCACCGTCGCCCCGGGCTCGAGCGCCAGGTGGGCGGCGATGCGCGGCGTGGCGCGCTCCACGGCGTGCCGGAGGACCTTGGTGAAGGCGCCCTCGCGGTACTTCATGACCCTCTCCAGCAGCTCGCTGGGCTTGGTCTCCGTGCGCGGCACGGGCGGCCCCAGGTAGAAGGTCCCGCGCCCCTGCTCGCGCCGGATGAGCCCCTCCTTCTCGAGCTGGTCGAGGGCCTGCTGGATCGTGATCCGGCTCACGCCGAAGTCGGCGCAGAGCGCGGCTTCCGAGGGCATCCTGGCCCCGGGCGCGTACTCCCGCTCGAGCCGGGCGGCCAGGATCGCCTTGATCAGGAAGTACTTGGGGAACGGTGGGCGCATCGCGCCGGAGGATACCACACCGGTTGACATGAAGACCAGACAAGAGGATAAGTTTGGCGTTGCCAGGGACCGCCGTCGAGGGAGGGCCGTCATGCCGAGGCTGGTCATCAGGGAGCATCCCCGGCTGCCGAGGGTGTCGGCGCCGTATTCCCAGGTCGTGCGGGCGGGGAACCTCGTCTTTCTCTCCGGGGCGGTCGGGCGCGCCCCCGACGGCACGATCGCCCGGGGTGACGTGCAGGCGCAGTTCCGGCAGCTGCTCGACAACACCGAGGCCGCGCTGCAGCTGGCGGGCGCCCGGCGCGAGCACGTGGTCCGCGTCACGCTCTACCTGATCGACATGCGCCACAAGCCGCTGCTCGACCGCATGCGCGAGGAGTTCTTCGGCCAGCAGTGGCCGGCGGCCACGGCCGTCGGGGTGACCGCGCTGGCCTCGCCGGACTACCTGGTGGAGATGGACTCGATCGCCGTCGTGGACTAGAGTGGAGCGCCCATGGAACTGGAGATCGCGACCTACCGCGTCCGGGACGTCGAGTTCGGCCCCTCCACGGCGCTGCGCGACGGCATCCTCTCCGTCGATCGCCCGGCGCTGATCGCCCACCTGCTGGAGGACGCCAGCCTCCAGGCCGCCGGCGTGGAGATCGCGCGCCCGGGCGACTCCACCCGCATCATCCACATCCTCGACAGCGTCGAGCCCCGGCTCAAGGTCTCGGGCGGCCGGGACTTTCCCGGCCTGCTGGCGCCCCCCGACCTGGCCGGCTCGGGGCGCACCCATCGCCTGGACGGCGTGGCGGTGATCGGGACGGCGAACCTCTCGGGGGCGGCCGACAGCCAGGGCCTGAAGGAAGCGATCATCGACATGGCGGGGCCCGGCGCCCGCTACCACCCGTTCGGCCGGACCGCCAACGTGGTGCTGATGCTGGAGCCCCGGGCCGGGCTGGCCGCCACCGAGGCCGTGGCCGCCTGCCGGCGGGCCTGCCTGCGGGCGGCCGTCTTCCTGGCGCGCCCGACCCGCGCCCTGGCGCCCGACCGGGTGGACGCCTTCACGCTGGCCCCGGCCGACCCCGCGCTGCCCCGGGTGGCCTACGTCATGCCGGTGATGAGCGAGGGCGAGATCCACACCACCTTCTTCTACGGGCGCAGCGTGCAGAGCCTGCCGCACCTGGTGCACCCCAACGAGGTCCTGGACGGCGCCCTGGTGAGCGCCGACTACTGGATCGGCTGCCACCGGAGCCCCACGTACCTCTACCAGAACGAGCCCGTCATCCGGGAGCTGTACCGGCGCCACGGCCGGGACCTCGACTTCGTCGGCGTCCTGCTCTGCCGCTGCCTGATCACCTCCCAGGAGGAGAAGTGGCGGCAGGCCAACCAGGCGGCCAAGGTGGCGCGGATGCTCGACCTGCAGGGCGCGGTGATCACGATGTCCAACGGCGGGCACGCCTACGTGGACCAGATGCTGCTCTGCCAGCAGCTCGAGCGCGCCGGGGTGGCGACGGTGCTGGGCGTGGACGAGTACGCCGACGCGGACGGCGCCGACTTCCCGCTGGTCACCTGGGTGCCCGAGGCGACGGCCATCGTGAGCGTCGGCAACCAGGAGGAGATCGTGGAGTGGCCGGCGGTGGAGCGCGTCCTGGGCGGTACCGCCTTCCTGGCCGGCAACGCCTACGAGAAGGGCTTCCAGCGGCGGCCCGACGAGCCGCTCACGGTGGCCCTGCGCCAGATCTACTGCTCGACCACCCAGCTCGGGTGGTCCACGCTCCGGGGGCGGGCCTACTGATCCCGAGGCGGCGATGAGGGGGGCGACATGGGCGGCCTGCGAGTCGCGCATTACCTGAACCAGTTCTTCGGCGGCGTGGGCGGCGAGGACCGGGCCGACGCGCCGCCCCAGGTGCGGCCCGGCGCGGTGGGCCCCGGCACGCTGCTGCAGCAGTGCCTGGGCGAGGGCGCCACCGTCGTGGGCACCGTGATCTGCGGCGACAACCGGATGGCCGAGCAGCAGGCGGCCACGCTGCCGGCCGTCCTGGCGCTCCTGCGCGATCTGCGACCGGACCTGGTGGTGGCGGGACCGGCCTTCAACGCCGGGCGCTACGGGCTGGCGTGCGCGGCCGTCTGCGGGGCGGCCGTCCGCGAGCTCGGGGTGCCGGCCGTGACCGGCCTCTTCCCCGAGAACCCCGGGCGGGAGGCCCTCGACCGGTCGGTCATCGCGGCGGTGGTCGGCGCGACGGCGGCCACCATGAAGGCGGACGTGGAGCGCCTGGCCCGCCTGGCCCTCAAGCTGGCCCGGAAGGAGCCCCTGGGGCCGGCCGACGTGGAGGGCTACCTGCCGACCGGCCGGCGCGTCAACGAGTTCTCGGACCGGACGGGCGCCGAGCGGATGGTGGAGATGCTGGTGCGGAAGCTGCGCAAGGAGCCCTACGTCAGCGAGCTGGTCGTGCCGCAGTTCGACCGCGTGCGACCGGCGCCTCCCGTGGCCGACCTGGCCAGCGCCACGCTGGCGATCGTGACCACGTCCGGCGTCGTGCGCGCCGGCAACCCGGAGGGCATCGAGTCGTGGCGGGCCACGAAGTGGGCCCGCTACCCGCTGGCCGGGGTGGAGGCGCTGTCGCCCGAGGCCTTCACCTGCGTGCACGGCGGCTACGACAACCGCTACATCCGGCAGGACCCGCACCGGGCCGTCCCGCTGGACGTCCTGCGCCGCTACCAGCGCGAGGGGCGCGTCGGGCGCCTGCACGAGGTGCTCTACACCACCGTGGGCAACGTGATGCCGGTGGAGCGCGCGCGCCGGCTGGGCCGGGAGGTGGCGCAGGAGCTGCGGGACGCCAGCGTCCAGGCGGTGCTGTTCACGGCCACGTGAGGGACGTGCAATCGTTGCGGCGCAACGATCGCGAAGGAGATCGAGCGGGTCGGCATCCCGGTGGCGTTCTGCTCCGCCATCCCGACCATCCCCCTGGCTGCCGGCGTGCCCCGCGTCATCCACGGCAAGGCCGTCCCTCACCTGCTGGGCGACCCCTCGCTGCCCGGCGACCGCGAGTACGCGCTGCGCGACGAGCTGACCGCGCGAGCCCTGGCCACGCTGACGATGGAGATCGCGGAGCCCACGGTGTTCACCGCCGGTGGTTGACAACGCCGCGGGACTCGCGCATGAATCACCGCAGCCCGGGCGGGCGAGAGGTCCTGTGGGCGAGCCGCTGATCACGGTCACCAATCTCGACAAGACCTACACCACGCGGGGCGGGTCGGTCATCCGCGCGCTGGCCAACCTGTCGCTGGCGGTGGAGGCCGGCGAGTTCGTGACGATCGTCGGCCAGTCGGGGTGCGGCAAGACGACGTTCCTCAAGATCCTGGCCGGCCTCCTGCCGCGCACCACGGGCCAGGTCACGGTGCGGGGGCGGGCGGTGGACGGCCCCAGCCGGGACATCGGCATCGTCTTCCAGGACCCCGTGCTGCTGCCGTGGCGCACGGTGCTCGACAACGTCCTGCTGCCGGTGCAGGTGCTGCGGCTCGACCGGCAGGTGTACCGGCCGCGGGCCCTGGAGCTGCTGCGCCTGGTCGGGCTGACGGGCTTCGAGGACAGGTACCCTCACGAGCTGTCCGGGGGCATGCGGCAGCGGGTGGCCATCGCCCGTGCGCTCGTGCACGACCCGTCCCTGCTCCTCATGGACGAGCCCTTCGGGGCGCTGGACGCCATGACCCGCGAGCACATGAACCTGGAGCTCCTGCGGATCTGGCGGGAGGCGGGCAAGACGGTCCTGTTCGTCACCCACTCCATCCCGGAGGCGGTGTTCCTGGCCGACCGGGTGGTGGTGCTGTCGGCCCGGCCCGGGCGCATCGTGGAGATCGTGCGGGTGGAGCTGCCCCGGCCCCGGGACCTGGACATGATGGCGACCGACGAGTTCGGCGTGTACACGCGGAAGATCCGCCACCTCTTCGACGCGCGGGGGTGGGTGGACTGACGCCGGGGGAGGTGCGCCGTGGCTGATGACCTGGCCGTGACCCAGACCGCGTGGCGCGAGCTGCTGGCGGACCCGCGGACGTTCGTGCGCAGCCGGCCCCACCTGCCGCTGATCCCGCTGGTGTTCGTGGCCTTCGTCGCGCTGTGGGAATGGGCGGTGCGGGCCTGGCAGATTCCGCCCTTCCTGGTGCCGGCGCCCAGCGCCGTGGCCGCCGCGCTCGTCGGGGGACTGGCCAGCCAGCTCTACGTCGCGCACTTCTGGGTGACCCTGTCGGAGGCGCTGGCCGGGTTCCTCATCGCGGCGGCGACCGGCGTGGTGTTCGGGGCCGTCATCGCCCAGTTCCGCCTCGTCGAGCAGACCCTGTACCCCTACCTGGTCGCGCTGCAGACCCTGCCCAAGATCGCCATCGCGCCGCTCATCATCGTCTGGTTCGGCTTCGGCATCACCTCCAAGGTGGTCATCGCGGCGATGGTGTCCTTCTTCCCGGTGCTGGTGAACGTCATCGTCGGCCTCAAGACGGTGGACCAGGGCAAGCTCGACCTGATGCGCTCGCTGGATGCCAGCCGGTGGCAGACGTTCTGGATGGTCAAGTTCCCCAACGCGCTGCCCTTCGTCTTCGCCGGGCTGGACGTGGCCATCGTCTTCAGCGTGCTCGGCGCCATCGTGGGCGAGTTCGTCGGCGCCCAGCAGGGGCTGGGCAACCTCATCCTGCAGTTCAACTTCACCCTCGACATCGCCGGGGTCTTCTCCGTGCTCATCCTCCTCTCGGTGCTGGGGGTGAGCCTGCACCTGCTCATGCAGGTGCTGCAGCGACGGCTCATCTTCTGGGCCGAGCCCGAGCAGGTCATCGGAGCCTAGCCGCAACCCTCAACCGCCAGGAGCGTCGCCATGAAACGGGGTCTCGCGCTCGCGATCGTCGCCGCCGTGCTGGGGCTGGCCGTGACCGGCAGCATCGCCCAGAACCGACCGTTGACGAAGGTCAACTTCGCCATCACCACCAAGGACATCTCCGTCGGACACGCCGCCCACACCTCGCTCCCGGTCGTGCTCGGGTACTGGAAGGAGGAAGGGCTCGACGTCACGGTGGCCGGCGTGGAGGGCTCGACGGCCGGCGCCCAGCAGCTGGGGGCCGGCAACCTCCACGTCATCTCGGTCGGTCCGGAGGTCATCCTGATCTCCCGGGAGAAGGGCATCCCCATCAAGTGCTTCTACGTGCAGGCCCGCGAGACCATCTTCCGCCTGGTGGTCCCCGCCGACAGCGCCATCAAGACGGCGACGGACCTCAAGGGCAAGACGATCGGCGTGCCCTCGCTGGCCTCCGGCTCGGTGCCGTACACGAAGACGCTGGTGGCCTCGGCCGGCCTCGACCCGGAGAAGGACATCAAGCTCCTGGCCGTGGGCGTGGGCGCCCCCGGCGCGCTGGCGCTCCAGCAGAAGAAGGTGGACGCCCTCGGCCTGTGGGACACCCTGCAGGCCAGCATGGAGAACCGCGGCCTGCAGTTCCGCCAGATCACCACCCCGGTCGTCCGTGACATGATCGGCCAGAGCCTGGCCGTCCAGGACGCCTACCTGGCCGAGAACCCCGGGGTGCTGGTGGGGGTCGCGCGGGGCATCGCCAAGGCCACCCTGTTCGGTCTCACCAACCCCGAGGCCGCGGTGCGGCTGCACTGGAAGGCCTATCCCCAGAGCAAGCCGCAGGGGGTCGAGGAGGCCAAGGCGCTGCAGGAGGCCATCCACGTCTTCAAGTCGCGCTTCGAGCTGCAGCGCGTGGACCACCGGGACGACAAGCGCTACGGCGCCGCCACCCTCGCCCAGTGGGCGCGCCTGGTGCAGATCTACAAGGACCAGGGGATCATCGAGGGAAAGGTCAAGCCCGAGGAGCTCTACTCGGACGCCCTGATCGACGAGATCAACAGGTTCGACCGCGAGGCCGTGATCCGGCAGGCCCGGGAGTACCGGTTCTGAGCGGCCAGGACCTCCGGAGCTTCCTGGCGGCGCTGGAGGCCAAGGAGCCCGAGGACGTCTGGCGGGTCGGCGAGGAGGTCGACGGCGACTACGAGATCGCCGCCCTGATCATGGAGCTGGAGCGCCGGGGACGCACCCCGGTCCTCTGGTTCGAGCGGGTCCGGGGCGCGCGGTTCCCGCTGGTCACCAACCTCTTCGCCGACCGGCGGCGCTTCGCCCGCGCCCTGGGGGTGCCGGTCGAGGCCCTGGCGGCGGAGTGGGCGGCCCGCGGCGACCGCCGGCTGCCGCCGGTGGTTCGCCCCACGGGGCCGGTGCAGGACGTGGTGCTGACGGGGCCGGCGGTGGACCTCCGGCGGCTGCCCATCATCCGGCACTTCAGCGAGGACGCCGGGCCCTACATCACCAACGCGATCGTGGTGGCCCGGGACCCGGACACCGGCGTCCGGAACGCGAGCTTCCACCGCATGCAGCTGCGGTCGCCCACGCGGCTGGGAACCAGCCTGCACAGCCGCCGTCACCTGTGGGACTACCAGCGGCGGGCCGAGGAGCGGGGGCTGCCCCTGCCGGTCGCCGTGGTGATCGGCGCCCACCCGCTCTTCCACTTCGGGGCCGGGCTCTGGAAGGGCCCGATCGACGTGGACGAGTACGAGGTGGCGGGCGGCTTCTTCGGCGAGCCGCTCGAGATCGTGCCGGGCGTCACCGTGCCCGTGGAGGCGCCGGCCCACGCCGAGATCGTCCTCGAGGGCCACATCCTGCCCGGAATCCGGGAGCCGGAGGGGCCCTTCGCCGAGTTCACGGGCTACGCCTCCGAGCGCTCCACGCAGCACGTGCTGGAGGTGAGCGCCATCCTCCACCGCCGCGATGCGCTCTACCAGGACATCGCCGCCGGCATCGCCGCCGAGCACACCACGCTCCTGGCCGTGCCCCAGGAGGCCCGCCTGCTGAAGGTGCTGCGGGGCCACTACCCGGGCGTCAAGGCGGTGGCCTACCCGCAGTCCGGGACGTGCCGGCTGCACTGCTACATCGCCATGCGGGTGACCGCCGAGGGCCAGGCCAGGAACGTGGCCCTGGCCGCGCTGGGCGAGGACCTCGCGCTCAAGCTGGTCGTGGTCGTCGACGACGACGTGGACGTCACCCGCGAGCAGGAAGTCCTGTGGGCGGTGGCCACGCGGATGCAGGCCGACCGCGATCTGATCGTCATCCCGAACGCCATGGGCGCCATCCTGGACCCCTCGTCGCGCGACGGCGCCACGGCCAAGGCGGTCATCGACGCCACCCGGCCGCTGGCCGGCTTCGCCCGCCGGCACACGCTGCCGGCGGAGGCGGTCGCGCGGGCGGCCGCGCTCATCGAGGCCTGGCGGCGATAGACGCCCGCGTCGCCGTCGCGCCGGAGGCCGTGGCCGGGCCCGGCGGCGTCCGCCTGGCCGCCTACCGGTTCGGCGGCCACGGCCCGCCGCTCCTGCTCGTGCATGCCACCGGCTTCCACGCCCACGTCTGGCTGCCGATGCTGGACGAGCTCCGCGCCCGCTTCACCGTCTTCGCCTTCGACCTGCGCGGGCACGGCGAGTCGGCCCCGGCCCCGGATCCCGGGGGCTACCACTACGGCCGGATGGGAGCCGATGTCGTGGCGGTGGCCCGGCACTTCGGGCTGGAGGCGGTGGCGGCGATCGGCCACTCGGTCGGCGGCGCGCTCGTGGTGCAGGCCGAGCTGCTGCGCCCGGGGCTCGTCGAACGCGCCGTGCTCTTCGAGCCGATCGTGCTGCCGCCGACCATCACCGAGGAATCGGCGGCGGTGGCGGCGGCCCGGCGCCGGCGACACGCGTTCGCCTCCACCGCCGAGATGCTGGCCGGCTGGTCCCGGCGGCCGCCGTTCGCCGGCCTCGATCCCGAGGCCCTTCGCTGCTACGTCGAGTACGGCGTGCGGGATCGTCCGGAGGGCGGCGTGGTGCTGAAGTGCTCGCGGGAGGCCGAGGTGGCGACGTTCCGCGAGGACGTCCGCAGCGGGATCTGGGGCGCCCTCGGCCGCTACCGGACCCCGACGCTCATCGTGACCGGGGAGCGCTCGACGTCGCGGGCGGCCCCGGTCGCCGACGCCCAGGCCCGCGCGATGGGCGACGCGCGGGTGGAGCGGGTCGCCGGGCTCTCGCACTTCCTGCCGCTGGAGCGCCCGCAGGCGATGGCCCGGCTGGCGCTCGGCTTCCTGGCGCCCGCGCCGTGAGGGCCGTCAGCCGGGTCGCCGCCGCTCCAGCAGGCAGTCGACGGCGCGGGCACCGGCGCCCTCGGCCAGCACGGCCAGGGGATTGATCTCCACCGCCGCGACCTCGTCGGCCAGCTCGGCGATCAGCCGCGAGAGCCGCGCCACCGCCCGGGCCGCTTCCCCGACGTCGGCGCGCGGGCGGCCGCGCCACCCGGACAGCAGGGCGGCCGCCCGGGTCTCCTCGAGCACCGCCGCCGCCTCGGCCTCCGTCACCGGCGCGAGCCGCACCGCCACGTCGCGCGCCAGCTCGACCAGCACCCCGCCGCCGCCGGCGACGACGAGCGGGCCGAAGTCGGGATCCACGCGAGCGCCGGCCAGCAGCTCCGCGACCGGACGGACCATCTCCTGCACGAGCAGCCCGAGCAGCCGGCCGGCCCGGGCGCCACGCTCGAGGAGCGCGCGGGCCGCGGCCCGTGCCTCGTCGTCGCCGCGGACGTCCAGCCGGACCAGGCCGGCCTCGGTCTTGTGCGCCAGGCCGCTCACGACCGCCTTGAGCGCGACCGGGTAGCCGAGCTCGCGGGCCGCCTCCACGGCCGCCTCGGCCGTGTCCACCAGCCGTTCCCGGGGGCCGGCGATCCCGTAGGCGGCCAGGACCTGCCGGGCCTCGTGCTCGGTCGGCAGCCGCGAGAGATCGAGGCGGCGCAGCACGCTCCGGGCGGCCGCCGCCTCGGCTCCCGCGCTCGCCGTCCGCCCTCCGGGCCCCTCGGCGGGCTGCCGCGCCAAGGCGGTCAGCCGCGCGATCGCCGACAGCCCC
>FWPU01010268.1_pt1 | contig 14058 bp, 10 predicted proteins | sample 2228361 | NCBI WGS metagenome assembly FWPU01 (sample SAMEA103939777, study PRJEB20133) | metagenome
CCGTTCTGGGGGCAAAAACTGCTTCTTACCCTCTCCTCTCCGCGTGCGGGGAGGGGTGAGAACCCCTTCTTGTGTGCTCAACTGCGTAACTCTTGATGAACTCATTGACCCATTGACTCGTTGACCTGTTGCTCAACGGGGCGCAGCAGCACCTTACGTATCCGCCGCCCGCGCATCTCTTCGACGCGCAGTTCCACGCCGTCAATGGTGAGCACGTCGCCGATGCGACACAGCCGACCGAGTTGGGACATGACGAACCCGCCGATGGTGTCCACGTCTTCGGCTTCGAGGTGCAAGTCAAAGCGTTCGTTGATTTCGTCGAGGCGCGTCTGCCCGCTGACAATCGCCGTGCCGTCTTCGCGTTCGACGATGAAGGGTTCTTCGACGTCGAACTCGTCTTGCACCTCCCCGACGATTTCTTCAATCACGTCTTCAAGTGTAACGATGCCCGCCGTGCCGCCGTATTCGTCCACCACAATGGCCATCTGCGTTTTCTCACGGCGGAACTGTTCGAGCAGTTTCTCAATCGAGACCGTCTCTGCCACGATGAGCGGTTTGCGCAGCAGTCGGCGCAAATCGAAGGGTTGCCCTTCCCGGTGCCGCCCCTGCAGCAAATCGCGGACGTGCAGGACGCCGATGATGTTGTCTATGTTCCCTTCGTAGACGGGCAATCGCATGTGGTTGGTCTGAGAGATGAACCGCATCAGCTCTTCGTAGGACGTGTTAATCTCCACGCCTTCGATGTCCACGCGATGCACCATCACCTCACGGGCGACGAGTTCGGAGAAGCGGAACACGCGGCGCAGCATGTCGCGTTCCACCTCGTCCAACACACCGCCTTCGTGGCTGGCTTCAATCAGGATTTTTAGTTCTTCGACGGAGTGGATGAGATGGTGTCCGCTGGCGGTCTGTAACCTTAACAGACGCAGCACCAGATTGCCGCATCCGTTCAGCGCGGCGATGAACGGACGCATCAACCACACGGCAATCTCCATCGGCTTGGCGACCCACAGGGCGGTGCGGTCGGGGTTTTGCAGCGCGAGCGATTTGGGCACGAGTTCACCTAACACGACATGCAGGAAGGTGATGGCGATGAACGCGACCGTGACCGCGATGGAGTGCGCCGTCACGCTTTTCCATGCTTTCGGAAGCCATTGCAGCCACGGCTCCAGCAGGTGCGCCAACGTTGTTTCACCAATCCAGCCCAGACCCAGACTGGCAACCGTGATGCCCAACTGCGTGCCTGCGATGTAGCGGTCGAGGTCGGAGGTGGCGCGTTGAACGACCTTCGCCAGGCGGACGCCTTGCGCGGCTAATTCTTCCATGCGCGAACGTCGCACGCTGACCAGCGCGAACTCCGCCGCCACGAAAAACGCATTGGCGAATACCAGCGCTGCCACGGCGAGCAGTTTTAATAGAATGTCCACCCCCAGGTCACTCCTTGCTCCGTATTGATCCATCTCCCATTATACCTGCTAACTTCACAACTCACAATTGACAGCAAGACTCCCCAGACATTTTAGCAAAGAGCGTCTGATTGTTATTCCGTCGTGTGCCCCTTGAAGAGAAGTGGGAACCCAAGTAACGGCTTGCCGTCTGACCTCGCTGGGAAAAACCATGAGACGACAGCGTGGCCAATCTGGTCGGCGCCCCCTTTGCTCTACGTTCTTTGGGAGAGAGCCGAGAGTGGCGCTGTGGCTGTTAGGTCTTTTTTCTTTGCAAATCGTCCTCAACGACTTCGGTGCCGATTGCAGACCAACTAAAACGTCTTGCCCATGAGGGGCGAAGCGACTTCGATTCAGCGCGGGCGGGACAGCCTGTGGGAGAGGCGACCAGATGAACCTTGAACGTTTTCGCACGGTGTTGTTCTTCATTTTGTTGACGCTGGCGTCCTTGTTCTGCGTTGCGCTGGTGTTTCCGTTCTTGCGTCTTATCGCGTGGGCAACGGTGCTGGCGGTCGTCATCTATCCCGTCCATCGTCGCCTCTCACGGCGGATTCGTCAGCCTTCGGTGGCGGCAGCGCTTTCCTGTTTGTTGGTCATAGTTATCGTGATTGTGCCGGTGACGCTTATTGCGGCGGAGGTGGTGGACGAGACCACCGCGCTCGCCAGGCGCGTGCAGGCGGCGGAGCGCAACGGCGAACTGTCGCGCTGGCTGCCCTCGTGGGATGCGCCCGCCGTCAACGCCGCGCGCCGCTGGCTGGACCAGCGGGTCGACTTGTCGCAATTCAGTCTGGAATCGGTAATTCGTCAGACAGTTGGGCAAACCAGTTCTTTCTTGGCGAAGCAAAGCGTGAGCCTCGTGAAAAACGCGGTGTGGGGCGTCATTCAAGTGGCGCTGACGCTGGTGACGCTCTTCTTTCTGCTGCGCGACAGTTCTCGCCTGCTGCCTGCCGTGCGGGCGTTCAGCCCTCTGAGCGGCGCGCAGACCGACGCATTGCTGCGCCGCATCGCGGACACGATCCACGCCACCGTCTATGGCGCAACAGCGGTGGCGGTGACGCAGGGGACATTAGGCGGGCTGGCGTTCTGGGCGTTGGGGTTGCCCTCCCCGCTGTTGTGGGGCGTGGTGATGACAGCGCTGTGCTTCGTGCCGCTGCTTGGTTCGCCTGTGGTGTGGGTGCCGACGGCAATTGTGCTGGCGGCGCAAGGGTCTTACGGGAAAGCCATTGCGCTGGCGCTGTGGGGCACGCTGGTCATTGGGTTGGTGGATAATTTTATCCGTCCCATCGTCATCGGCGCGCGCACGCAGCTGCACGTTCTCATCGTGTTTTTCAGCGTGCTGGGCGGGTTGCTGCTCATGGGACCGTTGGGGCTGTTCATGGGGCCGGTGATTTTAGCCGTGACCCTGGCTCTGCTGGAGATTCTAAAACTCAGACTCTCAGAGTGGGACATGGCAGACGCCAGAGCAACCTTGTCCGAGTGGGAGACTGAATCTGATGCCCTTGTTGAAACAGCGACTTAAAGAGACAGACCTTGATTGACAGCACGCACCACGCTACGCACCTTCGACTGCCCTGCTCATCATGTTCGTCGCCGCCAAAGTGGTGGCGGAACGGCGGTCGGAGCCACCCGCCGTCGGCGGCGCGGTGCTGCCGTTCGCATTGGGCTATGGTAGAGTTGTTCACGTCCCGATGGGGACACCACGCCGCATGAAAATCGTTCTCGTCCTCGCCCTCGGTCGTTTATTGGTCTTTTCGGAAACAGCTTCTCTTAGAGCCTATCCCAAAATTCGTTTGTCGTCAGGCACGGAACGGAGTGGAGTGCCGTTGGAACGCCACTCCGCTGCGCTATGTGGCTGACTACGAACATTTTGGGGATAGGCTCTTAGTCGGGTCCCCTCGGCTATTCGACCATCTCTGCCCCACCCTGTCCTGACCTTGACACAAACTGCAAATCGCGTTATTGTTACCGTTGCTTGAACGTCTTTTTCGGGAGGCACACTATGCGCTCAAAACAGGTAGCGCCGACATCCTGTCGGCACTGTGCAGGCTGGAAGCCTGCGCTACGGGACATTGGTCATTGGTCATTGGTCATTCTTCTGTGCCTTGTGTCGTGTGTTCTGAACTCGTGCGGCGGGAACAACAAGGAGGAATCGTCCACGAGTTCTGACAGCGCGACCTCGCGCGACGACGGTGCCACGTCGCCCGCGTCCGGTGCAAGGTTGAAAGTCGGTCTCGTCACCGACGTGGGCGGCGTCAACGACAAGTCCTTCAACCAGTCCGCGTGGAAGGGCGTGCAGGATGCGATGAAACAGTTCGGCATCGAGGGCAGGTTCGTCGAATCCAAGCAGCCGACGGACTACGAGAAGAACATTGACCAGTTCGTGAGCGAAGGCTACAATCCCATCATCACCGTCGGCTTTTTGATGGGCGACGCGACGAAGGTGAAGGCGAAGCAGTATCACAACGTGCGCTTCCTCATCATTGACTTCGCCTACAAGGAGGACGAATATCGGAAGGATTTGAAGAACGTGACCAGCCTGACGTTCCGCGAGGACGAGGTCGGCTTTTTGGCGGGTGTGGTGGCGGGGGGCATGACGAAAACGGGCGTGATTGGGGCGGTGTGCGGGATGGAGATTCCGCCGGTCGTGCGCTTTGCGAAGGGCTATGAGAGCGGCGCAAAATGGGTGCGTCCCGCTGTGAAGGTGCTTATCACTTATATCGCGTCCTTCACCGACCCCACCAAAGGCAAGGAAACAGCGCGTTCGATGATCAATCAAGGGGCGGACGTGATTTTCGGCGTCGGCGGCACGACGGGCAACGGCGGACTGCGCGAGGCGAAAGACGCGAGCATCGCCGCTATTGGTGTCGACGTGGACCAATATCTCACCTATCCCGAAGTCCGCTCCGCGCTGGTCACAAGCGCGATGAAAAACGTGGATGTCGCGGTGTTCAACGCGCTCAAAGAACTCAAGGAAAAAGGCGCGCTGCCCAGCGGCATCCGCGAGTCCAACCTGCAAAACGGCGGCATCGGTCTCGCGCCGTTCCACGACTGGGAAGATAGAGTCCCGCAGAGTGTCAAGGACAAACTGAAGGAAGCGACGGAAGGGCTGAAGACGGGGAAGATTTCAACGGGCTATCAACAGCGGTAGCCACGGAATCACACGGAAGACCACAGAATTCTTTTCATCCACGAAGGGCATGCCTATCCTCGAGGCTCACTCCATCACCAAACGCTTCGGCTCCGTGCTTGCCAACGACCGCGTGGACTTCACGTTGGAGCGGGGAGAAATCCATGCGCTGCTGGGCGAGAACGGGGCGGGGAAGTCTACGCTCATGCACGTCCTGTCGGGCTTATATGCGCCCGATGAGGGACGCATCACGCTGCGCGGAAAGGACGTCCGTTTCCGCGGTCCGCACGACGCGCAGGCGGCGGGGATTGGGATGGTGCATCAGCATTTTATGCTGGTGCCCAACCTGACGGTGACGGAAAATATCCTGCTGGGCGTGGAGCAGGTCGTAGGGGCGAAGCAATTTGCTTCGCCTCCACTGGCATGGCTGCGGCAGTTCGCCCCGTTGGATCGACGCGGGGCGGCGGAGCAGATTCGCTTGCTCTCAAAACGTTACGGCTTGGAAGTCAATCCCGACGCGCTCATTCAGGACTTGCCCATCGGCGTTCAGCAGCGCGTGGAAATTCTTAAGGTGCTGTTCCGTCACGCGGACATTCTGATTTTAGACGAACCGACGGCGACGCTCACGCCGCAGGAATCGGACGCGCTCTTCGTTGTTCTTCGCGCTTTGGCGAAAGAAGGCAAGGCGATAGTGTTCATCACACACAAACTCAACGAGGTCTATGCCGTCGCTGACCGCATCACCGTGCTGCGGCACGGACAGAACGTCGGCACGACTCCCCCCCAACAAGTGAACGAAGCGGAACTGGTGGAGATGATGGTCGGCAGTCAGGTCGCCTTGCAGGTGGAAAAGCCTCCCCCGATGTATCGGGGCGATGAGGTTCTGCGCGTGGAGGATTTGCTTGTCTATGATGAGCGCGGACACGCCGCCGTGAACGGCGCGTCGCTGACTGTTCACGCGGGCGAAATCGTCGGCATTGCGGGCGTGCAGGGGAACGGGCAGACGGAGTTGGTGGAAGCCCTCACGGGGCTGCGCCCGTGCGTGGTGGGTCGGATTGTTTTTCTCAACCGCGACGTGACGCGCGCGACACCGCGCCAGCGCAACGACGCAGGCATGGCGCACATCCCCGAAGACCGCCAGCGCGGCGCGGTGATGAGCCACTCCATTGCGGACAACTTCATCCTGACGAGTTATCATCGTCCACCGTTTGCGCGCGGCATCGTGCGGGACGAAGAAGAAATCGCGCGCCACGCGGCGGCAGCAATGAGGACCTTCGACGTGCGCGCGCTGAACGCAGAAACGCCGCTGGGCGCGTTGAGCGGTGGCAACCAGCAAAAGGTGATGCTCGCCCGCGCGCTGGTAGGGGCGAAGCAATTTGCTTCGCCCCTACTCATCGCTGCGCAGCCGACGCGGGGACTGGATATCGCTTCGTCGCTGTTTCTACGTCGGCAACTCATTGCCGCGTCCCGTGCAGGAGCAGCCGTCTTGTTAGTCTCTTCCGACTTGGACGAAATTCTGTCCGTCGCCGACCGCGTCGCCGTCATGTATCGCGGCGCGATTGTGGGCGTGCTTTCGGCAGAAGAGTCAACCCGCGAGCGGGTGGGGCTACTGATGGCGGGAATGAAACGTGAAACATGAAACGATTGGGGACGACAATCCAAACTCCGCTGCTGACCGTGCTGACAGCCTTGGCTCTTGGCGCAGTCCTCATCGGCGTCACCAGCGGCGGTCCTCGCGCTGTCGGTCAAGCCTACGGTGGACTGTTGGAGGGCGCGCTGCTGAAGCCACAGGGGTTGAGCGAATCGCTCGTCGCCACAGTGCCTTACGTTTTCACAAGCCTGTCTGTCGCGTTGGCATTTCGGGCGGGTTTGTTCAACATCGGCGCGGAGGGGCAGTTTCAAATTGGCTCGCTGTGCGCGGCGTGGGCGGGCGTGGCGGTGACGGGGCTGCCGCCGATTTTGCACCTGCCGTTGACGCTGCTCGCGGCGGCGTTGGGCGGCGCGATGTGGGGGGCGATTCCCGGCGCTCTCAAAGTCAAGACGGGCGGGCACGAGGTCATTAACACGATGATGATGAACTACGTCGCGTTCCGTCTGGTCGAATTCCTCACCAGCGGTCCGTTGAAGGATCCCACCGCTAGCATGGTGCAGACGGCGCGGGTGTCGCGCTACGCCGAGTTGCCACTGCTGCGCGCCTGGGGGCTTCCTCTCCCCCCGCATGACCGATTGCACGCGGGATTGCTTCTTGCCATTGCCATTGCGGTGGCGGTGTGGTGGCTGCTGACGAAAACGACGATTGGTTTTGAACTGCGCACCGTCGGACGCAACCCGGCGGCGGCGCAGTTTAGCGGCATGAGCATCGGGCGCAATGTCATTTTGGCGATGGCGCTGTCGGGCGCGCTCGCGGGCATCGGCGGCGCGGTGGAAGTCATCGGCGTTTCCACCTGTCGCTGTCTGCCGATGTCGTTTTCCAGCGGCTACGGCTTTGAGAGCATCGCTGTCGCGCTGCTGGCGCGCGCACACCCGCTCGGCATCCTTCCCGCCTCGTTCCTGTTCGGCGCGATGCGCAACGGCGCGGACTTGATGGAGATTCGCTCCGGGGTGTCGAAGTCCATCATCGCCATTATTCAAGCGATTGTCCTCCTGTTCGTCGCCGCGCCGAGCATCGTGCGGTGGTTGTATCGCCTGCGAGAACGTATGGGAGCGGGGGAGTATGGGAGTGGGGGAGTCAACGTCCCCCCTGCGCCCCTGCGCCCATATACTCATAGATGGATATGCTGGCTGCTGGCTCTGCTCATCATCACCTTCATCGCCATGATCTGGCGCACCGGCGTCGGCAGTCAGTCGGGGGAACAATTTCTGACGGAGACCGCGGCGCAAGCATTGCGCTACGCCGTGCCGATTGCGCTGGCGGCGTTCTGCGGACTGATGTGCGAGCGGGCGGGCGTCATCAACATCGGCATCGAGGGCATGATGCTCACCTCGGCGATGGTGGCAGCCGCCGTCAACGTTTTTTCGTTCGCCGCACTCCGAGCCGCGAGCGTGAGCGAACACGACGCCGCGCAACTCAGCCGTTTGCTGGGATTGTGTTCCGCGCTCATAGCGAGCGGCTTGCTGGCTTTGCTGCACGGCGGGGTTTCGATTTCGCTGAAAGCCGACCAGATTGTGAGCGGCACGGTCATCAACCTGCTCGCGTTGGGCGTGACGGAGTTCTGCTACCGTCGCTTCCTCGCCGAAAACGCCCCCCCCAGCCCCGGCGTGTTTGCGCCGTTTGACGTGCCGCTGCTGTCGTCGCTGCCGCTCGTTGGAACGATTCTGTTTCGCGGGCAGAAGCCGATTGCCTGCGCGATGCTTGTGCTTGCCCTGCTGTTGCACTACGTTCTGTTTCGCAGCGTGTGGGGATTGCGTCTGCGCGCTGTGGGAGAGCATCCGCAAGCCGCCGACACCTCGGGCGTGAACGTGCGGCGACTGCGTTACGGGAGCGTTCTCGCGGGGGGCGTCCTCGCGGGGTTGGGCGGCGCATGGTTCACGCTGGAATCGCTGGACACCTTCAGCCCGCGCATGACCAACAGCCTCGGCTTCGTGGGATTAGCCGCGATGATTTTTGGGCGGTGGTCGCCGCTGGGCGCGTTGCTGGGCGCGTTCGTGTTCGGGGTGGGCAGTTCGCTGGAAACAACCCTTGCCCAGTCGTATCCGCAGATTCCGTCGCAACTGCCGCAGATGCTACCCTACGTGCTGACCATGCTCATCCTCGCGGGCGTCGTCGGACGCGCCGTGCCCCCGGCGGCGCTGGGGAAGGCGTATCCTGAGTGACAAATTCGAAATCCGAAATCCGAAATTCGAAACAAGTTCAAAACGACAATGACAAAGACCTTGCGTTATCCTGCCTTCGCGGATTGCGTGTTTGGGATTTCGGTGTTTGAGGATTCGAACTTGTTTCGAATTTCGGATTTCGGATTTCGAATTTTCTACTATTCTGGGTCTTCCTCAATCGTGAACATCGTCCGCCGCAGTTGGGCGTACTGCATCCGCTTCACGTGACCGTCGCACCACAACGCCACGAATCCGCCGTGATGAGCGGAGTCCCAATGCTCCGTGCCAGCGCGGGGGTCGGGCGTGGTCGGCGTGCCGCCCTCCTGCCCGATGTTGCAGAGTTCGGCGGCAATCTGATGCTCCCACACGATGAGGGTTGAGGACGGGCGTGGCACAGCGGCATCATGTTGACCCTGCGGCGACGTCTCCGAGCGTCCCCAGAAGATGCCCTCCCAGCCGTTGATGGCATATCGCGCCTCCGGGATCTTGCGGGAAGGACACCGCCGCACGCCGTCGTTGCGAAGGTAGGGGTCAATCAACCCCTGCCTGCCCGGCTGGACTTCCATCCAGACCTGATTGCCCAGTCGCATGGGCACGTAATGTTCGTAATCCTGCAGGTACATCGCAATCGCCATGCCGATTTGTTTCAAGTTGCTGGCGCAGACGGTCTGTCGCGCCTTCTCACGGGCTTGGGCAAACACGGGCATAAGAATCGCGGCGATGAGGGCGATGATGGTGATGACGATGAGCAATTCAATCAGGGTGAATCCACGACGTTTCATGAATGTCCTCCTGACACCGTTTGGAGTAAGACACGGAACGTAGTGGAACGCTGTCGCCGGGCACGCGCGTCCGCCACATTCCGCTGACGTTCCGTGACTACAAAGGGTTATCCCCTGTCGTCTTTTCGGCGACTTCTCCAAAATTGCTTTTTTGACTCATCTCATCAGACGCGGGGCAGCGTCTCCATGTTCGGCGCGGGCGCGTCGGCATCGCTCATCTTTCATCTCCGTTTATGAACCGCCGAAACGCGATGCTCGCGTTCGTGCCGCCGAAGCCGAACGAGTTGGACAGGGCAACGTCCACCTTGCAGGGTTGCGCCTGGTTGGGTACGTAGTCGAGGTCGCAGTCGGGGTCGGGGTATTCGTAGTTGATGGTGGGGGGAACGATTTGATGGCGCAGCGTCAGCAGCGTGTAGATGGCTTCCACCGCGCCCGCCGCGCCCAGCAGGTGTCCGGTCATAGATTTGGTGGAACTGACCTTGAGACGATAGGCGTGCGCGCCGAACACGGTTTTGATGGCGCGCGTTTCGTTGACGTCGTTGATTTCTGTGGACGTGCCGTGCGCGTTGATGTAGTCCACCTGTTCGGGTTCAAGACGCGCACTCCGCAGCGCGGCTTTCATGCAGCGCACGGCTCCTTCGCCGCTGGGGGGGGACGACGTGATGTGGTAGGCGTCGCTGGACATGCCGAAGCCGATAATTTCACCGTAAATGCGCGCGCCGCGGGATTGAGCGTGCGAGAGTTCTTCCAGAACCAGAACGCCCGCGCCTTCGCCTATGACAAAACCATCGCGCTGCTTGTCAAACGGGCGGCTGGCTTTCTCCGGTTCGTCGTTGCGCCGTGACAGCGCCCGCGCCGCGCAGAACCCCCCGTGCGCGATAGGGATAATCATTGCCTCCGTCCCGCCCGCAACCATCACGTCGGCATCGCCGCGTTGGATGATGTGGTAGCCCTCGCCGACGGCGTGCGTCCCCGCCGTGCAAGCCGTGCTGATGGCAAGGTTGGGTCCTCTCAACCCGTGGAGAATCGAAATCCATCCCGCTGCCATGTTGACGACAGTGCTGGGAACGAAGAACGGCGAAATGCGGCGCGGACCCTCGCACAAAAACGAGCCAATCGTGTTTTGCAGCGTCTCCATGCCGCCCATGCCGCAACCGATGACAACGCCGGTGCGTTCGCTCAGGCCGTCGTTCAATGTCAACCGAGCGTCCTGTAAGGCTTCCTGCGCGGCAGCGATGGCGAACGGGATGAAGCGGTCCATCTTGCGGAGGTCCCGAGGGTTGACGAACTTCTCCGCCTTAAAGCCTTTCACCTCGCCCGCGATGTGCGACGGAAACGGCGACGGGTCGAAGCGCGTGATGCGCCCAATCCCCGACCGCCCCGCGCATAACGAGAGCCAGTTCTCCTCCGCGTTCAACCCGATGGGGCTGATGACGCCTATGCCTGTGATGACGACGCGACGCTCCATAAGTCAATGCCTGATGTCCAACCTTCAATGACCAATGCGCAATATACGGCGCATTAGGCATTGATCATTTCCCCTTTCCTGTTCTCATTCTAACGTGAATGACCTGTGCGTGTCAACGCAGACCATCCGGCAAATTCAACGCCGCGTCCACCATTTTTCTTTATAGAGTTAGCATTGGGCATTCCCTCCTCGCTCAATCTTTAGATTCATTGGTGGAGGGGGAGTTCCTTCTGAAAGGAATGAATCCACGCAGGGCGAATATCTCAACATAAAAAGAATCCGCGGACGCGGATAGGAAACAGGAGGTCGTCATGGAATACCGCAGTCTCGGACGTTCAGGTTTGAAAGTCTCGCCCCTCTGCTTGGGCGCGATGATGTTCGGTGGACCGACGGTGGAAATGGAGTCCATTCGCATCATTCACCGCGCCTTAGATGAAGGCATCAACTTCATTGACACCGCAAATGTTTACAACAACGGCGAATCGGAGCGCGTCGTCGGCAAAGCCATCCACGACCGACGGGATGCCGTCGTGCTGGCGACGAAGGGGCGCGGCGCGATGGGCGAAGGACCAAACGACAGCGGCGCGAGTCGCTATCACATCATGAACGCCGTCGAAGCCAGTTTGAAACGGCTGAACACCGACCGCATTGACGTTTACTTCATCCACAGCCCCGACTACACAACGCCGATTGAAGAAAGCCTGCGCGCGCTGGATGATTGCGTGCGGCAGGGGAAAGTGCGCTACGTTGCGTGCTCAAACTTTTATGCGTGGCAGGTGATGGAGGGCTTGGCGGTCAGCGAGCGGATGAACCTGGAAAAGTTCGTCTGCGTGCAGCCGCTTTACAACATCGTCAACCGCGACATCGAGGTTGAGTTGCTGCCTCTGTGCCAGAAGCACGGTATCGGCGTCGTGCCGTACAGCCCGCTGGCGCGCGGCGTTCTTTCAGGAAAATACCGCCCCGGCGGCGCGCTGCCCGAAGGCTCTCGCGCGGCACGCGGCGACCGACGGATGCAGCAGGCGGAGTGGCGCGAGGAAAGCCTCGTCGTTGCCGAACAACTTCAGCCGCTCGCGGACGCGCACGGCAAAACGCTGACGCAGTTCGCGCTCGCGTGGGTGCTGGCAAACAAAATCATCACCTCCGCCATCATCGGACCGCGCACGATGGAGCAACTTGAGGACAACCTCGGCGCACTCGGCTGGTCGCTCACGTCCGAAGATGAAAAAGCCGTCGACGCCCTCGTGCCGCCCGGCGAGCACACCGGCAAAGGCTACAACGACCCGGCGTACCCCGTGCGGGGAAGAGTAACGTAACAGATGTGGTGTCCATACCTACTCTTCTTGATTTACTTTCTGTTTTACGTCCTTATCTTAACTTTACATCCACAGGTCAAGAAACAGTCGTAGGGCGTGGAATCCTTCTGTTTTCGTGCGCCTCGCAATTGGCGGAAGAGGATTTCACGCCCTACGGGAATGATGCTGTTTATTGCCTTGTCCCTTTGTCAGGTCTTACACCTCCCCCGCAATGATGCGGCTCAACTCCGCACTGTAATCGCGGACGCTCTGAACCGGGTCTTCTTTGCGCGGACCGATTTCGACGGTGAGGTAATCGTCATAGCCGATTTCGAGCCACGCTTCGCGGCACGCCTTCCACGGCACATCACTGATGAGCGTTGGCGGAAAGTCTGCCTTGCGGTCTTTGAATGTAAACCCCTTGACGTGAATTTTGTCCATCCGCGCGCTGCCGATGGTGCGAATCCACTGCTGCGGAAAACCGTAGAGGCAGATGTTGCCGCAGTCGAAATACGCCTTCACGAACGGACTGCCAATTTCGTCAATGTAGCGGACAAACTCCATCGGCGACAGGAGGAATTTGTTCCAGACGTTTTCGATAGAAAGAGCCACCTGATATTCCTCCGCCACCTTCGCAATCTCGCGGATTTCCGCCTGCGAACGTTCATAGGCTTGCTCGTACGTCACCTCGGGCGTGACCACAGCGGGCACGCACAACACCGTCTTCGCGCCAATCATCGCCGCGTGACGCAAATCGGTCTTGAAACTGTCCGAACACTTTTTGCGAACCTCCGGGTCGGGACTGGACAAAGGAAACTGCCAGTGTGAACCGCCCATGATGGAAGGAATTTCCACGCCTGCTTTGTCGGCGAGTTCCTTCAACTTCAAAACCTCATCGTCCGTCTTGACCGAACCGATTTCCACGCCGTCATAACCGGCGTCCTTCGCCAACCTGAACTTCTCCTCCGCCGAACCTCCGGGCAAGCAGCCCAAACAGATGCCTTTTTTCATGATGTTCTCCTCTCCAGTATGACACAGGGGATGAGTATACCATGAGGAGGAGAAAAAGGCAAAATCTGGACGCACCTATCGGCGTCGCAGTTTCCACGTTCCCGCCGCGATGCGGATAAGGCACACATACGCAAACCAATCGCCCCAGCGCGTGAACAGGGTGGGCGACTCGTATCCTCCCTCGAAAATCGTCGGCATAGGATGCCGAACTGGTCTATCGCCCCCCTGCCCCCGTTGACGGGGGCTGTCCCCCGCCAGCGGGGGACGGGGGCGACGGCATCCCATGCCGTCATTTTCATGCGGCGTGGTGCGCCAACGGCGCATGGGCGATTCCTATTGGCACGTCGGCGACGAGGATAGCGGGGGAATAGAGCGGACCTTCTTTCACGATGCGCCCGTAACCGTCCACGATTTGCGCGAGACCATTGGACTCACAGCGCACGAACGGTACGCGATTTTCAACGGCGCGAAAGGGAGTCACAGCCGCGTAGAGTTGGTGCAAAACCCCGCGCGGCGTCGGTGGGTCAAACGTGGGCATGGCGACGATTTGCGCGCCATCTTTCACCAGCCGCCGCGTGACGTGCGTGAAGCAGTTGTCGAAGCAAATCAACGTGCCCGCCCGGATTTTGAGTTTGCCGAAAGATACGTCAAACGCCTTCGCCTCGCGTCCGGGTTGATGCGAACATCGGGCGCAAAACTCGCGCCCAAACAACCCTCTGACCACACATGGTTAGACTAATGTAACCCCCACCAATAATCAGCACAAGCGATGCCACACAGAACAATGCAGAGCATTGGCGCATCACGCCGAGCCACCGCGCTAACCTTCGTGAGGCAGTAGGTTGCTTGTCAGAGGACGAAGCGAACTCAGGCATCGGAATAAGGCACGCCACCGCCGCGTTTACGAACCAGACCAAAAACGACACGCCCCCGATGCCGGTGAGGTCGGCAATCTGAATGACGTGAAGGTTGCGGTGCTGACACAGCGCGATGTTGAGCGGCAGAGGAGTGAAAGTCGTTAGCCATTTGAGGCGGGTGCATTACGCAGAATTTGCCGCCCCGTTGCCACCGAATCGAATTCGGTGTCTAAGAGCCTATCCGAAAAGTAGCGCCGACATCC
>FWPU01008920.1_pt1 | contig 14055 bp, 11 predicted proteins | sample 2228361 | NCBI WGS metagenome assembly FWPU01 (sample SAMEA103939777, study PRJEB20133) | metagenome
CCGCAGCCGACTGGTGCGCGAGTACGTCGATTCGACCGGCGGCGCCACCCAACTGGCGTTCCTGTCGCCGTATGCGCCGGAGCTGAATCCTGTCGAGTACCTGTGGGCGTGGCTGAAGCGCCATACGCTGGCGAACTACTGCCCCAACGGCCTGACCGACCTGTCCGTCGCGGCCCGCGGCAGGGTCAAATCCGCGCAACGCCGTGGCTTGATCATTGCAGCTTGTTGGCAGCAAGCAGAGCTGTTCTGATGTCACGAGGTTGGGTAACACCCAATAGCTAAGGATGTGGATGCCATCGAGCCATTCGCTCTGGAATTTATGCAGTATTCATAGCGTTGTATGGCTTATTTATCAGACGTGCAAAAAAAACGCTCTTTTTGGATAGTTTCCAACCATGCTTAACAACGCCTCAATCCTAATCACAGGCGGTACTGGCTCTTTTGGTCGTGCGTTTGTGTCCATGACATTGGCGCGCTATAACCCGCGACGCTTGGTTATTTTCTCGCGAGACGAGATGAAGCAGTGGGAAATGGCCAAGCGTTACAGCAGTGATCCACGTGTGCGTTTTTTTATCGGAGATGTGCGTGAAAAGGATCGCCTTGCTCGCGCCCTGGACGGCGTCGATTACGTGGTGCACGCGGCAGCAATGAAGATCGTGCCAACGGCAGAATACAACCCTTTCGAGTGCGTGAAGACAAACATTATCGGTGCGATGAATATCATCGATGCATGTATTGACCGAGGAGTAAAACGTGTCGTTGCCTTGTCTACGGATAAGGCTAGTAGTCCTGTGAATCTTTATGGGGCAACTAAGCTGGTCTCAGATAAGTTATTTGTCGATGGAAACTCTTACGCTGGTGCTCGGGGTACGCGTTTTGCCGTGGTACGCTACGGTAACGTTATGGGCTCACGAGGGTCGGTGATCCCGTACTTTCTTTCCTTGGCCAACACTGGCCGGCTTCCGATTACAGATGTCCGTATGACACGTTTCATGATTACCCTGGAGCAGGGGGTTGAACTTGTCTGGCACGCACTTGAGGACATGGTGGGAGGTGAGATTTATGTGAAGAAAAGCCCCTCCATGAAGATCGTTGACGTGGCACGTGCGATCGCACCAAACGCGGAACTTGAGATGATCGGCATTCGTCCAGGAGAAAAGTTGCATGAGCAGTTGATCGGGCCAGAGGATGCGCTTTACTCCTACGAGTATACTGACTACTACAAAATCCTGCCCGCCGTTCACGGCTGGAGCACCGATAGGAAGCGTATCGGTAACGGGATAAAGGTGAAAGCAGATTTCGTCTACCGCTCCGACTTGAACAATGAATGGATGAGTATCGATGATCTGCGGAATTGGCTCTCGGCCAACCGAGAGAAAATCGGTACGTTCTGAAGAGATGATCATTCCTTACGGACGTCAAGATATTACCCCCGCAGACATTGAAGCTGTGATCGCGGTTCTGCGTTCCGACTTTTTAACGCAGGGGCCTGTCGTTCCGGAATTCGAGCGCGCTGTCGCTGAAAAAGTTGGCGCTCGGTATGCGGTAGCGACTAATAGCGCAACCTCTGCTCTCCACATTGCCTGCCTGGCGCTCGGGCTTGGCCCTGGCGACATACTGTGGACAACGCCTAATACCTTCGTGGCTTCGGCGAATTGTGCAAGGTTTTGTGGTGCAGACGTGGATTTTGTTGATATTGAACCTGACACGTGGAATATCAGCGTTTCGGCACTGCATAGGAAGCTGGAAAAGGCTAAAAAAATTGGGCGCTTGCCCAAGATAGTGGTGCCTGTGCATTTTGCTGGGCAACCACCGGAGCTGGAGGCGATCTGGGAACTGGCGCAGGAGTTTGGTTTCCGGGTTTTGGAAGACGCGTCGCACGCGATCGGTGCAGCAAGGCACGGCGTGCCCGTCGGTAGTTGCCGTTGGTCAGACATCGCCGTCTTTAGCTTTCATCCGGTTAAGATTATTACCACGGGCGAAGGCGGTATGGCGCTCACTAACGATGCGCGTCTCGCGGAGACCATGGCACTGTTGCGCACCCACGGTATCACGCGTGATATCAATCGCTTTCTGAGTCCTTCCCGTGGGACTTGGTACTACGAGCAACAGGCGCTTGGTTTCAACTATCGAATGACTGACATTCAAGCCGCGCTAGGCCTTAGCCAACTAAAACGCCTTGATGAGTTCGTTGAACGACGAAATGCGCTTGCGGTGCGTTACACCATTGGTCTATCTGGCTTGCCTCTTGTAATGCCCACAGTGCTACCTGGAAATCGGTCTGCTTTTCACTTGTACGTCGTTCGACTGTCGCGCGGAGCTGTTGGTTTAAGTCGTGATCAGTTATTCGAGGCTCTACGACGCCGTGGCATCGGCGTAAACCTGCATTACTTTCCCGTACACTTGCAGCCATATTACCGGGCGTTGGGCTTCGGTCCTGGCCTGTTCCCACAGGCTGAAGACTATGCAGAGGAAGCCATTACGCTGCCCTTGTTTCCTGCCATGAAAGAGTGTGATCAAGATCTTGTCATAGAGGCGCTGCGCGCCGAGCTCAGAACGGATGTCTGAAGGTGAGTACTCGCCTTGCCCTCGGTACCGTTCAGTTTGGCTTACCCTATGGTATTACCAACCGTACGGGTCAAGTCATGCCGGCGGAGGCGCGCGCAATCCTTGAATACGCCTCGGCAAAAGGTCTGGATACACTGGATACAGCGATTTCCTATGGGAACAGCGAAGAGTGTTTGGGAAAAATCGGCATCAGTGGATGGCGTGTTGTGACGAAACTGCCCGCTGTACCCGATGACTGCTCGGATGTTTTTACCTGGGTCCATGCGGCGCTCGCCTGCTCGCTGGAACGGCTGCATAGCGATAGGGTTTACGGTCTTCTCCTACACCGTCCACAACAGCTACTCGGCCCACATGGGCCAGCGTTGCTGCGCGCGCTTTTCGATTTGAAGGAAAACGGGTTGGTCGAAAAAGTTGGAGTATCTATTTATGATCCAGCGGAACTCGATTTCCTGCTACGCGTATTTCGTCCGGAACTTGTACAAGCGCCATTAAACGTGCTGGACAGGCGTTTGGTAACGAGTGGCTGGATGCGTCGTTTGCACGCTGAAGGCATCGAGGTTCATATCCGCTCGATCTTCTTACAGGGACTGCTACTGATGCCAGCTTCGAGTCGTCCACGTTATTTCGATCGATGGGCGGGTTTGCTGGAGAAATGGCAAAACTGGGTCGAGGGGCAAGGCGTGACTCCGCTACAGGCCTGTGTCAGCTTTGCGCTGTCGTACACGGAAGTCGCGCGTGTCATTGTCGGCGTCGAAAACGTTGCGCAGCTTCGGGAGATTGTTTCTGCTGCATCTATACCGCCTGTGTCAGCGCCGCATTTGTCATGCGAAGATCGTGATCTGATCGAGCCATCGCGCTGGAGCATTTCATGAATATCGTCGCCATTGTTCAAGCCCGCATAGGATCAACCCGTTTCCCAGGCAAGGTCATGCGGTCTGTGTGCGGCATTACGCTGATAGAACTTTTGCTCAAGCGGCTTTCGCAGTCGCGGCGCATCGATCGGATCATCTTAGCTACAACACTGGAACCACGCGACGATGTGCTTGCTCGTCATGTAGAGGCGCTTGGGTATGACATTTTTCGCGGCAGTGAAGCTGACGTGCTCGATCGCTACTATTGCGCGGCACAGCGATTCAAAGCCGATGTCGTTGTGCGCGTCACTGGCGATTGTCCTCTGATCGATGCGACCTTGGTAGACGCCGTGATCGACAGGCTCGTGACGTCTGGTGCAGATTATGCGTCGAATATTGACCCTCCGACTTATCCGGATGGTCTTGATGTCGAGGCCTTCACCATCACTGCACTCGAAACGGCCTGGCGGGAGGCGAATTCTTCGCAACGAGAACACGTCACGACACTACTGCGCGAATCACCAAGGTTTCATCGCGTTAGCGTCACAGGTGTCGCTGACCACTCGCACGAACGCTGGACAGTTGATGAGCCTGATGATTTCGAGGTCGTTAGTCGTATTATCGAGCATTTTTATCCTCGTACTGATTTCGGTTGGCTAGAAGTCCTGGCCTTGCGCCATAAACATCCCGAATGGTTCGAGGCCAACCGCCATCTGGTTCGAAATGAGGGACAGCACCTAGGTACTGGACAAAAGTTATGGAAGCGGGCCAAGCGCATCATTCCTGGCGGCAACATGCTGCTTTCTAAACGCGCTGAGATGTTTCTCCCTGATCGTTGGCCTGCCTATTTCAGCAGAGCTAAGGGCTGTCGTGTCTGGGATCTGGATGGGCGAGAATACATCGACATGTCCATCATGGGCATCGGCACCAACATCCTCGGCTACGGTCACCCCGAAGTCGACGCGGCAGTCATGCGCGCGGTGGAGGCGGGCAACATGTCTACATTCAATTGCCCAGAGGAGGTTTACCTCGCCGAACGACTCGTCGCCCTTCATCCATGGGCCGAGATGGTCCGCTTGGCGCGGACCGGCGGTGAGGCGTGCGCTGTCGCAATCCGAATCGCGCGGGCGGCCACAGGGCGGGACAAGGTTGCCATCTGCGGCTACCACGGCTGGCACGACTGGTATCTCGCGGCCAACCTTGGCGATGAGCATAATCTCGCAGGGCACTTGTTGCCCGGCCTCGATCCGAAAGGGGTGCCTCAGAGCCTGCGGGGCAGCGTGTTGCCATTTCACTACAACGATTATGCCGCACTCGAATCCCTTGTGGCCCAGCATGATATTGGCGTCATCATGATGGAGGTTTCGCGAAACGTTGGCCCTGAGACAGGTTTTCTCGAAAAAGTGCGGCGGCTGGCCACAGACAAGGGGATCGTTCTCATTTTCGATGAGTGTACCTCTGGCTTTCGAGAAACCTTTGGCGGTCTGCACAAGAAGTTCGGTGTCGAGCCTGATATGGCTGTCTTTAGTAAAGCCCTCGGCAATGGCTACGCTATCGCGGCAGTTATCGGGCGGCGTGCAGTGATGGATGCGGCACAATCGACGTTTATCAGCAGCACTTTTTGGACGGAGCGGATCGGGCCGACAGCTGCGCTGGCGACTTTAGATGTAATGGAGCGCGTAAAATCATGGGAGATTATTACAACCATTGGCAACAAGATTAAAGAAAGATGGTCTACACTGGCAGACGAGCATGGTTTACAAATTGATATCTGGGGGCTTCCGGCACTACCCGGCTTTACGATACGGAGCATCCAGGCGCTCGAGTACAAGACTTTGATCACGCAAGAGATGCTCAAGCAAGGCATTCTTGCCGCGAACTCGGTCTATGTTTGCGTCGAACATACTCCATTCGTAGTCGACGCGTACTTTAACGCTCTGGATTTGGTGTTTGCGAAGATTCGTGAGTGTGAGGACGGTAGACCGATCACCGAGCTGTTGGAAGGACCTGTTTGCCACGCGGGTTTCAGACGTTTGAATTGAGACATCGATGAAAATCGCCTTCCGTGTTGACGCCTCGATCGATATCGGCACTGGCCATGTCATGCGCTGCCTCGCCTTGGCCGAGTACCTGCGTGAGCAGGAGACAGTCACCCGCTTTCTTTGCCGCAGGCTTCCAGGGAACCTGGGCGAACGCATCCTCGCCCAGGGCCATGCGCTCGCATGGGTCGAGGGCGAAACGTGGGAAGAGGACGCCAAGGCGTCCCATACCGCCTTGCAGGATGCGGCACCCTGGGACTGGCTCGTGGTGGATCATTATGGACTTGATGCGCGTTGGGAGAGAGCGATGCGCACTGCGGCTCGCAAGATCCTGGCCATCGACGATCTCGCGAACCGGCCGCATGATTGCGACCTTTTGCTCGATCAAAACTACTATCCCGATGCCGAAGGGCGCTACGAGGGACTCGTGCCGGCCTATTGCTTGAAACTCCTGGGACCACGCTATGCGCTCTTGCGTCCCCAGTTCGCCCGCGCCCGCGAAACCCTGCGCGAGCGCAGCGGCGAGGTCAAGCGCATCCTCGTCTGCTTTGGCGGCACCGATCCCCATGGCGCGACCCTCAAAGCCTTGGAGGCGATCCGCTTGCTCGACCGCCCAGACATCGCCGTGGATGTGGTGATCGGAGGCAGCAACCCACATCGTGAAGAGATCGAGGCGGCCTGCCGCGCCCTGCCGCAATCCAAGCTCCATCAGGACGTGGAGGACATGGCCAGCCTCATGGCGGCAGCGGACCTCTTCGTCGGCGCGGGCGGCAGTATCACCTGGGAGCGGTGTTGTCTGGGGCTGCCGGCGGTGGTCATGACCAGCGCGGACAACCAGCGACAGGCTGCGCTGGTACTGGCCGAAGCGGGAGTGCATCTGCTGTTGGGGCGAGTCGAGGAAGTCGATGCTGACCGATTGTGTTGCATTCTCAAGGAACTAGCGCAACAACCGGCCCTGGTGCGCTTTCTAGCTCATAGGACAACGGAATGGGCCGACGGTCATGGATGCACTAGGGTGATTCAATACTTTCGAGAAAAACAGCTCGAACTCAGGCTTGCCACCATGCAAGATCGAGAGAGGCTTTACGCTTGGCGAAACCATCCTGTGGTTCGTGAAGGCACGCGTCGAACGGATGAAATTCCTTACACAGAGCATGTTCGCTGGTTTAAGCGCGTTCTTTCCGATCCAAAGCGTATTTTATTGATCGGGGAAGATGGAGGTATTCCAGTGGGGTGCGTTCGTTTCGACATTCATGATCGACAAGCCGAGATATCCATCTATCTCGATCCGGAGTTGATTGGACAGGGATGGGGTGGGCGTCTATTGCGTGCCGCCGAGAAGTGGCTTATTTATAACCGCCAGGAAGTTGAGAAAGTCTTGGCGGAAGTAAAAATGGTCAATATTCCTTCCAAAGAAATGTTTCTGAACCAAGGTTACCGAGTCGACCGTCTGGTACTGGCTAAAACGCTGGGGAGTTCGCGTCATTAGACATGGTTAACTCTACTTTGCTGATTTTGGCTACACCTCACAGCCGTCACGACCATCTCGAGAGGGCACTTGCTCATAGGATGTGCTTGACGGTGCGGCGGATTCGTACGCCCGAGGAACTGGAAGCACTGACCCGTGAAAACACTGATGCATCTCACATCTTCTTTCCCCACTGGCCTTGGCGTATTCCCGAAGATACCTTGAAGCGATTCGAATGCGTGGTCTTCCATATGACGGATCTGCCCTTCGGACGGGGAGGAAGCCCGTTACAAAACCTGATCGTACGTGGCATCTATGAAACCCAACTTACAGCTTTGCGCGCTGTTGATGAAATCGATGCCGGGCCAATTTACTTGAAGCGGCCGCTCTCGCTTCATGGCAGTGCAGAAGAGATATTCTTGCGCTCTGCCGATCTCATGTTGGAGATGATCCTCACTATCTGGCACGAACGTCCGCAGCCCATCCCGCAAATAGGTGAACCAGTCATTTTCAAACGTCGCACGCCAGCGGATAGCGATATTTCCGGACTGACCGAGCTGCGGCAGGTATTCGACTATATCCGCATGCTAGATGCTGAAGGCTATCCTCCCGCTTTTATAGAGACCGGGAACCTTCGCTTGGAATTTAGTCGCGCTAGCCTGAAGCCCGATGCAGTACTTGCGGATGTGCGCATCACCAAGAGGAATATATGAGGCGGATAATGGTTGTTGCCGGACACCCTGACGACGAAGTACTTGGGTGCGGCGGTACTATACGTAAGCACGTTCTCGCAGGCGACGAGGTGAAAGTGGTAGTTCTTGCTGACGGCGTATCAAGCCGGACGCAGGAGCATCAAGTACGCTCCGAACGCAGTGCGTGTGCCTATGCGGTTGCCGCGATTCTCGGGGTACGGGAAGTCTCCGTGCACGATTACCCAGACAACCGGTTAGATGCAATAGATAGGCTGGACATCGTGCAGCTCGTGGAAGCCCACCTCCGCTCATTCGTGCCAGAAGTCGTCTATACCCACCACGGGGGAGACTTGAACATCGATCATCGGAGAGTTCATGAAGCCGTGCTGACTGCTTGCCGTCCACAAGCTGGCTATAGTGTCCAATGTCTCCTGTTTTTCGAGGTTCCATCCAGCACGGAGTGGCAGGCGCCAGGCAGCGCTTTCCCGTTCGAGCCGAACTGGTTTGTGGATATCACGGACACCCTAAACGCCAAACTGGAAGCGCTGCATGCCTATGCAGGAGAGATGCGTCCATGGCCTCACCCACGGTCCTACGAAGCCATTTCACACCTTGCAAAATGGCGTGGTGCCACGGTGGGGTGTGATGCTGCCGAGGCCTTCATGTTAGGCCGGCACATCCAAAGGTAAACCCATTATGATTCGGGTTGCAAACTACGAAATCGGGGGCAACAACTCCCCCTTCCTCATCGCCGAGATGTCCGGCAACCACAACCAGTCGCTCGAGCGGGCGCTGGCCATCGTCGAGGCCGCCGCACAGGCCGGCGCCCATGCCATCAAATTGCAGACCTACACCGCCGACACCATGACCCTGGACGTGGACGCCGACGGCTTTCGCATCCAGGACCCGCAAAGCCTGTGGGCGGGGCGCAAGCTCTACGAGCTTTACCAGGAGGCGCACACGCCATGGGAATGGCATGCGCCGATTTTCGCCCGCGCCCGCAAGCTGGGCCTCATTGCTTTTTCCACGCCCTTCGACGAGACGGCGGTGGATTTTCTGGAAACGCTCGAGGTGCCCGCCTACAAGATCGCCTCCTTCGAGATCATCGATCTTCCCTTGATCCGTAAGGTGGCCGCCACCGGCAAGCCCATGATCCTCTCCACCGGCATGGCGACCGTGGCCGAGATCGATGAGGCGGTGCGCACGGCGCGCGAGGCGGGCTGCCGGGACATCGTGCTCCTCAAGTGCACCAGCACCTACCCCGCCAGCCCGGAAAATTCCCATCTGCGCACCATTCCACACCTGCGCGAGATGTTCGGCTGTGAGGTGGGGCTGTCCGATCACACCCTCGGCATCGGCGCGGCGGTGGCGGCCGTGGCCTTGGGGGCGAGCGTCATCGAAAAGCACTTCACACTCTGTCGCGCCGAGAGCGGAGTGGATGCCGCCTTTTCCTTGGAGCCCGCCGAGTTCGCCTTACTCAGGCAGGAGGCGGAGCGCGCCTGGCAGGCGCTTGGCGCGGTGCGCTATGGGCCCACGGCGGCCGAACAGGCATCGCTAGTGTTTCGGCGCTCGATCTATGTGTCTGCCGACATCCCGGCTGGCGGGGAGCTTTCGCGAGAGAACCTGCGCATCGTGCGTCCCGGCTATGGCCTGGCACCCAAGTATTTCGATACCGTGCTCGGCAAGCGTGCGAGATGCGATCTGCGCCGCGGCATGCCCCTTTCATGGGACTTGATCGGATGAGAGCGTTTGTGTCCGAAGACTCTTCGCGCACCGAGACTCAATCGGTGCTGAAAAAGCTGCTCGTCAGCTCCGGTATCGAAGCGTGTTGGCGCGTGGATGACAATATTGCATGGAAAGAGGCTTGCCGTGATCTAGCCTATGTTCCCGTGGCCTATACAGAGGCAATGATCGATTATCAGCTGGCTTACCATCGCGGTGCAGGCCAACCGCTTCAGGATGTTTCGCTGGTGCTGTTCCACGACCGGCATCCCTGCGGCATCTGGCCGCTTAGCTTTCGTGCCGGTGTGGACGAGCCCCTCGGTTCGAACGGATCTTCGATTCTGCCCCCTTTACTTGTCCGCGGCCTTTCGCGCACTACGAAGAAGGCGCTAATTAAGGCTTGCCTCGATTTTCTGTGCCGCGCGGTCACAACGCTCTGTGGCAGTCGTTGGACGAGCACCGAGTTCTTCCAAGACCATATTGGAATCAGCGATTGGCAGGATCAAGCGATGCGAAAGGGCGCTCGTGTCGGACTGCGACACGATCTTTACGTCGATCTCTCTCTGCCACTAGCGTCCATCAAGGCGTCTTTTCGTAAAAGCTATAAGTCGTTAGTCACTGCTGGAATGCGACTCTGGCAGGCGTCGCTGCTAACCACTGCGGACTCCGAAGTCTGGAAGGAGTTTCGGACACTGCACCGCATTGTTGCAGGTCGCGACACGCGTTCTAGCGAGAGCTGGGATTTACAATTTCGCGCGATAGCATGCGGCGCAGCCTTCCTCGTTTGTCTGCACGACGAGCGCGGACGCCTCGTTGGTGGGGGCTTATTTCACGTTTCTGATCATGAAGGCACTTACGCCGTCGGTGCCTATGACCGCAGCCTGTTCGAAAAACCGCTCGGTCATGTCGTTCAGTACCTCGCTATCGAGGAAATGAAGCGTCGGGGATTGCGCTGGTACTTGATTGGAAGTCGCAACTATCCCGGTGATGTTCCTGCCCCTACGCCAAAAGAACTTTCCATTGCGGAGTTCAAGCAAGGCTTCGCGACACATATTTTTCCCCGCTACACCCTATGCTATGACTGCTCGAAGCAGTGAGCATCTATCGCGTTCGATCAAATGCTTCGAAGCGCAATATCAGACGCGTGGAATGCGTGCGCAGCGAAGCTACCCGAATCAATCTTTGATTTCGTTTTTGGCTGCACGTTATTTCGCTTTGCCCTTGGCTGAGCGCCTGGCGATTCGCATCCTCGACCTCGGCTGCGGCACCGGCTCAAACCTTTGGATGCTTGCCAAGGAAGGCTTCGAAGCGCACGGCCTAGACGCGAGCGCCACGGCGCTCGGCTTAGCACGTCAGCATCTTAAGGAGTACCGGGTATCAGCAGCGCTTGTCCAGGGCAGTTTTGTCTCGCTCTGCTATCAGACGGCCTTGTTCGATGCGGTGGTCGATGTCGTAAGCCTGCAGCACCTTGACCTTGCGAGCTCGGCTTCGGCCCTGGCTGAGGTCGCCCGTGTGTTGAAGCCACACGGTGTGTTTTTCAGTTATCGCCTGTCGGATAATTCTGACATGTGGAAAGCAGATGCCGAACGCATTGATACGGCCACATTGGCCAATATTCCGAATGGTTTTCCGCTCGCCAATAACGGGCCCACTTCTTTCTGGAATCCAGTACTGGCTAGGCAAGTTTATGCCGCTGCAGGCTTGAAACTTACCAGTTGGGAGCGGATTGGCCGTACTTACGCCGAAGGCGCATTCGTCGAGTACTTGGCATTGACAGCCGAATTGTACCCATAGGCTTCTTTTCCATGAGCGCCCCTTTCTATGTCCTCACCTCGGTTTACCGTCTGATTCCATCGGGTTGGAAGGGGCGGTTTTGGGCGATGGTCGGTCTGGCCACTTTCGTGGCAGTACTTGAAACCCTGGGAGTTGCTTCGATCATGCCATTTGTCGCCCTGCTGGCAGATCCCGCGGTGATTCAGCGCTCCCTCGAGCGAATTCCTTTCGCTCATGCTTTTGCGGCGGATATCGTGTATTGGCCGGTTCACTGGGTCGGCGTCGCCGTTATCGTGCTGTTCGTCGCGACCAACTTTCTTGGATTCGCTTCCTTGTGGCTTTCGGTCTATTTTTCCACGCACCTCGGTATCCGCATCAGCCGCGACCTCGTTGAAAGGTATTTGCAGCACGGTTATCTACACCTGCGCATGATGGGGACCGGTGCTGCAGCAAACGACGTTACGCGCGAAGTGGAAAAGCTTGCAGGTGGTGGGGTGCTGCAGCTTTGTCTGCTGATCAGCAAGTCTGTCCAGGTGGTGTTCGTTGTCTTGCTCCTCCTGCTCGTCTCGCCACTATTCACACTTGTGTTCTGCAGCGTTACATCTTTGCTTTATTTAGGCATATATCGTTTTTTACGAAAACCCACCGCCCGGGCTGGCGAACAGGCCATGACCGCCTCGGCCGAAGCGGCCCAACTGGCGAACGAGCTATTCTCAGCAGCTAAAGACATTCTGGTACGGAGAAAAGAGGAGTATTTTCTCGACCGCCTCGCAGAGGTCTGTATCCGCTTCTACAAGGCGGATGCCTTGTCTCGCATTTTGCCGGTTGTCCCCAAGTACGCCATCGAAACAATTGCGTTTACTTCGCTGCTGCTTCTCCCCGTATATCGTTCAATACAAGGGGAAGAATATCGTTCGCTCTTGCCAGTGATAGCCCTTTTCGCTTATGCCGGATACCGCATCCTTCCCGCCCTGCAGCAGGCATATCACAGTTTCGCGATGCTGAAGTTTTACGAGGCTCTGGCTAAACGAATTTCCTTGTCCTTGCAAGCTGTCCCCCAGCGTCGGTTGTCATCTGGTTGCCGTAGCGACTTCCGGTCCGAAATACAGCTTGTTGAGGTCAGCTACCAATACGAAAGTAATCAGTCGCATGCGCTGAGTTCAGTTTCACTTGCGATACGTCGAGGCGAAAAGCTCGCCGTGGTCGGTCCCTCTGGTTCCGGAAAGAGCACTTTGCTCGATATTCTGTCAGGACTCGTTCCGATTACTTCCGGAGCGCTGTGTGTCGATGGTCAAATTGTTAGCGAGCGTTTTTGCTGGCATAACGCCGTGGGATATGTTTCGCAATCTCCCATTATCATGACAGACACGGTTTGCCACAATATCGCTTTGGGCGAACCGCCGGCTTCCATCGATCTTGAACGCTGCAAGGTTGTCGCGCGCCTCGCAGGGATTGATTCTGTGATCGAATCCCTGCCGCAGGGCTATCAAACCCGCATCGGTGGTCAGACAAGCTTGTCTGGCGGTGAATCGCAGCGCTTGGCCATAGCGCGCGCCCTTTATCATGCGCCAGCACTGGTGTTGATGGATGAGCCGTCGAGCGCGCTGGATCCCGGACTGGCCGAGCAAATTATGGCGCGGTTGTGTGACCATGACCCGTCGATGACGGTGATTGTGGTCACACACGACTGGAAACTATTGCGTTTCTTCGATCGCGTTGTGATCATGGATAAAGGCCGTGTCGTGGCAGACGGAACATTTGAGAAATTGCAAGATCGGCTTGAACGATTGCGTGTCCAGTACTTCGCTAAGAATTCCCAGGCGTCAATAAGAATGGTGGAGTAATTTATTTTTCTTATTCGCTTGTTTGACCTGGCCATCGGCTGTTCATCCTTGATAACTGACTTAGGCTTAGGGAATCGTTTTTGTGGTTAGAATCTGCATTGTCTTGGGAACACGTCCCGAAGCAATTAAGTTGTCCCCGTTGATACTGGCTGCGCAACAGACGAAAGGCATAGAGCTATTAGTCTGCAATACCGGGCAACATCGGGAAATGGCGGATCAGGTCCTGGAATTATTCGGCATTACGGCGGATGTCGATCTGAACATCATGCGCCAAGATCAGTCTCTTGCCGATGTGACAGTATCAGTTCTGGGACGGCTGTCGCCTATTCTCGAAGATTACCGGCCTGACTGGCTGGTAGTGCAGGGCGATACCACAACTGCCTTCGCCGCGGGACTCGCCGCATTCTACCAGCGTATTCCTGTTGTCCACGTCGAGGCCGGCTTGCGGACTGGCGATGTCTATGCTCCGTGGCCTGAAGAAATGAATCGTCGCCTGCTGTCCTTGATCGCTCGTCTTCATTTTGCGCCGACCCCCGCTGCGGCCGATAACCTCTTGCACGAAGGGATACCGGCTTCCGCAGTCGAAATAACTGGAAACACCGGGATCGACGCGCTCAAGTTCCTAATTCGGCGGCTAGAAAGCGATGCGAATTTGCGCCGCCGCGCTGCGGAGGAACTGGCAGCAGAGGGCGTCCCCGACGGCGCACGCCCCCTTGTGCTAATCACAGGACATCGCCGAGAGAGCTTCGGAGCCGGGTTTGAATCGATCTGCCAGGCCATTGGCGCCGTAGCGGCACGCTACCCGGATCACGACTTTATCTATCCGGTCCATCCCAATCCCCGCGTACGTGAAACAGTGTACGCGCGCCTTGGCGCTGGATCTCATCACAACATCTACCTCGTCCCACCGCTGGCCTACCTGCCCTTCGTCACCTTAATGTCACGCGCCCGTTTGATTTTGACGGACTCGGGTGGTATCCAGGAAGAAGCACTTTCTCTCGGAAAGCGTGTGGTGGTGCTGCGGGACGTGACCGAGCGATCAGAGGGTATCGAGACTGGCATGGTTCGCCTGGCCGGGACGGTACCAGACCGGATTAT
>FWPU01010274.1_pt1 | contig 14053 bp, 14 predicted proteins | sample 2228361 | NCBI WGS metagenome assembly FWPU01 (sample SAMEA103939777, study PRJEB20133) | metagenome
GAGCGGGCCGCGCGGCGGCGGGCCGAGGCCGAGGCGCGCGGCCGCCGCCGGCGGCTCGACGAGGTGGAGCAGCGGATCCAGGCCCTCGAGACTCGCCTGCGGGAGCTGGAGCAGGCCCAGGGCGATCCCGCGCTCTACGCGGACGGCGAGCGGGCCCGGGCCGTGGCGCGCGAGCGGAAGGCGACCGAGGAGCAGCTGGCCTGGCTCCTGGACGAGTGGGAGATGCTGGCCACGGACCTGGCGCCGCATGAGTGAGTTCTACGCGCCGGTGGACCCCGCGCAGCTCCGGCGCGAGCGGGAGCGCGCCCGGGCCCTGCGGCAGACGGGATGGTGGAAGCGGAAGATCGCTCCCGGCATCTGCTATTACTGCCGGCGCCGGGTCGGCGCGCGGGCGCTGACGATGGATCACCTGGTGCCGCTGGGGCGCGGCGGCCGCAGCGTGCGGGGCAACCTCGTGCCCGCCTGCAAGGCGTGCAACACCCGCAAGCAGTCGGCGCTGCCGATCGAGTGGGACGAGTACCTCCGCTCGCTCGACACCTCCACCGAGTGAGGCGGCGCCCGGCCGTCTGAAACATTGCACGTTGACGCCTCCGCCCGGTGAGGATTGAATCGCGGCGCTCGCGAGCATCGCGGTTCACCCCTGACGACGCGGAGGAGCACGATGATCCAGCGCTGTGCGGCCCTGGCGACCCTCGTCTTCCTGCTGGTGCTGGCCGTCCCCGCCTTCGGGGCGGAGCGTGGCGCGAGCCGCGAGGCGCGCGCCGCGGCCACGGTCGGCGGCCCGGTCAACATCAACACCGCCGACGTGGCCACGCTCATGACCCTGAGCGGCGTCGGCCGCCGGGTGGCGGAGAGCATCGTCGAGTACCGCAAGACCCACGGGCCGTTCGCCAAGCCCGACGACGTGCGGAAGGTGAAGGGCGTCGGGTCGGGCCTCTTCGAGCGGAACCGGGATCGCATCGTCGTGAAGTGACGCGTGACCGCAGTTTTTCTTGGGGCGCCTCGACGGCTGGGGTACGATGTGGGCAAATCGGTCGGAGCGTCAACAGCGCTCTCCCTGGCGTCCCCGCCGGCACTGGGGCCGGCGGCAGCACGCGACCGAACCTCGGGCCGGGAGTCGGCATCCGGTTCGAGGGAGCGGACCTGGGCCCGCGTGGCGCCCTTGCCGAGATAGGAGGTGATCCAGCCGATGTGTAACCCTACGGTGATCTGTGAGGTGGATGCCTCCTAGGCAGGTTCCACGCTAGCTCCAGGTGGACGGCCTGGGGGACCCCAGGCTCCACCGGCCCCGACGATCCCGCCTCACCAGCGGGGCGACGCCCGGCAAGATCAGCGCGTCGCAGCGACTCGTCGGGGCTTCTTTTTGCCCGCGCGCCGGCTCGCTGCGGCTCGAGCGCGGCCTCCGGCCGCGCAACCTGCGGCTGGGGGGAGGCAGCGGAGCGGGCCGTGAGGCCCGCGGAGCGCCGGAAGGGGGGCGACGCCCCCCTCCGAGTAACAATACGGCCCGCCGGGGAGGGCCGGCGGGCCGGCGAAGTGGCTCGCGACGATCAGACGAGCAGGGGTCACACCTTCCGGACGTTCGAGGCCTGCAGGCCCTTGGGGCCCCGGGTGACCTCGAACTCGACCTTGTCGCCTTCGCTCAGGCTCTTGAAGCCCTGGGCCTGAATGGCGCTGTAGTGCACGAAGACGTCCTCGCCCCCCTCGACCTGAATGAAGCCATAACCCTTCGCGTCGTTGAACCACTTCACCGTGCCTTGTGCCATACTCCCTTTCCTCTTTACGGAGCGGGCCTGATCGCTCCGGTAATCCCGGCCACCATGGCCGGGGCGCCCCGATCCGTCCGGGACAACAAAAAAAGCGCCGCGCGGACCCTCGGTCCCCGCGACGCTATTGCTCAGACCCGAGCGACGTGCTGCCGTCAGTCACGACCGGTGCTCGACGACCATCACGAACGCTGACGACTTTACAATGATCGAAAAAATGCTGTCAAGGTGCTTGGATAGCCGCGGCCCGGGGCGGGACGCCCGGGCCGCGGCGGCAGAGAACGCTCAGATTTTCCGGACGTTCGCCGCCTGGAGGCCCTTGGGGCCCCGGGTGACCTCGAACTCGACCGTATCCCCTTCGGCCAGGCTCTTGAAGCCCTGGGCCTGGATCGCGCTGTAGTGGACGAAGACGTCCTCGCCGCCATCCTGGGTGATGAAGCCGTAGCCCTTGGCCTCGTTGAACCACTTCACTCGTCCCGTTGCCATGCTGCTGTTCCTCCGACCTTCTTCGGGGCGGCGCCCCTCGGTTGGCCCCGCCACCATGACGGGGGGCGCCTTCCCCGGGCGGGGAACGCAAACAAAAACGCCGCGCGAACTGGGTCTCGCGCGGCGCCGCTCGTGCTCATGCAGAAACGTCCGGTCTGAGCCAGAACCAGCCACACGGTAGCACGGGCCCGCACGGAGCGTCAATCAGGCGCCGGCTCGATGGCCCGGGTGACCGGACGGGAGCCGTTGCGCGTGCCCAGCCAGCCGGGGATCGCCACCGAGAAGCGCCCGGCCGTGCCGCCGGCCACCACCACGTGCAGGTCGTCGGGGGAGGGGAACTTCGGCACCAGGGTGTCGGGCGCCGGGGGAGCCCCCGCGAAGCGCAGGTTGGTGCCCTCGCCGTGCTCCTCGTCGGGGAGGAGCTCCCGGTAGGGACGCCGGACGATCGCGTGCAGGTGCCGGCGCAGGTCGGCCTTCGACCAGCCGTCGCCGGCCAGCGTCCGCGCGTGCTCGGGCCCGACCACGAGCATGGTGGGCGCGTAGAGGGGGAAGTGCTTGCTGTTCCAGAGGCCGACCATGGACCAGCCCAGGGAGCCGGCGAGGGCGCGCGCCGTCCGGCTGGCATGGTCGGAGATGCCGTGCGGCGCCTCGCCGGCGAAGAGCGTCACGGTGCTCGTGTCCGGCGCGAAGCCCAGGTCCACGTGGTAGGGCGGCCAGGGGCTGGCCTCCTCGTGCTCCCCGATGCAGTAGGTGTAGCGCCCGGGATGGCCGAAGGTGGACATGGAGATCTCGCCCGGGCGGGCGCCGCCCACGTTGATCATCATGAGCCGCAGCGCCCGGCCGATGGTGGCGTTGGCCCGGTAGCCGGGGCCGAAGACGCCGAAGCTGCAGTTGAGGCCCAGGCGGCCGCGGATGGGCCCGTTGACCAGGATCAGCGGCGCCGAGAAGTGCGTGGAGGTCGCGACGCCGTGGAGGTTGAAGGCCGGGTCGCAGGCGCACTCGGCCACCGCCACCAGGACCGGCAGGTACTCCGGCCGGCAGCCGGCCATGACCGCGTTCACGGCGATCTTCTCCACCGTGAGGCGGCCGTAGTTGGGGGGCAGCTCCCCGATCAGCGCCTCGCGGGGCCGGGCGGTGCCGCGCAGCATCCGCTCCACCCGCTCGCGCGTGGGGGGTACCACGGGCAGGCCGTCGGTGACCCCCCGCTCGAAGAAGGTCTCGAAGTCGTCGGTCATGACGCCGGCCGATCCTATACCCGCCCGGGGCCGGGACAAATTGCCGGAGTTGTGACGCGGCGCTGTCACGGCCATCGGCGGGCGGCTGCCCGCACCGCCGGCCGCCGCGCCGGGGACCCGGCGGCGCCCCCGCCGGCCGGGGAGCCAAGGGGCTGAAAAAGTGTTCCTTTTGACCGAGGGACGGCGGCCGGGCGGCCTAAGTCAGCATGAAACCAGGCCTTTTCCTTCAACTCTGGCACAGACTGTGCTAACGTACGGGCCACTCGCCGCAAGGGGAGCTTTGACAGGCAGCGATCTCGCGACACCCGAGGGGAGCACGGATGTTCTATAACCTGCTCGCCGGCATGTTCTCGAACGACCTGGCCGTCGATCTGGGCACCGCCAACACGCTCGTGTACGTGCGCGGGGAGGGCATCGTGCTCAACGAGCCCTCGATCGTGGCCATCCACCAGGCCGACCACTCCGTGCTGGCGGTGGGCCACGAGGCCAAGGCCATGCTCGGCCGGACGCCCGGCAACATCGTGGCCATCCGGCCGCTCAAGGACGGGGTCATCGCCGACTTCGACGTGACCGAGAAGATGCTGGACTACTTCATCAGCAAGGTGCACCGGCGCCGGACGCTCGTCCGGCCCCGCATCGTCATCGGCGTGCCCTCGGGGATCACCCAGGTCGAGAAGCGCGCCGTCCGCGACTCGGCCATGCAGGCGGGGGCCCGCGAGGTCTACCTGATCGAGGAGCCGATGGCGGCGGCCATCGGGGCCGGCCTGCCCATCCAGGAGCCCGGCGGCAACATGATCGTGGACATCGGCGGCGGCACCACCGAGGTGGCCGTCATCTCCCTGTCCGGCATCGTCTACGCGAAGTCGGTGCGGATCGCCGGCGACGAGATGGACGAGGCGATCGTGCAGTACATCAAGAAGCACTACAACCTCCTGGTGGGCGAGCGCCGGGCGGAGGAGATCAAGATCCAGCTGGGCTCGGCCTACCCCATGGGCGGCGAGCGCCGGACCATGGAGGTGAAGGGACGCGACCTGATCGACGGCATCCCCAAGACCATCGTGATCACCGACGAGGAGATCCGGGAGGCCTTGCGGGAGCCCGTCATGACCATCGTCGAGACGGTCCGCACCTGCCTGGAGCGCACGCCGCCGGAGCTGGCGGCGGACATCGTGGACAAGGGCATCGTGCTGACCGGGGGCGGGGCACTGCTGCGGGGCCTCGACCACCTGCTGCGGCAGGAGACCAACCTGCCCGTCACCGCAGCCGACGATCCACTGTCCTGCGTGGCGCTGGGCGTGGGCAAGGTGCTCGACGAGCTGGAGCTGCTCAAGAAGGTCGCGATTCCGGCCTGAGGCCCCGGCAGCGTTCGGAGGTCGGAGGGTGAGGGGACGTCGGCTGGTGCTGCTGAGCGCGATCGTGGCGGTCTGCCTGGCGCTCCTCACCCTGCAGACGCGGGGCCGGGGCGATGCGGCGGCCGACCTGGTGGCCGTGGTCACGACCCCCGTGCAGAAGACGCTGGCCGCCATCCACCGCGGGGCGTTCGGCCTCTGGACCAACTACCTGGACTGGAAGCACATCCGGGCCGAGAACCGCCGCCTGCGCGAGGAGAACCAGCGGCTGCGCGTGCAGGCGCTGGACGTGACCGAGACCCTGCAGGAGAACCAGCGGCTGCGCCGTCTCCTCGACCTGCGCGCGCGGCTGCCCATGCAGACGCTGCCGGGCGAGGTCATCGCCCGCGAGTGGGGAGGCTGGGTGCGGTCCTTGACCGTCAACCGGGGGCGGGCCGACGAGGTGCGGCGGATGACGGCCGTCATCTCCCCCGACGGGCTGGTGGGCCGGGTGGTGGACGTTCGGCCCGGCAGCGCCGTGGTCCAGGTGCTGACCGATCCGGCCTCCACGGTCGGCGCCCACGCCGTCACCACCCGGACCCCGGGCGTCGTCGAGGGCGAGCCCAAGGGGACGCTGCGCTTCAAGTACATGGCCCGGGACGGCGCCGGGCTGCAGGTGGGGGATCTCGTCGTCAGCTCCGGGTTCGGCGGCCTCTTCCCGCGCGGCATCCCCATCGGCCGCGTGCGGGCCATCGAGGACCGGGGCTCGGCCCTGTTCGGCTACGCGGCGCTGGATCCGGTCGTCGACTTCGTCCGCATCACGGAGGTGTTGCTGGTGACCGGCGACAGCACCCGCGACGTGGCCGCCTATTATCCGGCCGGGGACTGACGTGCGCAGCCTGCTGGCGCTGACGGTCTTCGGTGGCGGGGTCGCCCACGCCACCGTCGCCCCCGCCCTGCGCATCGGCGGCGTGGCCCCCGACATCCCGCTGATCGTGGTGGCCCTGCTGGCCCTGCGCCGCGGGCCCGAGTTCGGCGCGCTGGCCGGCTTCGCGGCCGGGCTGCTGCAGGACGTGGCCGGGGGCAGCCTGGTCGGGGCCCAGGCGCTGACCAAGGCGGTGCTCGGCTTCGCGCTGGGCCTGCTGGGCGGCCGGCTGCGGGTGACCCACCCGCTGGTCCAGGTGCCGGGGCTCGTGGTCCTGAGCCTCCTCGAGGCCCTGGGCCGCTTCGCGCTGCTCAAGACGTTCCACTTCCCGGCCGCCTTCGGCGAGCTGATGGTGTACGTCGTCGTGCCCCAGGCCCTCTACAACGGCTTCCTGGGCGCCGCGCTGGTCCTGGCCCTGGCCTGGATCGAGGCCCAGCGAGACCCGGCGCCGTGAACTACGTCCGCGCCCCCCTGCCCGACCGCCGGCAGAACGCCGGCAGGCGCGTCATGGCCGTGGCCGGGGTGGTGATGGCCGGCTTCCTGCTGATCATCGGGCAGCTGTGGTACCTGCAGGTGCTGGAGGGCGGCCACTTCCGCGACGCCTCCGACAAGAACCGCATCCGCGTCCGGCCGGTGGCGGCGCCCCGCGGGATCCTCTACGACCGCAACGGGCTGCCCCTGGTGGACAACCGCCCCGCCTTCACGCTGTCCCTGATCCCCCGCGAGCTGCCGCGGGAAGGGCAGGGCCGCGACGCCGTGCTGGGCAGGGTGGCCGCGCTGCTCCACATCCCCTACGAGGAGCTGGAGGAGGCGGCCCGGTCGAGCGACTCCTACCTCCCCGTGCGCGTGCGGCGCGGGCTCAGCCTGGAGGCGATGGCCAAGATCGAGGAGTGGAAGCTGGAGCTGCCGGGCGTGATCGTCGAGGTGGAGCCGCAGCGGACCTACCCGACCAGCCGCTTCGCCGCCCACCTCCTGGGCTACGTGCGCGAGGCCAGCGAGGAGCAGCTCAGGGGCGGCCGGTACCGGCGCGGGGACATGGTGGGGCAGAACGGCCTGGAGCGGCTGCTCGACGAGTACCTGCGCGGGCGCGACGGCGGCGAGCGGATCGAGGTGGACGCCCTGGGACGGCCCGTGCGGGTCATCAAGCACACCGACCCCAACCCCGGCGCCGAGGTCATCACCACCGTGGACCGCCGCATCCAGGAGGCGGCGGAGGCGGCCATGGAGGGCAAGGCCGGCGCGGTGGTGGTGATGGACCCGCGCAACGGCGACGTCCTGGCGATGGTCTCCACCCCGGCCTACGAGATCGACCGCTTCACCGGGACCATCGACCGGGCCGCCTGGATGCGCCTGGTCAAGCACCCCGACCACCCGCTCCTGAACCGGACGCTGCAGAGCCAGTACGCCCCGGGCTCCATCTTCAAGATCATCGTGGCCGCCGCCGGCCTGCAGGAGCGGGTGCTGGCCCCCTCGGACCAGGTGTACTGCACCGGGGACTTCCAGCTGGGCAACCGCACCTTCCGGGACTGGAAGTACGAGGGCCACGGCTGGGTCGACCTCAAGGACGCGATCACCTACTCCTGCAACGTCTACTTCTACCAGGCGGGCCTGAAGATCGGCGGGGCCGCCATCAGCCGCTACGCCAGGATGTTCGGCCTCGGGCAGCCCACCGGGATCGACCTGGGGCCGGAGCGCTCGGGCCTGATCCCCGGCCCCACGCCCCGGCGGACCGGCCGCCCCGTGTGGCTGCCGGGCGACGTCGTGAACATGTCCATCGGCCAGGGCCAGCTGCTGGTCACGCCGATGCAGGTCGCGCGGTTCATGGCCGCCGTGGCCAACGGCGGCGTGCTCTGGAAGCCCCGGCTGGTCCAGCGCGTGGAGCGTCCCGACCGGGGCGTCCTCTACGCGGATCCCGGGCAGGTGACCGGGCACGTGCCGCTGGCGCCGGCCATCTGGGCCTACCTGCGCCAGGCGCTGTGGTCGGTGATCAACGACGGCACCGGCGGCGGCGCGCGCATCCCGGGGCTCGACGTCGCCGGCAAGACGGGCACGGCCCAGATGTCCGGCTCGCCCCGCGGCCAGGACCACGCCTGGTTCGCGGCCTTCGCGCCCGTCCGCGACCCCGAGGTGGTGGTGGTCGTGGTCGTGGAGCGCGGCGGCCGGGGCGGGCAGGTGGCGGCTCCCATCGCCGCCGCGATCCTGAGAGCGATCTTCTTCGAGCGGGTGGCCGCGCTGGAGATCCTGGGGTGATCGGCGTCGACCGCCGGCTGGTCCAGAACGTCGACTGGACGCTGCTGGCCGCCATGGCCGGCATCCTGGCCCTGAGCGCGGTCACCCTCTCCACGCTGCAGGTGGACCGGGCGGGCGGCAGCGTCCTGCCCCGCCAGCTCGGCTGGGTGGCCGTGGGCCTCGGCGTCCTGCTGGCCGTGGCCGGTCTCGATTACCGCAAGCTGGTCAGGCTGGGGCCGGCCCTCTACCTGCTGGGCCTGAGCGCCCTGGCCCTGGTGTTCGTCGTCGGCCGGACCGTGTCGGGCGCTCGCCGCTGGATCGTCCTGGGGCCGCTGAGCATGCAGCCGGCCGAGCTGTTCAAGATCTGCTTCCTGCTCACGGTGGTCTGGGTGCTCATCGCGCGCTGGGCGCAGCCCATCGGGGTGGGCGTGCTGGCGCTGCTGGCGCCGATCGTGGCCGTGCCGTTCGTGATGATCATCAAGCAGCCCGACCTGGGCACGGCCCTGCTCCTGGTCCCCGTGCTGCTGGCGCTGCTGGTCGGCGCCGGCATCCGGCTCAAGCTCCTGCTCGGCCTGACCCTGGCGGCGCTCTGCGCGGCGCCGGTGGCCTGGTTCGCCTTGAAGGAGTACCAGCGGGAACGCATCCTCGTCTTCCTGGACCCGTTCCGCGACCCTCAGGGGAGCGCGTACAACGTGATCCAGGCCAAGATCGCGATCGGATCGGGGCAGCTCCTGGGGAAGGGCGTGGCGGGGGCCACGCAGAGCCGCCTGGCCTTCCTGCCGGAGCGCCATACGGATTTCATCTTCGCCGTGTTCGCCGAGATGTGGGGGTTCGTCGGCTGTCTGGTGCTGCTGGCCTGCTATGGCCTGCTCCTGCTCCGGGGCTTCGACATCGCCGCCACCGCCCGTGACCCGGTCGGCCGCCTGGTCGCCCTGGGCGCGGCCTCCCTGGTGGCCACGCAGGTCCTCATCAACGTGGGGATGGTCGTGGGGCTCCTGCCCGTCGTCGGGATCCCGCTGCCGCTCATGAGCTACGGCGGCTCCTCGATGGTCGTCTCCATGATGGCGCTCGGACTCCTCCTCTCGGTGCGGATGCGGCAGTTCCAGTGAGGCCGGACGGGTCCGTCCCCCGCGGGACGACCCGCCCGGCCGGAGAGGTGCTGCCGTGGGCAAGCGCATCGTCGTCAACGCCGGGTTCCTGGAGACGCGGGTGGCGGTCCAGGAGAACAACCTCCTCACCGAGCTGTACCTGGAGCGGGCCGGCCGCCGCTCCATCGTCGGGAACATCTACAAGGGCGTGGTGACGAACGTCCTGCCCGGGATGCAGGCGGCGTTCGTCGACATCGGGCTGGCCAAGGACGCCTTCCTCTACGCCGGCGACTACACCGCCAGCACCGGCCTGGACGCCGAGGCCCTGGCCGCCGCCGGCGAGGGCGAGGATGTCGACGCCGACGTGGAGGTCGAGGAGGGCGAGGCGCCGCCCCGGGAGGCCCGGGCTCCCATCGAGGAGCTGCTGCGCAAGGGGCAGACCGTCCTGGTGCAGGTGGCCAAGGAGTCGCTGGGCACGAAGGGGGCGCGCATCACCTCCTTCATCTCGCTGCCGGGGCGTTACCTGGTCTACATGCCCCAGGCCCACCACATCGGCGTCTCCCGCCGCATCCGCGACGAGCAGGAGCGGGCCCGGCTGCGGGCGGCGGTGCGGGCCCTGCACGCCCCGCCGGGCGGCTTCATCGTCCGCACCAACGCCGAGGGGCTGGGAGAGGCGGAGTTCGCCGCCGACGTGGAGTTCCTGGGCCGGCTCTGGTCGCAGGTCCGCGACCGCTACGAGCAGGTGAAGGCCCCGGCCGTGCTCCACGAGGAGATGGACCTCACGTTCCGGGTCGTCCGGGACCTGATGTCGCCGGACGTGGACGAGCTCGTCGTCGACAGCGAGGAGGTCTACGAGCGGTGCCGGGGGTACGTGGAGACGCTGGTCCCGGCCCTGGCCGGCCGCCTGCGGCGCCACGAGAGCCGGACGCCGGTCTTCGAGGCGCTGGGCATCGAGAAGGAGATCGAGAAGGCCCTGCGCCGCCGGGTCTGGCTCAAGTCGGGCGGCTACATCGTCATCGACCACACCGAGGCCCTGGTGTCCATCGACGTCAACACCGGCAAGTACGTCGGCAAGCGGGACTTCGAGCAGACCGTGCTGAAGATCAACCTGGAATCGGTGGGCGAGATCGTCCGCCAGATCCGGCTCCGCGACCTGGGCGGCATCATCATCATCGACTTCATCGACATGGAGGTCCCGGAGCACCGGGAGCAGGTCTACCGGGCGCTCAAGCGGGCGCTGGCCGAGGACAAGGCCCGGACCAACGTGCTGCAGATCTCCGAGCTGGGCCTGGTCGAGATGACCCGCAAGCGCGTGCGCCAGGACCTGCGCTCCCTGCTCACCACGCGCTGCCCGGCCTGCGGCGGCAGCGGCGTCGTCCGGTCGGACGCGACGGTGGCCGCCGACATCGCCCGGGCCATCCAGAGCCGCCTGGCCGAGGGGCGCGGCCGGGAGGTGGTCGTGCGGGCGCACCCGGACGTGGTCGCCCTCCTGGAGGGCGACGCCCGCGACGCGCTGGCGCGCCTGGCGGCCAGCCTGGACGTCAAGATCACGGTCCAGTCGGCCGGGCCCCACGTCGCCCGCGACCACCACGAGATCCACCTGCGGTGAGCCCCGGAGGGGGCGTCGCCCCCTCCGGGGTCGCGCCGTGGTAGCATCCGGGCGTCATGGTGCGGGCGTTGCCGCTCCTGCCCACCACGGTCTGCGGCTCGCACGCTCTGCCGTCGTGGGTCTTCCTGGTCCGCGAGGCGACCGCCGCCGGCCGGCTGGGGCCGGCCGAGGTGCAGGAGGCCTACGACGACGCCGTCCGCCTGGCCATCCGCGACATGGTGGAGGCCGGCGTGGACGTGATCTCCGACGGCGAGATGCGGCGGGTGACGTTCATCCGCGGCTTCTACGAGCGCCTGACCGGGCTCGAGCCCCTCCCGGTGCCGCGCCGCCTGGGCCCCCTCAACTACGACAGCCACTGTCCTTTCCAGGTGGTGGGGCGGGTGGAGGCGCCGGGCGGACTGGGCATCGTGGACGAGTTCCGCTTCGCGCGCGCCCACACCGACCGCCCCCTGCGGGTGGCGGTGCCCGGCCCCATGACGCTGCTCATGCCCCTGCGCCGCGGCGGCCCCTACGCCACGGAGGACGCGCTGGTGGCCGACCTGGTGGCCATCGTGCGCCGGGAGGCGCAGGCCCTGGCCGAGGCCGGCTGCGAGCTGATCCAGATCGACGAGCCCAACTTCGTGATGACGGCCGGCAAGCACCGCGTGCTCCGCGAGGGCCCGGGGCCGATGCTGGAGGCGCTGCGGGCGGTGACGGCGGGCATCGGCACCAGGCTGGCGCTGCACGTCTGCTTCGGCAACGCCCACAACAACTCGTTCGCCACCCCCCGGCGCTACGCGCCGCTGCACCCCTTCCTGAAGGACGCGCCCGTCCACCAGTTCGTGTTCGAGTACGCCAACCGGGAGATGGCGGAGATCGGCCTGTGGAGCGCCCATCCCACGGACAAGGAGGTGGCGGTGGGGGTGGTGGACGTCAAGGCCTTCCGGGTGGAGACGCCGGAGGAGGTGGCGGCCCGGGTCCGCCTGGCCCTCCAGCACCTGCCCGCCGAGCGGGTGTGGCTGGCGCCGGACTGCGGGCTGTGGGAGACGCCCCGCTGGGTGGCGGTCTCCAAGCTGCGCTCGATGGTCGAGGCCGCCCGGCTGCTCCGGCGGGAGCTGAGCGGCAAGCCGTAGGTGGCCTCGCGCTCGAGCCGCGAGCGGATCCTGCGCGAGCTGCGCGTGGCGGCCCGCAAGGGGGATCGGACCGCCCTGGAGGTCGCCCTGGACGGGATGCGGACGCTGGCGCTGTCGCCGCGGTACTGGGAGAAGTACCTGCTGCTCCTCCGCAACCCGATGGCCCGGCTGGTGGACCTGCTGGTGATCAAGCAGGGCGAGCGGATCGCCTACCTGAAGGGCCGCCGGAAATCCGGAGACGGCACCGACGGCCCCCCGCCGAGTCTCCCCTCGAAGAGCAGGCCACGCCGGCCAGGCCGGCGCCCCAAGCGCCGGTCACCTGCGCGCGGCCAGGCGGCGCCGCCGCGCCGCCGCGCCGTGCCGGCGGCGGAGCAGCCGACGCTGTTCGAGCTCTGAGCACCGGCGTCCGGTCCCCGGCGGCTTGACAGCCCGGGGCCGGGGGCGATAATACCCCCAGAGGGTATCAGGAGGCCCCGTGATCGACGAGACGACCAAGACCAAGGCCCTGGGCCGCCTCCGCCGCATCGAGGGCCAGGTGCAGGGGCTGCAGCGGATGATCGCCGGCGGCGCCTACTGCGTGGACGTCCTGCTGCAGATCGCCGCCGTGCAGGGAGCCCTGGAGCAGGTGCACAAGCTCCTCCTCGGCCGGCACATCGAGTCCTGCGTGGCCGACGCCCTGCGCTCGGGCGGCAAGGGGGAGCGGCAGCGGAAGATCGAGGAGCTGCTCGAGGTCTTCGCCCGCTTCGGAGGCCGGTGATGGCGGCCGTGGAGCGCCGCACGCTGCCCGTGCGCGGCATGCACTGCGCCGCCTGCGTGGGCCGGGTGGAGGGCGCGCTGCGGGGCGTGCCCGGCGTGGCCGAGGCGCACGTCAACCTGGCGACCGAGCGCGCCACGGTCGTCTTCGATCCCGAGCGGGCGCCGCTGCCGGCCCTGCGGGCGGCGGTGGAGGCCGCCGGCTACGAGCTGGTCGAGCCGCCGCCCCCGGGCGCCGCGGCCGGCGACCGCGAGCGCGAGGCGCGCGAGCGGGAGCAGCGCCAGCAGCAGCGGAAGTTCGTCGTCGGCGCCATCCTCTCCGTGCCCGTCCTGCTGGGAGGCATGGCCCACCTCTTCCCGTGGGTCCCCGCCTGGCTGGCCGATCCCTGGCTCCTCCTGGCGCTGACCACCCCCGTGCAGCTCTGGGTCGGCTGGGATTTCCACGTCGGCCTGCTGCGGGACCTGCGCTACCGGACGGCCAGCATGGCCAGCCTCGTCTCCATCGGGACCAGCGCCGCCTACCTCTTCAGCCTGGCGGTCACGCTCCGGCCGCAGGTCTTCCCCGAGCAGGGGCGGATGACCTACTACGAGACGAGCGCCGTCGTCATCACGCTGGTGGTCCTGGGACGCTGGCTGGAGGCGCGGGCGCGCGGCCGGACCTCCGAGGCCATCCGCCGGCTGATGAGCCTCGCGCCCCGCACGGCCCGGGTGCTGCGGGACGGCCGGGAGCTCGACGTGCCGTCCGAGGCGGTGGAGGTGGGTGACCTGGTCCGCCTGCGTCCCGGCGAGCGGGTGCCGGTGGACGGGGTGGTGGTCGAGGGCGCGTCCACCGTGGACGAGTCCATGCTGACGGGCGAGAGCCTGCCCGTGGAGAAGCGCCCCGAGTCCCGGGTGGCGGCGGGGACGGTGAACCGCACCGGCACCCTGCTGTTCCGGGCCACCCGGGTGGGCAGCGAGACGACGCTGGCTCGCATCATCCGGCTGGTCGAGGAGGCCCAGGGGTCGCGGGCGCCGATCCAGCGCCTGGCCGACCGCGTGGCCGCCGTCTTCGTGCCCATCGTGCTCGGGATCGCCGCCCTCACCTTCGCGGGCTGGCTGACCCTCGGTCCGGATCCCCGGCTGGTCATGGCCCTGTCCGCATCCGTGGCGGTGCTGGTCATCGCCTGCCCATGCGCCATGGGCCTGGCCACGCCGACGGCCATCATGGTGGGGACCGGCAAGGGCGCCGAGCACGGGGTGCTGATCAAGAGCGCGGCGGCGCTGGAGCTGCTCCACCGGGTCGACACCGTGGTGTTCGACAAGACCGGGACGCTGACGGTGGGCCGGCCCGAGGTGACCGACGTGGTCACGGCCGCCGGCGTGAGCGAGGACGAGGCGCTGGCGCTGGCGGCGGCGGCCGAGCAGGGCTCCGAGCACCCGCTGGGCGAGGCCATCGTGCGCCGGGCCAAGGAGCGGGGACTGGCGCTGCCGCCGGTCGGGGAGTTCAGCGCCACGCCCGGACAGGGCATCGAGGCCCTGGCGGCCG
>FWPU01010275.1_pt1 | contig 14053 bp, 9 predicted proteins | sample 2228361 | NCBI WGS metagenome assembly FWPU01 (sample SAMEA103939777, study PRJEB20133) | metagenome
CTTCGCTGCTCCTTCGCTTCCGCTCAGGACATGGCTCAGGATGACACTTTGTGTCAGATTGCCACGCTGCCAAAAGAAGGTGGCTAGCAATGACAGGTAGAATAGGTCATTCCAAGGATGGTAAGCCGAGATGAAATTCGGGGTGGCGCTGCCTAACTTCGGAAAGTATGCAGAGAGGGATTATATAATCGAGATTGCCAGAACGGCCGAGGATCTCGGCTTTGATTCACTATGGGTTAGCGATCACATTATTATTCCTCATCCACATAAAGGTTTTGGTGAGGTATTTTATGAACCGCTTGTCACCCTAGCCTACATAGCCTCCCATACAAACAAAATTCATCTGGGAACGAGCGTAATAATTCTTCCCTACAGGAATCCCATAGTGCTCGCAAAGATGGTCTCAACCCTGGACGCGCTTTCGGGGGGAAGAGTAATATTTGGCATAGGCACAGGATGGCTCAAGGATGAATTTCTGGCTCTAGGCGCGTCTTATGGGGAAAGGGGTTTTATCACCGACGAGTGGATAGAAGTCTTAAAGCTACTCTGGACAGAGGAGAGCCCCGCTTTTAAAGGCCGGTATCACGAATTCTCGGATATTAGCTTTCTCCCACGGCCTATTCAAAAACCACATCCGCCAATATGGGTAGGCGGTAATAGCAGGAAAGCAGTCGAGCGGGCGGTTGGTTGCGGAGACGGTTGGCATCCTGTGGGTCTAGTTCCGGACGAGATAGCGGAGAAAGCCGACTATCTTGATGAAATGTTAGCCACGAAAATGAAAAAAAGGTCCGAGTTTGTGATTTCCCTCAGGAAAAACCTTCAAGTCGTCACCGGGAGGAAGCCCGATGTAATGGACCAAAGGGAAACACTCCGTGGCAGCCGTGAGAAAATAATCAAGGGTTTAGAGCAATACGGGAGAGCGGGTGTATCGCACCTGGTTTTTCAGGTTTTGAGCGGGGATTTAAAAGGGATAGTGGAAACAATGAAAATTTTTTCAAAAGATATTGGTCCCGCGTTTAAACTCTAGATTTGTCCTCCTTAGTTTTTCTCCATGTTGACAAGAAGGCATTTCTACAGAGATAATGAAGCTTAGACGGGTTTTATCAGGAATGTAAATGAAAAACCTTGCAGCGGACTGCCGGATACTATCGCATGAGCAGACAGCCTTTTTGTTATTTGTGTGGAGCCAGCCGAAGCCCAGTGCGGAGGACGGGTCTTGGTTGTCATGCTGAGCGAAGCGAAGCATCTGAACACATAACAGATTCTTCGCTGCTTTGCAGCTCAGAATGACACCTCTTATCAGATTGCTTCACCGAGCTCATCCTGAGTGTGCTCGGAGGGTTCAGAATTACAATAGAATCCTTGGAGTAAGCTGGTGGGAAGTATAGAATTAACTTGGCCATAAAATTTATAAAATAAAACTGTTATGATTATTAAGGAAGCAATTCACAGGAGGTCAAGAGCATGGTGGAGAACAGCCAGAAATTCGTAGCCGCCGCGGTGCAAACTGCGCCGGTTTTCTTGAACAAGGTGGAAACGATTGGAAAGGTATGCGGTTTGATCGAGGAAGCCAGTGAAAATGGAGCCGACCTAATCGTGTTCCCGGAGGCCTTGATTCCTACTTATCCCTACTGGCCTAAGGACTTGGGCTCGGGGCCAGAAAGAAAGCTCGTTCTCGATGCCTATACAGAGTTATACAAAAACTCGGTTGAGGTTCCCAGCAAAGACACTGATAAACTCTCAGAAGCCGCTCGAAAAGCAGGAGCCCATGTAATCATCGGTATCAACGAAAGGGACGGAGGCACTCTTTATAACACCATCCTGTTCATAGATAAAAACGGTAGGATTCTGGGCAAGCACAGAAAGCTCATGTCCATAGACAGCGAGAAGTGCATATGGGGAATGGGGAGAGCGGAGGACCTCCGGGTGTTTGACACCGATTTAGGAAAGGTTGGAGGGTTTTTCTGCTACGAGCACCATATGACCTTGGCCAAATACGCCATGTTCATGAAAGGAGAGGAAATACACGCAGGGCTATGGGCGGGACACGGCTTTGTTAAATCGACCATGGATTTTGCCAGCCGGCAATATGCTTTTGAGGGACAGGTATTTGTGATTGCCGCTTCACTATACATCAATGAAGATATGGTTCCGGATTCTTTTCCTCTTAAAAAATACACCAAATGGGATTTTCCCGGCGGGAGCGGAATAATAAACCCCCGGGGAGAATATTTAGCCGGCCCACTTTATGACCAAGAGGGAATCCTGTACGCTGAGATTGATAAAGATATCATTATCAGGGCTAAAGCGGTTATAGATTCGGTGGGGCATTTTTCCCGGCCGGACATATTGACCCTGAGTATTAATGAACCTGGTCATTCCTATAAACTCAATAGAGATAGTATTCGAAATGACTCAGCGGCTGAGTATAACGATATCATCGTAGCCATGGCTGAGCTCAGGCAAAGACAGGAGAGACTTGAGGGAAAACTAGATGAGCTTATTAACGCCTTGTCTGTGGATAAAAGGCGAGTCCGGAAATAAAAGGTTATACAGATCTTGTCAACCGATCTTCTCTACTTCATAGCAAAGCCTACAATCAATGGGTCTTATTCTTAAACGACCCGATTAATTCCTGTTTGAGGTTCCAAAGCCTCTCCGTCAGAGAGACATGGTAAATATGTGGGTTCATTATACGCTTTACCCCGGCGTCTAACCGCTCAATGTCTGACCGGCGGAGTTTGCGCATATCCTCGATCGATGGCAAGTCGTATATAAGTTTTCCTTCGTTTAGCACCTCTACCAGAAGTGGCTCGACCTCGGTGAACTGGCTTCGGTCCAATACCCTATATTTCGTATGGTCCGAAGGATGGTGCAGGATGATTCTCTCCATCTTGCGCGGGTCTTCCTCATCCAAACTCAGGAGGTCGGCTGTGGCCTTACCCCTCTGGTCATATACGCGCCAGACGCGCTTATGGCCGGGATTGGGGGTTTTATCCAGTGATTCGGAAATCTTTATGGCCGGCTTCCACCTGTTTTCGTCATAAACGGCAACCAACTTGTAAACTCCCCCGAGGGCCGATTCTCCGCGTGAGGTAATCAGTCTTGTCCCTACACCGTACACCAGCCTCTGGATGAGACGATCGGGGTCGACACCATAGCGCGGCGCCTCCTCGATTATCTGGGTAATGATCTGCCATATGACCAGCTCGTCCAGTTCATTAGATAGGACGATGTGGGTATCGGAAAAGCCAGCCTGGTCCAGCATCTTGGAGGCCTGTATGCTCAGGTGAGCCAGGTCTCCAGAGTCAAGCCTGATCCCAACCGGTTTGTGTCCTTTTTGTCTAAGTTCTTCGAATACCTTTATGGCATTAGGAATCCCGCTCTCCAGGGTATTTATCGTATCCACTAACAACAAACAATCGTCGGGATACATCTCTGCAAAAGCGCGAAAGGCGCCGAGTTCGCCCTCTCCCAATGCCATGAAAAGTTGAACCATGCTGTGGGCGTGGGTACCCTTGGGCTGATATCCAAGGACATGAGATATACCAACGTTTGAAGTAAAGTCAGCGCCGCCTATAAGCGCAGCTCTGGCGCCGGCATTTGCGCCTTTGTCATGGGCTCGCCGCATTCCAAATTCGAGGAGTAGCTGACCCCGTCCGCTCTCTCGAACGCGTGCTGCCTTGGTAGCTATTAGAGTTTGGTAGTTGAGTTGGTTGAGAAGGGGCGATTCTAGAATCTGGGCCATAGCCAGGGGGCCTTGCACGACGGCGATAGGAACGTTCGGATGAACCACACGGCCTTCCGGTATGGCATAAAGGGTTAGGCTGCTAAAATTACCGTTTTCCCTGAGCCAATTCAGGAAATCATCTTGAAACACCCGCTCCCCGGTTCGGCCAGTCTGAGTACGAAGATAATAAATATCTTCTTCGTTGAAACGGGCATCGTTCATCCAGTCTAGCAGCCATTCCAGGCCAGCGTTGACACAATAGCCGGCCTGATGAGTTCCGTAATCGGGGTATTTACGAAAGAAGTAATCAAATTGAACCTTTTTCTCGTGTAAACCCATTCTGTAGTATAGCTGAGCCATGGTGAGCTGATACTGGTCGGTGAACAAAATACCCTCGGCAATATTCTGCTCTGATTTTTTCACCTACGGGACCTCACGCACTATATTCTTTTGTAGACAAGTTTATTTATTTTAACACTGTAGTGCAAATTAATTCGAAACCCGCGGTTCACATTTGTAAAACAAGGTATTTAGATAGATAAAAACGTCTTTTAAAATCACAGGTTTTTCTCTTTTGCGTTTATTCTGTTGTCTCCGGCCAAGCATATTCGATTCGTTCGAATAACCTTTCCCTTCTGGTGTCATTCCGAAGCGAAGAATCTAATGGGATTGCTTCGTTGTTTAACTCCTCGCAATTACGAGCCGCTTTCTTTTTGTGGCGAAGCAGTCTCTTATTTTGGACAAGTTTCTTATTAAGACTAATCTAAATGAAGTGGCAAACCAAATTGATATTAAAGTAAAACTGTAAATGTGAGAAGTATTCTATTTGGACTCGCGGATTACCAGGTAATTGGAGAGTAGTATTAGGCATCCTCCCCAGAGCACATTCAAACCTATCGGCTGGTCGAATGTAATTTTGGCCAGCAGTGTCGCGCTGACCGGCTCCAGAAGGAGTATTATGCCGGCGATAGAAGCTTGCACATTTTTCATCCCTCGGTAAAAGAGCAAATGGGGTATGACTCCAGCTACAAGTCCAAAAATCAGGAAATTAACCCAATGGTTTGCAAGGGAATGTAAGGAGAGCTCGACTATGCTCGGTTCCTGGATGAATAGCGCCGTAATCGGCCATAATAATAGCAGCCAAATAACTGAAAACCCCGACCACCCGATTGTGGTAGTAAGGTAATGTTGGGTGTTTATTCCGCTTTTCCTACCCCATATTATCCATAACGACAGAAAAATACCCCCCAACAAAGCGCATGTAACGCCGGCCATCGAGTCAAACGACTTTATATCCCATGATTTAAGAAGAACAGAAAGACCGAGGATGGCTGTTACCACTGATAAGATTTTTCTTACGGTGATTTTCTCGTCTAGCATCAGCCTGGCCAGAGGAACCGTCCAGATCGGTTGGCTATAGAGAAGGAATACCACAATTGCTACAGGCACCCCTAGGGCAATCCCGGCAAATTGCGTCAATTCTAAGAAGGCGCCTATTAGCCCATAGACCGTGAAAAAATAAATCGCCTCTCTTTTTATCAGATATTGCCTTTTGACTAAAACTACGGGAAGCAATATAAGGCTGATAAGAAGAACCCGGTATAACGAAACTTCAAAGAGGGATAAGCCTGAATTGATGAAGAATTGTCCGCCTGCAGCAATCGTACCGTACAACAAAGCCGCAGTGGTGACAAACCAGTATTCTCTGGACATAGAGTTATATTACATGCCGGGTAGTTATGAAGAAAAGAAATTAAAACTTAGAAAAGCCTGAAGTGAGTATACCCTACCTCAGTAGATGGTTTTAGAGTTCAGGCCATAGCTCTTTTATTGATTATCCTGTTTTTTCTACACCTCTTGCCTTAATTACGTTTTTAAACTTGAAAATAGCGTAGCGCTTTTCTTTGTTGAATTTCCCCATGACCCTTACCTTACTGCCCTCGGAAATCTGGATACGACCCTTGGTGTAAACACCTACCGTACTCTCGTCTCCGTCATGGAGTTTAAAAAGCGTGTAAGGGTCACCAGAGATCGAGGTTGTATATTTTATCTTTTTGACCTCTCCCTCTACTACCACCTCTTTGCCATCATAACTTATTGGGTTCGATACGATTCTCTCGATTGCGCTTTCCTGGTCATCGGCCTTGGCGAAGCCTGGCCAGAGTAAGAGGAAAGTCGCTATAGCTATCAGAGCTAGAAATCTCTTGGTCATTCTTCTATCTCCTTTCTAGATATTCGAAATTTAAGTTGTGGAACGTAGGACCGTAATAATATAAGCAACGATTTCCCGATTTCCACAATTTTTCCTGTTTTTTAAATTTTGGATGTTAGCTATAAGGAAAAGGATTCACGCTGGTGATTACGACCTTAAGGGTTTTGAGGTGGAAATAAATCGATTTAACCTTCATGAATAACTCATATTTTCAATATCGATTTAAATTGTAAAGGTGAAAATTTGAGTTTCTAGACAATGTCTGCACGAGTTTCGCCCAGAGATAGGCTGTCATCCCGGACCCGAGTGCAGAAATCTTACGGAGGTTGAAGTCTAAGATTCCTCGCATCCGCTCGGAATGACAAATGAGTAAAGATTTCAGCTTGCCGGAGACCCTGGAACACGGCTATATGAATTGTCATTTCGACTGCAGGGAGAAATCTTAAAAAGGAACTTATTCTATTTACATTGTGTAGAGATAACCTGCTCAGAGCAGGCTCGTGTGTGTAGAAACTTCCTTTTGAATTAGCCAAGGATAGTTCCGAGAAAGCCAGATGTAATGTAATCGTCTCCTTGAATAAGATTTAACATGACAATGTCCGTCTGATTAAATCTAGATTAGTACACCTCTTACAAGACGTGTAACTTCAACTGACAATGTCTGATAGAAAAAGTTTTGGCTATTACATTATATATTATTCGCATAACCAACGGAATTCTTTGGAGACGCATTGCAATGCGTCTCTACAAATATTGATCTATTACATGAGGCATGAATAAATTGGTCGTGTTCTTTGGCTTTCTGGTAAGAGAATGGGTTAATTCAATCCCTCCAGTATTTTTCCTCTTTGACCTTGTATCCTTTCATTTCCAGCCTTTCTTTAACGTCTTCAATCATTTCCGGATGACCGCAGGCATATACTATGGTGTTTTCCTGGTTCAAAGAGAATTCATCGATATATTTCTCGACCACTAAATTTACCCTTCCCCTTTCACCGCTCCAATGTTTATTTCTATGCTCTTCAGACCGGCTGATCGTGGGAACGTAAAAGATGTTTTGATATTCCCTGGCCAATTTCTCAAGCTCCTCTCTATAGGCTAGCTCATCGTAGTAGCTGGCGCCGTGAAGGACATAGAATTTGTGGGATTGCTGTCCTAGGTGGAGGTAGTTTCTTATCATGCTCATAAATGGCGCGATTCCGGTCACCGTTGCTACCATCAACTGATTCCGGTATTTATCGTCGAATGTGAAGACACCCTTTGCCCTTGGCCGGATACTAACCGTGTCACCTACGTTGACCTGCCATAAATGAGGTGTTAGCCCTCCATTCGGGACCAATTCTACAAAGAGCTCGACCGATTCTTCGTGGGGAGATGAAACTATGGAATAAGGCCTTTCCACTCCGCTCACGCCTATGGTGCAGTATTGACCGGGTTTAAATGTAAAAGGGCTCTCCGGTTTTAGTTTCATAACCATAAGATATTCGGTAAGTCTGACCTTTTCTAAAATTCTCGCCTTTGGCGCCTCAGCTTGCATATGGAATTCTCCTCTTATTTAAAATTTTTGCCTTGATTGATCCAATCCTTAAGAATATGGATAAATCGTTATTGTGTTGGCAAAGTCTATGCCAAACGTGTAAAAGATGTACAACATACTTTAACCTCTTTATTTTTATAGATACGCATCATTATGAATGGATTCAGACAGACTGATGAATTGGTTACATTTGTTACATTTTGAGATAGTTGTAATAGTCGGGATTTAACCAGACAGACGCTGTCTCACCACGAGCCTTTCAATTACCCTCCGTCTCCGCTCCAGGGTGAAGGGAGATTATTGTGAGCTTTATCCTCTTCTTCATGGTGAGCGGAGTCGAACCATCATGGTGAGCCCTTCGATAAGCTCAGGATAAACTCTGTCGAACCATGAGTACATTCGATAGGCTCAATATAAATTCAGCGAGGAGTCTATTACCGTTTTTTCTGTCTTCCTGAGCGGCAGCGAAGGATCTAGATTCTTCGCCGCGGAGTCTATCCTGAGCCAGCCGAAGGGCGACTCAGAATGACAGAAGTAAAAATCTATCGGGAAAATGTAACCTGTCCCGATGCCGTCCGACAAATTCTGTCTGACACGGTGTTGTTGAAGATTTACCTAGCCCCCGATCTGTGACATCGTCCGGTCAGGCCGGATAAATCCAGGGCGGTTTATGAGATGCCCGGGTTCCTTATTCCAAACGGATTTTAGAATAATCTCTTTAATAGCCTCATCACCGGCGCCTTCCCGTATCAGCTTCTTTAAATCAGTCTCTTTCAACGAAAAAAGGCAGGTACGGAGCTTTCCGTCGGATGTCAACCGTACTCGATTGCAATGGTTACAGAATGGCTCGCTTACCGAGCTTATGAATCCGATTTCTCCAATTCCGTCCTCGAACATAAAGCGGTCTGCTGGCTGGCTTCCTCGGTGCTCGACCGGAATGAGCTTCCTTCCCGTTTTCTCCTCGATAGTTTCGATTATTTCCTGCGTGGATACCACCTTGTCTGGAGTCCAGCCATCGTCTGCGCCGAGGGGCATGAATTCAATGAAACGAATAACAAACGACCTCTTGCGGGCAAGGTGAGCAAAGTTTGGTATTTCATCGTCGTTCACCCCGCGTATGAGAACCACGTTTATTTTGACCGGCTTTATGCCCAGGGCATCTACGGCTTCTATTCCCTCCCACACCTTGTGATAATAGTCCCGCCGGGTTATGACGCTGAACTTAACCGCATCGAGCGAGTCGAGGCTTATGTTAATCCGCTTGAGTCCGGCTTCGGCCAGTTTTTCCGCCTGGTCCGCCAAGAAATAGCCGTTCGTGGTGAGCGCAAGGTCTTCGATACCGGAGATATTTGAGATCATTCTCACCAGTAGATGAAGGCCTCTTCGCAGGAGAGGCTCGCCACCGGTAAGACGAATCTTTTTGACGCCCAGGCCTGAAAAGATATTTACCAGCCGCTCTATTTCTTCAAAAGTGACTAGCTCGTCCTTTTTCATCCAGGCCATCCCATTTTCCGGCATGCAGTATTGGCAGCGGAAGTTGCACCGGTCTGTGACCGATATTCTGAGGTTGTTGATGGTGCGGCCAAAAGAATCTTTTAGGCTGAAGCCGTTTTCACTATTCTCAGACATCTTATTAATATTACCTGAGTTGTTCGGGCATGAATAATATTTTCTAGACAGTTATAACTAAAACCTTACTTTTTAAATTTTGTTCAAGGAGGCGAGTAAATTGCATCTGGTTATTTACGAATCCCTCTTGGTTAATTCAAAAGGGAAGTTTCGATGTCTAAGAACTTGCTTTGAGCAAATTAGTTGCACTCAGTGTAAAGAGAATAAATTTTCCTTTTAAGATTTCTCCCCTTCGACGAGCTCAGGGTCTAAATGACAAGCTCATATGGTTATATTCTGGAATTTCAGATAAGCTGAGGTCTTTACTTGCTTTGTCATTCCGAACCCTGTCCCGAACAGATGTGAGGGAGCAGTGAGGAATCTAAGACTTCAACATCGTTAAGATTTCCACATTCGGGTCGGGGATGACAATGTAAACAAGTGCAAACATCGCCTAAAACCTCAAATTCTACCTATTACACTTTTATTTACACGGAAAATGGCTATTTACAAATCAAGCTGTGGTATCATACTTCTTGGGGTATTTAAAAAAACAATTTTGGTTAAAAACTTTACATGAATCCAGCCTCGGTTGATAGGGCAGATTTTCATCTAAAGATAGTCCATGAGATCAGCGACCTGGTCAACCAGTCCTCCGGGTTGACTACCATCCTGAAAAAAATAGTGAACAAGATAGGCGATTCTCTTAATTTCGATGTGGTGTCCGTATATCTCTGGGACAAGCAAAAAAACGAGCTGGTTCTTCGCTCCACCCGGGGACTACACGTCGACCCGGACAATCCCATAAGCCTGAAACCGGAAGAAGGCTTGACCGGGCTAGTTTACGAAACCAGGCGGCCGCTCGTGGTCATGCCGGCGTCCCATCATCCTCGTTACCGGTACTTTCCGGAGATAGGTGAGGAGGAGTACGAGAGTTATATCGGCGTTCCGATCCTGCTTCAAAACCTGTGCCTGGGTGTGCTGGTCGGCCAGACCAGAGAGAGGCGTTTGATTAACCCTGCGGAGGAAACGCTCTTCCAGATTATAGCCTCCCGCCTGGCTGGGCTTCTGGAAGTGGCGGACCGGTTAGAAAGACTGCATACCCCTTCCGTAATTAAACAGGAGAGCAAGACCTACCAGGGAAAGGGTGTATCCGGAGGGTTCGCAGTAGGGAATGTATTTCTTTTCCGCGGGCTTTTCGGGCAACTCCAGGCAAATGAGCTTATAGCCTCTAGCCCGGATGAAGAAGCGGAAAGGCTATCCAATGCCATAGTGAGCGTGGAGAAGGACCTCGAAAACATAATTCTAACCCTGGAGATGGAGGGCACTTTATCCGAGAGTGAGATAAACATATTTCATGCCCACCTTTTGATTCTCAAGGATTCCACGTTCCAGAAGACCATGTTGACAAAGATAAGGGAGGACAAACTGGCCGCAGAAGCCGCCGTCATCGAGGGTATTGAATCTATCGCCGGGCAGTTTGAAAACCTTTCCGACCGTTATCTCCGGGAACGGGCGCAGGATTTTCGCGATATCGGGGAAAAGATACTGCACTATCTCTTGCAGTCACGGGGAGAATCAAGGGCTACCACTCAGCCAAAGGAGGGTTCAATACTGGTTGCCTATGATGTCGGGCCGTCGTTTCTTTCCATGTTCCACAAAAATAAGGTGGCGGCGGTAATAACCGAAAAGGGCGGTGAAACCTCTCATACCGTTATTCTGGCCAAGTCTCTGGGAATTCCGGCGGTGGTAGGAATAGAAAATATATGCAATCTGGTAAAACCTGGTGAGAAAATCATGGTCGACGGTAAAACCGGATTCATAATTTCTAACCCGGACGACGGTCTTATCTCCGAGTATGAAAACATGTACAGAAAACTGGCTCGCCTGAGAGAGGAAATCGAAAGAGAGGGAGCGGAAGCCAAAGGAAACCACCTCGACCTTACTCTCACTGCCAACATCGGATTCCCGGTTGACCTGGAGATGGCCAAGCGCTACAGCCTGAGCGATGTCGGGCTTTTTCGAACGGAATTCGCCTTCACCCGGTTCGACAAGTGGCCCGGAGTTCAGGAACAGGTGGAAATTTATGAAGAGGTGGCTAGGCATTTTGACGGCTATGTCACCATACGCACCCTGGACATCGGCGCCGACAAACTGCTTCCTTATTTTTCCTTTCCCAAGGAGGAAAATCCCCTTCTGGGCTTGAGGGCAATTAGATTTTCCATGGAGTATCTTAACCTCTTTCGGGACCAGATAAGGGCGATTCTACTCGGTGTGAAAAAGGGATACCGCTTCAAAATACTGCTCCCCATGGTATCCAATGTCTGGGAAGTGGAGACTGCGCGGGAGGTGTTAGAAGAGCTGGGTGAGGAACAAGGGATACCATCCGAAAAGCTCCCCCCTCTCGGGGTAATGATGGAGGTTCCGGCCATTCTCTACCAGATGGATGACTACAGGGAGTTGATTGATTTCATCTCGGTAGGGACGAACGACCTGATTCAGTATCTTTTGGCCGTCGACAGGAATTCAAACGTGGTCGGGCATCTATATTCCGGTTTTCATCCGGCGGTATTGAGAATGCTTAACGATATTTTTCATAAAACGAGTTCTCTCCGGAAAGAGGTCTCGATTTGCGGCGAGCTTGCCGGAATGCCGTCCGGAGCCTTAGCTTTGATGGCCATAGGTTACCGTCAACTAAGCGTCTCCCCATCACATGCCCCGATTATCCGCTATCTATGCAACAGGGTTGATGAGGGTCTACTCAGCACAATACAATCTAAGATTTTAAATGAAAGGAAAGAGGCCGAGATACGCCGGTACATGGTCGAGGTATTGGAATCAATCGACCCTAACCTTATTAATGTAGAATGATTACAGTTAATCCGGTTCTACATCTTTTTCAATCTCTCTACAAAGAATCAAGTGGCTATCCGGGTAAGCGTTTGTGTGCCGCTTAAAATTCCCTGTGGCTTGTTTTGCTCGGTGTTAACATTACACTTTCCATGAATTCCCTCCCTTCTTTCGACCCTTCGGCGCAGCTCAGGGCAGGCTTTTCTCTGGACAGGCTTGATTACTACCTCAGATTCCGCGAAGCAATCTGACATAGAGTGTCATTCCCGCGGAACTTGTCCTCGACTATGATCGGGGAGCGGGAATCCACCTATCCGTCATTCCTTTTTTTCTTCCCATTTAACAATCGTTTGGGTATTCTTTCAAAATATCCTGGTTACTCTCTCGAGTATTAAATCATAAATCCGGTAGATGGGAATAAGCAAAATCCATATAGTTCTTTTCCTGGTAACACTGATTACTACCTTCGTGGCTGGGTTCTTTCAGGGTGGAAGCGTTGCCGGGGGCATTTCGTTCTCTGCCGCTCTTCTTTTCATACTGGGTGCTCACGAAATGGGGCACTTCGTATACGGAAAGAGATACGGGGTTGATATTTCACCGCCATACTTTATTCCTGCTCCGCCCCTTATCTCTCCCATAGGAACCTTTGGCGCTTTCATTAAAATCAGGTCCTCCATCTCCACTAAAAAGGCACTCTTTGATATAGGGCTGGCTGGCCCTGTGGCGGGCATAATTGCCGCGATACCGGTAATAATAGTTGGGCTTAGGCTATCCCGGGTTATTGAAGCGGGTAATAATGAACTTAAAGATGGTATAAGTCTCGGTTCCCCTTTAATTTTTACCTTCCTATCGGAGGTTTTACTTGGAAACATAGGAGAGGGCTACGATATCCTCCTCCATCCGGTAGCATTCGCCGGATGGATCGGGCTCTTTGTGACCGCTCTAAACCTGATCCCGGCCGGACAGCTCGATGGCGGCCATATAATGTATTCTCTTCTTTCCAGGAAGTGGTACAGACTTAGCTCGATTTCTATGGTCTTGATTCTAGCGATCCTGGGAATTGGTACCAGGCCTTTGATCCAGTTCCTCAATTCCTTTTTTGAAGGGCCCGGGATTAATTATAACCAGGATGCGTTCATGTTTGACGGGTGGCCGGGATGGATCATGTGGGCGGCCATTTTATCCATCATGGGCACGAGACACCCGCCTACTATGTACGATGAAGTACCGTTAGACGGGAAGAGAAAGATGCTGGGTGTTTTTGCGTTGCTTCTATTCATAGGCTGTTTTACCCCGGTTCCGATCAAGATTTAGACGGGCCTCTTTTCCCGGTTGGGTGATAAATTTGTATAGGTAATTCCATGGTTAAGAAAATAACGCCTAGGATTGATGAATAACCATGCAACGATGGATAGAACCCTCTCTGTGCTTCTAATACTGAGAGATATCTCTTGTCATTTCGAATACCTGTCCCGGATATTCCTCCCGGTTAAATCGTGATAACATGGCTCAGCATAAACACTTGTGAGGAGTCTTATACAGTCCTGTGGATTCTCTCCCTTCCTGTTATTCCCACATGTTACCCGATTAATGCTTCCGGGTACGATCTTTATTGGGGAACGTTCGGGGATGACAGCGTATAGGGGCCGAATCCTTCCCCAGTTTAACCGTGGACAATCGTACGGGGCTTTTTCCCTGGCGAAGCGCAGGAATAAATTGCCCAAGTTGACGTGTATTTGAAAAATTATGTAATTTAGGTATTGTCTAGGTGGTTAAGTTACACTATTACTCGATATTGGACGGCCTTACCGGCTCAAAATTCGGAAGTTTTATCGAAGCGCTAACCACTGGATTTATACAATACTAAACAAACGTCATATAAGGAGGACAAAGTAGTGGCCAAGGATACGTTAACGATTACCGATAACCGGACGGGTAGAACATACGAGATTCCTATAACCAACGACACGATCAGGGCTATGGACCTTCGTCAAATCAAGGTGTCAGAGGGTGATTTCGGGATGATGAGTTATGACCCGGCACTGGAGAACACCGCATCCTGCAAAAGCCGGATAACCTACATAGACGGGGATAAAGGCATTCTTCGATACCGCGG
>FWPU01010278.1_pt1 | contig 14046 bp, 12 predicted proteins | sample 2228361 | NCBI WGS metagenome assembly FWPU01 (sample SAMEA103939777, study PRJEB20133) | metagenome
AAGCGTCTTGAAGAAGCATCTTGAAAAGGAGGGAAACGTTGAAGAGATTCAAGTGGGCCGGGACAGAAGCCCGGCGAAGGACCGGATGGGTGCTGAGCGCTTTGCTGCTGGTCGCCGTGGTGGCGGCCTGTGCGCCGGTGCAGCCCGCCGCCGCCCCCGAGGAGGCCGCCCCGGCTGTCGGTGCCGGTTCCCTGGTCATCTACTCAGGCCGCAGTGAAAACCTGGTCCAGCCCATCATCGACCGTTTCGCCGAGTCCACGGGGATTCAGGTGGAGGTGCGCTATGGGAGTACGCCTGAGGTGGCGGCTACCCTGCTGGAGGAGGGCGCCAACTCGCCGGCTGACGTCTTCTTCGCCCAGGATCCGGGCGGCCTGGGCGCGGTGATGAACGCCGGGCTGCTGGCTGAACTGCCCGAAGAGATCCTGAACCGGGTCAAGCCCCGCTTCCGCTCCCCCGCGGGAAAATGGGTCGGGGTGTCCGGCCGGGCCCGGGTGGTGGTCTATAACACCGAGATGCTCACCGAGGCCGACCTGCCCGCGGATATCTGGGACTTCGTCGATCCCCAGTGGGCCGGGCGCATCGGCTGGGCACCCACCAACGCGTCCTTCCAGGCCATGGTAACCGCCATGCGGGTGGCCTGGGGCGAGGAGAAGACCCGCCAGTGGCTGGAGGGGATCCTGGCCAATGACCCCGTGGTCTTCGAGGGCAACTCCCCCATCGTGGCTGCGGTGGGCGCCGGCGAGATTGAGGTGGGCTTCGTCAACCACTACTACCTCTACCGCTTCCTGCGGGAGGAGGGCGAGGACTTCAAAGCCCGCAACTACTTCCTGCCCGGCGGCGGCCCTGGCTCTCTGGTGATGGTGGCCGGCGTGGGCCAGCTGGCCGCAGCCAGGAACCCGGAGAACGCCCAAAAGTTCATCGAGTTCCTGGTTTCACCCGAGGCGCAGCAGTACTTCACCGAACAGACCTACGAATACCCGGTGGTCGATGACGTGCCCCCGCCGGAGGGACTGATCCCCCTGGAGGAGCTCAACGCCATCGACATCGACCTGGCCGACCTGGCCGACCTGCAGGGCACGACCCGTCTGCTGTCGGAGGTGGGCGCCCTGCCCTGAACGCGCCGACAGTCAGCAGTCTCCACCCCATGCCGCTCCAACCCGGCCAGGTTCGTGTCGACCTGGCCGGGTTGAACGCCTTTGGCGCATTCGGAGAAGTGAAGATATGGGGAGAGGGGCTTGTTTCGGGTAGAATGCGTGCCAGGAAGTCTTCTGTGGCCGGCCTGCGCTTTCGGCTGGCCTATTCGTGTGTGAGGCCGATGACCGGGAAATGGCCGGGATGCTGAATTTTTTTCGCCCTGCGGTTTCATTGATCCAGAAACAACGTCCCTGGCAGCTACCGCTGCCCGCATACGGGTATAGCTGGTTGCTGTGGGCGGCTGGCCTGGCAGTGGGGGCCATCCTCTTGCTGCCGGTGGCCTACCTGCTCCTTCGCAGCCTGGAGGCCGGGCCGGCAGGCTGGGAAAATATGGTGCGGGACCGTACCCTGTTGACCTTGGCCCGCACCCTGGGGCTGGCCCTTGCAGTCACCGGCGCCTCCCTGGTCATTGCCGTGCCCCTGGCCTGGCTCACCGTGCGCACCGACGTACCCCTGCGGCGGCTCTGGTCCATCCTCACCCCGTTGCCCCTGGTCATACCCAGCTACGTGGGCGCCTACCTGATGGTTTCGGCCCTGGGTCCCCGGGGGTTGGTCCAGCAGTTGTTGGAGGGTCCCCTGGGCATCCAGCGGCTGCCCCCCATCTACGGCTTTCCCGGCGCGCTGATCACCCTGACTTTTCTAAGCTATCCGTATCTGTTGTTGAGCGCCCGAGCCATGCTGTTGCGCATGGATCCCGCGCTGGAAGAGGCGGCCCGCAACCTGGGAGACAGCGCCTGGCGGGTCTTCTGGCGGGTGACCCTGCCGCTGATGCGCCCCGGGTTGGGGGCGGGCAGCCTCCTGGTGGCCCTCTACGCCCTGCGGGATTTCGGCGCGGTGGCCATCATGCGCTACGACACCTTCACGCGGGTGATTTACGTCCAATATCGTTCCTTCGACCGCTCCCAGGCCGCCCTGCTGGCGCTGCTGCTGGTGGCCGTCACCCTGGTGCTGGTGCTGCTAGAGTTTCGCATCCAGCGCCGGGCGGCCTACTACCAGGGCGTCAGCGGGACGGCCCGGCCGCCATCTCTGGTGCACCTGGGGCGCTGGCGCTGGCCGGCCCTGCTCTTCTGCGCCGGCGTGACCTTCTTCGCCCTGGTGCTGCCGGCCCTGGTGCTGATCTACTGGCTGGTGCGAGGTCTGCTGGCCGGGGAGGCGGTCAACGACCTGGGGCCGGCCACGTGGAATTCGCTGCTGGCCTCTGGCCTGGCCGCACTGGCCACGACCCTGGCGGCCCTGCCTGTGGCCATCCTGGTGGTGCGGCGGCCGGGCCGGCTGAGCCAGCTGTTGGAGCGGCTGACCTACAGCGCCTTTGCCCTGCCGGGTATTGTCATTGCGCTGGCCCTGGTCTTCTTCGGCGCCAACCATGCCCCCTGGCTCTATCAGACCCTGCCCATGCTGCTCCTGGCCTACTGCATCCTCTTCATCCCCCAGGCGGCGGGCTCCCTGCGGGCTTCCCTGCTCCAGATCCACCCCAGCATTGAAGAGGCAGCCCGCAGCCTGGGCCGCGGTCCCCTTTCGGTCTTCGCCACCGTGACCTTGCCCCTGCTGCGGCCGGGGTTGCTGGCCGGGATGAGCCTGGTCTTTCTGACGGCCATGAAGGAACTGCCGGCCACTTTGCTTCTGGCGCCCATCGGCTTCAAGACCCTGGCCATCGCGGTCTGGTCCTCGGTGTCGGAGGCTTTCTTTGCCGCCGCGGCCGCACCGGCGCTGTTCATTGTCCTGGCGTCATCCTTGCCCATGGCGCTGAACATCTTGCGGGAAGAACGTGATGACTGATATTGCCGTTCGCTGTGAAAACTTGAGCAAAAGCTACCAGCTGCCCCTGGCCGCGGTTCAGGATGTGAATTTGACGGTCCAGGTGGGCGAGATTGTGGCCCTTCTGGGGCCCAGCGGTTGTGGTAAGACCACCACCCTGCGCCTGATTGCCGGCTTTGAACGGCCCACCCAGGGCCGCGTCCTCATCGGCAATCGGGTGGTGGCCGGGCCGGGCATTTTTGTGCCGCCGGAACAGCGGCGGGTGGGCATGGTCTTCCAGAACTATGCCCTGTTTCCCCATCTGAGCGTGGCGGAAAACGTGGCCTATGGCTTGAAGCGGGGGGAGGACCGGGAGCGACGAGTGCGGGAGGTGCTGGCTCTGGTGGGGCTGAGGGGTATGGAGCACCGTATGCCCCACGCCCTCTCGGGCGGCCAGCAACAGCGGGTGGCCCTGGCCCGGGCGCTGGCGCCCCGTCCCCAGGTGCTGCTGCTGGATGAACCCTTCTCTGGGCTGGACGAGAGCTTGCGGGACCAGGTGCGAGGCGAGGTGTTGCAGATCCTGCGGGAGACCCAGGTGACGGTGGTCTTTGTGACCCACCACCAGGACGAGGCTCTCTACATGGGCGACCGCATCGCGGTGATGAACGAAGGCCGGGTGGAGCAGATCGGCCCGCCGGAGACAGTCTTTGCCGCGCCGGCCTCCCGCTTTGTGGCCGAGTTCATGGGTGCCTCCTTCTTCCTGGAGGGGGTGGTCCGTGAGGGCGGCCTGGAGACGGAGTTGGGCTTTCTGGCCCAGCCCGTGGCCCTGCCCGTGGGCACCCGGGTGGAGATCGCAGCCCGGCCCGACGATCTCACCCTGACCCCGGACCCGGACGGGCCCGGACGGATCGTGCGCACCGTCTACCGGGGCAGCTGGTATCTCTACGATGTGCACCTGCCTTCGGGGCGCCTGGTGCGCTGGGAAGGCCCCCACACAATCCGCTATGCACCGGGGACGGCCGTGCGGGTGGCGTTGATGCCGGGCCATCCCCTGGCCTACTTTCCGCTCAGGGAGGAGCCAGAGGGGCATGGGGCCGAGAGCTCCCCTATGGTGGCTCATCGTTGAGCCGCCAACGAGCCCCTAAACAGTCCGCCTCCTACCTTGCCGTACAACGCCTAAACCCTCCTGAACCGTCCGGTCCAGGTTGAGCCCTTCTACGCCAACAGCAGTTAGATCCCATTGGTCCATTCTGGATACGTGGAAATTGGTAAGGGAGCGATAGGTGAATCGACATTGGCAGAATACTTAATCCCTTTCGCTGGACTGCGACGTCATCACTCCAGCGAGAACGTCGTCTCCAGCTTCTGCCGCGCGCCGGTCCGCGCTGCCCGCTGGGCCTTTTCGATGATCTCGACCACATGCCGGGCCTGTTCGCCGCTGGCCCGGGGCGGGCGACCTTCGCGGATGGCATCGACCAGGTCCATGATGTCGACGTAGACGTGCTGCTCTTCGATGGCCACGTGCGCGCCCTGGAGGTAGGGCTGATCGGTAAGACTCGCCCTAAACCGGCGATTGCCCCGGTCCTTCCTGTCCGTCCACCGGCCACCACTTACCTCGAACTCGATGGGGTAGCCGCTCTCCATATGCACCTCCGTGATCTCGAGCACACCCGCGGTGCCGTACAGCCCCACACTGCCCCAGGGCATGCGCCGGCTGCCGCACACGTTGGAGCCGACGGCGACGCCCAGCGTTCCCGAAGCGAACTCCATGAGCACCAGGTTATTATCGTCGATCTCGACCGGGATCGTCTTCCCCTGCCAGGTGCGATCAGGGGCGATCCGGCTGGCCAGCGCCGTCACCTGGCGTACCGGCCCCAGCAGGCTGGTAATCAACTGAAAGGCGTAGACGGCGACGTCGGGCAGGGGACCGCCGCCGGCCCGGTAGTACCAGCTGGGATCGATGGCGGCCAGCACGCCTTCGCCGCCGCGGATGGGTTCGTGCTCGTGGCCAAAGCCCAGGGTGTAAGTGTAGGCCACGCCCACGTGTCCTAGCACGCCATCGGCTATCATACGACGCATTTGCCCGGTGGTGGGGAAGAGCTCGTAGCCGGGCGCGGCCGCCAGCTTGACGCCCGCACGATCTCGGGCCGCCAGGAGTTGGTTGGCCTGCGCCAGGGTTTCGGTCATGGCCTTCTGCACATAGACATGTTTACCCGCCTCAATGGCGGCCATGGCATGGTCGAAGTGATACGGGATGGGCGTGAGCACCAGCACCAGGTCGAGATCTGTCCTGTCCAGCATCTCCTCGATGCGAGTGAAGTGCACCGGGATATGGAAGCGTTTGGCCGTTTCGCTGGCGCGCGCTTCCACCACATCCACCACAGCAACCAACTCGACTTTCTCGCGCGCATCAGCCTGGCTGAGATGGGGCAGGACACCCCGCTGGGCAAGGCTGCCACAGCCGACGAGGCCAGCGCGAAGGGGATTGGTCATCACGTATATCCTCCTTGTGGAATCTTGCAACATCCCCGATCGAGGTCTTGATGGTTTTTCAGGGTCGGCACTGCTCAAACCGGCTCTCGACAGCCAACGTCCGCTCTGTCTGCACCGAGGCCGCCGCCTTTTCCAGGATCTCTGCCACGTGTAGGGCATGATCGAGGGAGAGTATCGGCTTGTGGCCATTCTGGATACAATCGACCAGATGCTCGACACCCAGCAGATGGTCGGGACCTGACCCTCGGCCTGTCTGAGGTAATTTCACGGATCTCCAGCCTCTACCTTGGTGCAAAATCTCCACCGGCGCGGCGACATCGAGTAGATTGAGCGCGATGGTCCCATCCACTCCGCGCAGTTCCAGCTGGGGCACCCGGGTGGCGCGCACGCAGTTGGTCGCTTCGATGAAGGCCAGGCGGGCCTCCCCGAGATCCAGCAGAATCTGCCAGTTGTCCTCCACTTCCACCCGCACCTCTTTCCCCGCTGCAGGGCCATCGGGCACGGTGAAGCGCTCCAGCACTCGCGTTGCCAGCGCCGTCACCCACCGCGCCGGGCCGAACAGGCCGGTCAGCGCGTGGAGCGGATAGACGCCCATGTCGCGCGCCGGGCCACCCCCTTCCACGAAGAACTGGGACGGATCGGAGCTGTAGCCGTGCCAGGGCGGCACCCCGCCATGACCGGTTCCGAGAGCGGAATGGACCGCGCCGATGGCCTCCTCCTGGAGCAGGGATTGGACGTAGCGCACCTGGGGAAAGAGCATGACGCAGGGGGCACAGACCACGATCCTGTCTCGCTGCCGGGCAACCTGCTGGATACGCCGCGCCTCGGCCACGCTGGCGGCGACAGGCTTTTCCGTATAGAGGTGCTTGCCCGCCTCCAACACGGCCACATTGGTCTCGGCATGGAGCTGGATGGGCGTCAGGTTGACCACGGCCTCGATGTTGTCCTCGGCCAGCATCTCTTCGTAATCGGTGTACCAACGCTCGAAGCCATATTGTTCGGCCGTAGCGCGCACCCGTTCCGGCGTGCGCCCGCACACAGCCACCAGATCCACCCACTTTGCAATGCGGTGGATCTCCGGCAGGTAGTCGCGGTGGGCCACGTCGCCGCAACCCAAAAAGGCAAGTTTGACTTTGTCCACGCTATCCTTTCATGCCTGTGAGAGTAATGCCTTCGATGAAGTAACGCTGTGCCAGAAAGAAGAGCACGATCAGGGGAAAGGTGACCGAAAGGGAGGCAGCCATCATCAGGTGCCACTGGACGCCGAAACGGGTCTGGAAGGCGTAGAGGCCCAGCACCAGCGGATACTCGTTCGCCTCATCCAGGTAAATCAGTGGCCCCAGGAAGTCATTCCAGGCGTACATGAAATGGAAAACGGCCACCACCATCAGCGCCGGCTTGACCAGCGGAAAGATGATCCGCCATAGGATCGTCAGCTCCCCAGCTCCATCCACCCAGGCCGAGTCGGTGAGATCCCAGGGAATGGTCATCATGAACTGGCGCAGGAGAAAGATGTTGAAAGCGCTGCCAAAGTAGGCAGGCACGATCAGCGGCGCGTAACTGCCCACCCAGCCAAAGGTCTGAAAGAGCACGTAGGTGGGGATAAGCAACACGATGCCGGGCAACATCATGGTAGCCAGGGTGATGACGAAGAGCAGGTTCCGTCCCCAGAATTCCATGCGGGCGAAGGCGTAGGCGACGATGCCCGAAGAGACCACGACGCCGATGGTAGAGAGAATGGTGTAAAAGAGGGTGTTCTGCAGCAGACGCAGGAAGGGAAAAGCCGGGCTGGTCAACGCCTGGGCATAGTTGCTCCACATCACCGGCCGGGGGATCCACTGGGGCGGATCGGTGAAGACCTGGTTCAGCGGCTTGAGCGATGTGATCACCAGCCATAGAAACGGGAGCAGAAAGAGGATGGCGATGCCCGTAAGCAGCAGGTGGGTGGTCAGAGACGACCATGTTTTTCTGATAAACCATCTCCAGACAAGGCTGCTGCCGCTAGTCCCAACACGCCGGGTAATGGTCTGTTGCATGATTTCTCCTCAACAAATGAGTGAGCGGGGAACCGCCCTGATACCTGACTGCCCACTGATGCCTGCTCACTTACCGGCGTCCACCCACTTCGTAGTAGACCCAGGCGCTGGACGAGCGCACCAGAGCCAGGGTGATCAGGATAAGCGCGATGAACATGGCCACAGCCATGGCCGAGGCGTAGCCCATGTCGAAATAACGGAAACCGTTGCGATACAGGTGGATCATGTACATGAGCAGGGAGTTAAGCGGCCCGGTCCCTGAATCCCCTGTGGCGGAACTGGCCACGAAGGCCACGGTGAAGACCTGAAACGAGTTGATGATACCGATGATCAGGTTAAAGAAAATAGTGGGGGTGAGGAGGGGCATCACCACGCGCCAAAAACGTTGCCAGGGGTTGGCCCCGTCGATGGTGGCGGCCTCCAACAGTGACACGGGAATGTCTTTCAGCCCGGCCAGAAAGATCAACATGGGCACGCCGGTACCGCCCCAGATGTGGATGAGGATCAGCGCCGGTTTGGACCAGGCGGCACTACGCATCCAGCCCAGCTTGGGCAGGCCGAGCGCGGCCAGGGCCTGGTTCAGCAGCCCCAGGCGCGGGTCGAGGATCACGTACCAGAGTAGGGCTGTGGCCACGGCCGGCATCAATCCGGGCAGGTAGTAGATGGTACGGTAGACGCCGATCCCCCGGCTGCGCGTGTTGAGGAGCAGGGCCAGAGCCAATGCCACTAGCAAGCCCAAGGGTACGGAGAAAAAGGTATAGTAAGCCGTGTTCCAGACCGACTTCCAGAAAAGAGGGTCTTTGCGGAACATGGTGTCGAAGTTGCTCAGCCCGATCCACTGGGGGGGATTAAGAACGGTGTATTTGGTGAACGAAAAGTAAAACGAGGCCAGGACGGGGTAGGCCGTGAAGAGCAGAAGGGAAATGATCCAGGGAGTGATAAAGAGATAAGCTGCCAAATTCCGGCGTGCCGTGCGGCTAAAACGAAGGCCCAATCCCGGTCTGAGCCTCGGCTGCTGTTTCGGTGCCTGCAACATAACATCCCCCCTGAATCCAGGGGACGAGGACGACACCTCGCCCCCTGGCAAAATCGACCTGTCAGCATCTACCCGCATCCTATCCACGCAACGTCTCTTCCAGGCGGGCCTGAATGATCTGCTGGGCCTCGGCCAATGCCTGGGCAGGCGACTTAGTCTTGTGCAGCACTTCGTCGATAGCCGCGCCCAGGGTGTCAGCGGCGAAGTTTTCCACCGGCGATTGCCACATATCGGCGGTGGTGGTCAGGTACCCGGCAAAGAAGTTATGGATTTCCTGGGCACGTTCCAGCCCCTGTTCCTCCACCAGTTTCTCAGGCAATACGCCCTCGGGGAATCCCGTCCAGGCTGGCGTATCCATGATCTTGGTGTACCAGATCTCCCATCCTTTGGTCGCCCAGTACTCAATGAAGTGGAAGGAATCCTGCAAATGGGATGCGCCGGCAGGCACGACGAACCAGTTGGGCCAATAGCCGGTCACCGATGCGGAGCCCCTTGGTCCTACCGGAAATTTGACGATCTCCCAGGGGAAAGGAATTTCCGCGTCGGTGCAGCCCCAACTGCCCGAGTCGGCCATGGTCGACGTACCCAGCTGGAAAGCGCTTTCAGGGTAAACGTCGGAAAACTCGCCCACCAGGTTCAGCTGCTCAATATCACCCCGGTACTGCTCGTCCAGCCACTTCACCCAAAAGTTCAGCCACTCTTCATTCTCTTCACTGTCAATGTGGTATTGATTGGTCTCGGCGTCGTACAGCCGGCCGCCATTGAGCGCGCTCCACACCGGACGCAGCCAGCCCGATGCCCAGGGCACATACCCGACCTGCTTGAGTTCGTCGCCTTCCCAGACCACAAATTCAGCGGAGAGTTCCTTCAGCCCCTCCCAGGTAGTGGGAAAATCTTCGCGAGTAGTAGAAATACCCTTTTCCTCAAATTTGCCGGTGTTGATGAAGATACAGCCCGGCCCGGCGGAGGCAGGGAGTCCATAGGTCTTGCCCTGCCACTGGCAGGAGTGGAGTGGACCCTCAAAGAAGGCGTCATGGGTAGCCCATTGGGCAGTGTCCATGAACTCGTCAATGGCAGCCAGCGATCCCTGGGCCGCAAACTGGACAGGGGGCGTCCAGAGGGTGGCAGCGTTGGGCGGGTTGCCGGCGGCGATACGGGCCAGGAGTACCTCGATGTAGTCGCCGCCGCCGGGCGGACCACCACTGATCTCATATTCGACCTTGACACCCGGATACATTTTCTCGAAGTTATCGATGATGACCGGGATAATCGCCTGGGTCGTCGCCGTAGAGTATTGGTTCCACCAGGCAATGGTCCGTGTCTCTGCGACCGATTCGCCGCCAGCTTCTTCGCCGACAGCCGGCGGCTGGGCTACCGGCGCGGCACAGGCGACTGCCAGCGCTGTGCCTCCAAGCAGGCCGGCCAGCCGTAGAAAATCCCGCCGGCTCAATGGGAGACGATCCTGTTGGTTTGTATACTTGTTCATGGTTCTTTCCTTTCGCGAGCAAGAGAGGGCACAGAGGAGATCCGGGATCAGACAGAACAACAGTGGGAACCCTACGCGAGATATATGTGTTCTTACTTAAGACATCTGTTAAGACATCTGTGAGGTCGGGCGAGGTCAGGCCGCGAATGAGTGCACAGCTGCTGCCCCGATCAATCCGGCGTCTGTGCCCAGCTTTGCCTGCACGATGGGGAGGGTTCGGCTGTCCGCGGCCCCGATATGGTCTCGGGCCGCGGTGACAAAGCTCTCCCAATAGCGTCCGCCCGCCATGCCCAGCCCACCGCCCACGACGATGGCCACAGGATCGAGCACGTTGACCAGCCAGCCCACGGCCATGCCCAACGCTGCGCCGCCGCTTTCCACCACAGCCACGGCTATGGGATCGCCCGCGGCCTCGGCAGCCAGGACTTCTTCGCCTTGGGTATATCGTCGGCCAGTTGCCATATTGTAGCGGGCGACCAGGGCCGGACCAGAGGCAACCTCCTCCAGCACCACACGGGTCCTCTCACCACAGTGAGGGCAGGTCCATGTGAGAGGGCCGGTGGCCAGCACCAGGGCATTGCCCCGCGCCCCCCTGAAGGGCTTACCCCCTTGAACCAGGCAGGAACTGATCCCGGTGCCCACGGTGACGTAGATAAACGGGTCAAACGCCTTGCCGGCGCCGTACAGGGCCTCGGCCAACGCCGCTGCCCGCACGTCGGACTCCACCACCGTGGGGGCCAGCCGGGAGAAGCGCTCGCGCACCGGCATGCCCTGCCAGCGCACCGTGTGCCCACTGGTGACCCTGCCCGCCGGATCGACCAGTTCACAGAGGCCGACGCCGATGCCCGCGATGGCAAGCCCCTGCGAACTCGCCTGCTGCCATAGCGCTTCCGCCAGATCCAGGGCCGTGGAGAGCACCCCATCTCCACCCCGCTCTGGCTGGGTGGGCGCAGTAATCCGCGCCCACACCTGTCCGGAATCCAGGGCCACAATGCCGCCGGCGATCTTGGTACCGCCCACGTCGAGGCCGATGGCGTAGCAATTCGGCTGCGACTTGTCCGTCATACGTCATATCTTTCTCGTTACCGGGCCACATAGTGTGGCGCCACCCCAAACAGAATCGTCGCAGGCCGGCTCGTCATGTTGTAGTACTGGTGGGGCGCGCCTTCAGGAATGAAGAAGCCATCCTGGGGTTCGAGTTCGAACCAGCGCTGTCCTTCTTTCTCCGGCGTATAGACGTTGGGCGTTCCCTCCAGCACGTAAAGGCACTCGTCGCCACCGTGGACGTGGAGATCGGTATGTTGTCCCGGGCGCAGATGGATCTTGCCCACGGTCAGGTGCTCGGTCGCCACTAACAGCCCCACCAACACCTGTTGCGCGGCATCCTCCAGTCGCCAGAGGATATCCGCCTCGCGCAGCACGCGGATACTGAAAGAGCGCCGAATTAACTCACTCTCCATGGGCCAGCGCCCCAGCAAGTGATCCTGGGTGTAGCGGGGCGTGGTCAGATTGGGCCGAGTCTGGGCGTAGACGCCCGATGTACCCTGGGACGGCGGCGGTGCGAAGTACTCCAGCACCCGCAGCGGTTCACTGCTGTGGTTGAAGGCGTGATGCCAGGTATCGCGACGGAAGAAGGCCGCCTCACCGGCCTGCACCGGATGCACCTCACCTGTTTCGGGATTGGTCAGCACCATCACGCCGCTGATCACATAGAGCAGTTCATCGGCGGCGAAGACAGTACGGGCCGAATCGGAGTGACGGAAGGCCCCACCCGGCGGCAGTCCGAAGAGCAGCTGATGGATTTTATCGCTGGAGGCATAGATCCAGTCCGCCACCCGACCTGCCATATCATCGCCCCAGAGGTGGCGGGTGGCCGCCGCGTAGGGGATGTGAGTCGGCTCGGAGAAGGTCGGGCGCGGCGATGGTTGGTAGCCCATTACAACTGTGTCCTGTCGTGAATGAGATGGACCGCTTTCCGCCCCTGTTCCTGGCTGAAGAAGCGCGGCGGCGTGAAGGTACTCGTGATCTCCCGTGCCTGGCCATCGCGGCCGGCAGCCTCGGCAGCGAGCATGATCTCCAGGGCGTGGTAGGCGTGTTCCGGCTGGATGATCGGCCTGGCGCCGGTCTGAATGCACTCGACCAGATGGCGCAGGCCATCGGTCCATGGCCAGTTAGGATCGGTTTCTTCATAGATCTGCCAGGCGCCGACGTCGTTGAGCCAGAGTTCGTAGCCGTCGGGATCCCAATCGTCGCCCATCATCTGAATCGTGCCCCTATCACCGTAGAGTTCGATGGCAGGACAGCGGTACTTCTGGATCGTAAAGCCGGTGGTGACCACCGCGTAGACCCCTTCGCCGAAGTCGATCAATACATGGGCGTTGTCCACCGCCTCCACCTGGATCAACTCGCCGTCTACCACCCGTTCGGCGATGGTCGTGCCTGCCAGTGCCGTCACCCGCTTGGCAGGTCCCAGCAGGCCGGTCAGGCTCACCACGTTGTAGACACCCAGGTCGAAGAGCGCGCCACCACCCGGTCGGTAGAACCACTGGCCCCAACTGGGGCCAGCCCACCCATAGAAGGCCCGGGCCAGCCGGATCTTGCCCAGCTCACCGCTGTGGACGCGCCGCCAGATGGCCTGGTAGGTGGGGCTGAGGATCACGTGGGGAGCGCAGACAAGCAACCCTTTGCTTCGTTTGGAAAGCTCCACCAGTTCGGCGGCCGTCTCCAGATCCACAGCCATGGGCTTCTCCACCAGCACATGCTTGCCCGCTTCCAGGGCGGCTTTGGCCAGCGGCCCATGCTCGCGCATGGAGGTCAACACGAGGACCAGATCGACGGCGTCATTCTCGAGCACGTCCTTATAGTCGTGGGTGAAATTGCGGACGCCGAGTCGCTCCAGGACCATCTGACGACGTTCTTCTCGCACATCGCAGACCTGAACGACCTCCACCGGATAGCCCGCCTGTTGCATGCGCCTGATCTGATTGGTGTAAGGGCCGGCGGCGACGCTACCGTACCCTATGATGCCGATGCGAATCGGTTGGGACACGGATGGCCTCTCTTTCTCATTGGTCGGGATAAGGAGATGGACCGGGTTCACGCTTCATCACCACGCCGACGAACGGTGCACCGTTGGCTGCGCTGGCGACATCGCTGCGCTGGCTTTCAATGGTCAACTTAAACCGATCCCCCCGATAGAGCGCTTTGAAGTATTCTACTGGACGGTTGTGCCCCGTATACGAGACCCCTTCCAGCAGGATCATGGGCGTGTGCGGCTCGACGCCGAAAAGCTGCCGTTCGTATTCGTTGACCACTGTCGCCTGGATGGTCTGGCTGGCTTTCTGCAAACGCAGCCCATACTGTGCTTCCAGCAGGGCATAGAGGGAACGAGCTGCCAGATCTTCTGTCTCCAATCCCGGGCAGAGGGCAACAGGGAGGTAGCTTGTCTCCAGCAACAGGGGCACCTGATCTACATAGCGCAGCCGTACGATCTTGACTACTTCTTGGTTGGAGCCCAGTTCGAGCCTGGCTGCCACACGCTGAGGGGGCGCGATGACGCCTTGTTCCAACACGCGAGAGATAACGGTGCCGCCCTGACGCATCATCTCCTCGGTAAAGCCCAACAGGTTGAGGGCATCATGGGTCAACTTAGGCTCGGCGACAAAGGTGCCCACGCCGGGTTTCACCACCAGTGCACCCTCGTTCACCAGATATATAATCGCCTGGCGTACCGTCATGCGACTGATGCCGGCCTGTTCGCTCAGCTCCCGTTCCGAGGGCAACTGTGTGCCCGCTGCCAGCGCGCCGCTGCCGATCTGTTCCCGTAGCCACTCGACCAATTGATAGTAGAGTGGGATGGGGCTGTGTTTATCCAATGGTTTGAAGTTCATCTTGCGAAAAGGAATTCTGGTATTGAGGTCTATACCAGAAATAGTATCAGCGAAACATTGGGTTGTCAAGCACGATTTTTTTCTGAATTCGACTTTTGACAATGAGCAAGTGCCTCAACGAGTGTTGAGTTGAGACAGCACCTTTACAATTGAGCAATCGAGCCAAGATCAAGCCGC
>FWPU01005393.1_pt1 | contig 14044 bp, 12 predicted proteins | sample 2228361 | NCBI WGS metagenome assembly FWPU01 (sample SAMEA103939777, study PRJEB20133) | metagenome
GGATGAATATGATTAGAGGACAATACGAGCTACCCTTAATCTCATTCGTAGAGGATTATTTTCAGAGGCAGGGTTTCCGAACTTATGCACACGCACAATTGAACATTGCATGGGCAAAGCTCATATCAGATATTGATGTTCTCGCAATCAAGCCAGGACAAGTCATTGCAATCGAAGTAAAATCCAAGAAAGATACTTTTGAAAAAGCGTTTCAACAGCTAAAAGATATCCAACCTTTTGTAGATAGAACTTTCATCGCTACGGACGATGAAGTAAAGGCAAATAGATTTCGCACTAATGATTCGGATATTGGAATCCTTTATCTTGACCTTACCTACGATGAAATTGTGATTAAGAAAAAGGCTAAACAAGTTAATCAAATACCATCCATGCGTCAATTCTGTTACTTGAGGAGATGCTGCCTTGAACAACTCGCCAAGGAATTCAAAATCCCACCACATCAGTCTAAACAATATATTGCATTGGATTTAACGAAGGTTAAATCGGCGTCAAAGTTGCGGAGAAGAATAAAAGACATTGTTTTGATGCAAGATTCTACGCACATACATTAACACTCTGAATCAGTATCTATCTATTCATCCTAATGCTGAACCTTGTGTGTAACCCAGTTCTAGATAAATCTTATAATACTACAACTTTGAGCTGTCTGTTGACTGAACCAGTCTCCGAATTTACTACGAGACAAAATTGCCGTTGTGTTAGAAGTAGGCTGGAACGTCAACAGTGTATCTCATGTGGTTCTAGAACTTGATACTTTACAGTCAGAATCTGAATCATGGCTTAACAAGATTGTTTCAGATAAGAACTGAAAGACAATCACTCGTCGGTTTCTTTGCTGTCGCATATATCCTGATACGGGCAGTTCCTGCACGCCTGGTAGTCGGGAGTGGCATAGAACTGCTCGCTCAAGATTGCTTTTGTCTTTTCTTCAATGGCCTCCTTGACTTTCTCCACCTGAGACGATGACACTTCGTAGGGCACTATCTTGTCGTGCTTTAGGTAGAACAATGAAGCCTTCTTTGGGAGCTGGCCGTATTCCTTCTGGACTCCAAGGGCATAGATGTTCATCTGCGGGTCTTCCCTGACAGACTTGCCGTTTAGATGCATCCCACCCGTCTTAAAGTCGACCACTTCGTATCCCCCGTCGGGCCGCTGTTCCACCCTGTCGATCACCCCGTTGAATATCACTCCCGCTATCTCCAGCTGGAATTCCTGCTCCACGGCGACAGGCCTGTTCTGGTTGGCAGAGTGCCACCGGAGATACGTCCTCAGCATCTCCCTTGCCTTCTCCTTCTGCTGGTTCTCCTGGGTCTCTGACTGGAAGGCATTCGAGTTCCATTCCTTTGCCAGTATCTCAAAGGCCAGCTCCTCTGTAGGCTGTGTGCCCTCCTTCTGCATCTCTGTCAGGTGCTGAGCCACCGCGTGGACTGCCGTCCCCAGGTCGAAATAAGTTCTGGGTGGCTGTGGAACCTGCAGGATGTGGGCGAACTTGAACTGTAGCGGGCATTCCAGATACGTCTTGATTTTCGATGCGCTGAGCCGTAGCTCGTCCTTGTTTACTAGCGGAACCTTCTTGCCCCTCAGCTCGGAGTCAAGGTTTCCGTCGGCGTTGTCAACCTTCAGTATTGCAGACGGGTCAAAGCCTTCTGTCGTGCCCGTCTCTTCAAAGTGCTTGACCTTTGCCAGCTCGATAATGCGCTGGACCGCTGTCTTGAGCTGCATCTGGTTGATCGAGCGGACCGCCCTCTCTTGGATCTCGCGCTTTATCCTGTCCATCCTACCCTCAAGCTGCATCGCCTCCTCCGTCTGGGTGCCGTCGAACTGGACAAAGTCGATCCTCGGGTTGTCGGCATAGGATATCTCGTCCAGGAACCTGGAAGGCTTGGTCTCCCTGACGTTCTGGCCATAGCGCCTCGCATATGTGATGAAAAGCCGATTCTGCGCCCGGGTCATAGCCACGTAGAACAGCCTGCGCTCTTCCTGGAGGTACAGCTCCTTTTCGTCCTCCTGGCGCTTGATGCCCTTTGATAAATCGTTTGGTACGTAGAACGTCTTTGCCTGATACCTCAATGGCAATTTGTTGGTGGCGACGTCGACTACAAAGACGACCGGATACTCCTTGCCCTTGCTCTGGTGTATCGTCGTCACCAGGACTGCGTCCTCGCCCTCCATCCCCTCTTCAAGCTCAAGGTCAAACTGGCCCAGGAGCGAAAGGTACTTGATGAAATCCTCAAGCGTCCCCTGCGGGTTGAGCGACTCGTATTCGACAGCGATGTTGTACATCTCTTTGAGGAGCAGCTGGTTCCTCCTGTTCTCCGGAGAGTCGTCTGACACCGCCCTCCTGTACAGGTCAGACACGGACATCATTACCTTGTATACAAAGTCGCTGATGGTTGACCTGTTTTCAAGCTCTATTACCTTGCGTATCTGTTCCGCCAGCTCCTTGCATTCGTCCTTTTGCGTCAGCCCGTCCAGCTGGTCGCACGCAGCGAGCGTTTCCAGCACATAGTCCATGTCAGTCGGGTCGTCCCTTGCCCTGCGCTTTGCCGCGTGGTTTATCCTGACAATGTTCTGCTCGGTTATGCCGTGGTTCTTCATCAGTTTTGTAATCTCGATTCCGGCCATCGTGGGCGAGTTGGCTATCTTGAGGTAAGCCATCAGGTCCTTGATGACGGGGCTTGCAAAGATGTTGGCCTCGCCGATAAACCTCGTGGGAATGCCGAAGGCCTTGAGCGCCTTGGCAAACTTTCTGCCCTCCAGCTTGCGCCTTGACAGAATGACAAAGTCCCTGTAGGTCAGCGGCGACTCGGTCCCGTCCCTTCTCTTCAGCGGTCTGCCTGCCATCTCCCTTATCTTGTTGACGACAAACTCTACCTCTGCCGACTCGTTCAAGCACGATGCCACAACCACCCTCTCGCCCTCCTCGTTCTGCGAATAGAGCTGCTTGGCCTGGCGCTCTGGTGCGTTGGCCAAGAGCTCGCCTGACACGCTGACGATATTCTTGGTGCTCCTGTAGCTCTGGTTTAACGTGACAACAGTCGTGTTCTTGAAATGCTCCTTAAAGTCCTGAAAGTTGGTAAGATAGGCGCCCTGGAAGCGGTAGATGCTCTGGTCGTCGTCGCCCACCACCGTCACGTTGCCGTCCGTTGCTAACAACTTCACAATCTCCAGCTGGGCATAGTTGTTGTCCTGGAACTCGTCTACCAGGATGTGCCTGAACTTTCTGCGGTACTTGGCAAGGACGTTTGGCTTTCTGTTGAATAGGCTTATTGCCTGGCTCACCATATCATCAAAGTCTATGGCGGCCTTGCCGCGCTGGAATTCCTGATACTTGTAATACACCTTGCACAGGTCGCTCAGCTTGTTTAGAAAATCGCGCTCTTCCTCCGGCACCTCTTCTTTCAGCTTTCTCTGCAGGTATTGCTCAAGCTCTTCCGGCGAGATGAGCTCGTCCTTGAAGGTGCTTATTCCGTCTATGATTGACTCGACGACTTCGACCGCGTTGTTGCCAATCTCCAAATGCTCCAGCTTGAAGCTGTCGATGTTCTTCAGCCCCCACACGAGCTGGGCAGACCTCTTGATTACGCCGGACGATAGACCGATGCCGGAGTCAAGGACGTTGTCTTCCAGGACTTCTTTGGCAAAAGAGTGAAAAGTGCTGATGCTCATTTCAGCAACGTCCATGACCTTTTCAAGCCTCTGCTTCATCTCCTCGGCCGCCTTTTCAGAGAAGGTCAGGCAAAGGATCTCTGAAGGCTTCAGGCCTTTATTGACTAGGTGGATGACGCGCTCTATTATCACGCGGGTCTTGCCGCTGCCCGGCCCTGCGACAACAAGCAGCGGCCCGCCTTCCTGAGTCACAGCCTTTAGTTGCTCGTCATTCAAGCTGGCAGCCATGGACTAGAGTGCAGTCTGAATCTATAAAAATGTCACTTGTTAGGACTCTGGTGGAATCTTATGTATGTGGATTCTATGTAACGGCGTCCAAATTCAGAGAGGTGAGAATAGCCATTTTTTAGACACTCGTGTGGGTTATTCTGAATTTGGGAAATTTGATTGTGACATGGGCATCGATCAAAGGGAGCTGGATACCCATGAAGTATTCAGAGATAGTTACTCAATGGCGAAAACCAAGCCGGATCTGGTAATACACAGAGCGGGTCTGTTCGGCATTCATGTTCATTTGGGACCTTGACGCACGCAACCACGAGGTGACAAACCTGCGCATCAAGAACGTACGTTTGAAGGAGAATTACGGCGATGGCGAAATACCGTACGGCAAGACGGGGAGCGGCCCCATCTTGCTTACCGCCTCATTTCCAAACGTGCGAGACTGGCTCAACCTGCACCCGCTCCAAGACGTTCCGGATGCCCAGCTCATCTACGACCTGAACACCGGCAAGCCTGAATGCTACTTCCATGGCAACAAGCATCGGCGCAAAGCCAAGTCCTACCCATGCGATGTATTCGAGCGACGCTCATTACAGTGTTAGAATCGCAGAAATTGTCGATAAGGGATCTGTATTTTGCCCCCTACTGCTCAGAACCGTTTTAGAGAATCATAAACGATTTGTTGTTGTTGTGGTTGTTGCTACTGCATGGCGCTATGGACAGCTTTAAACCGTGCAGGACATATCAGAAAAACAACTGAATTTGAAAAAGCCGGTGCCATCCCAAGACCTATCAGTCTCTAATGCTAAGGGCTCTTCGCTTTTTAACATACAATGGCAATTTGAATCGTAGTGTTGGCTGTATGTACCGTCTGACTTTGCGTAATACAAGAAAGCCTATAACCCGGCATTATTAGCGACATATAGCAGGAAAACCTGTATGCGGTTGTTGATTAGACTCCGGAGCATAGAAGACAGCAAGTATGAAATGCAATATCACTATCATTTACAGGGGTTTATCTATAACCTGCTGAAGGGTAGCAAATACGACTACGTTCATGACAAGGAAGGGTACAAGTTCTTCTGCTTTTCAAACATATTTCCTGCGTACGACGTGAAGAAAAACGACCTACGTACTTTGATAGTGTCAGCTCCTTCAGACGAATTTATTTCGTATCTTGACGACGTATTGCAGAAGAGGACTATGGAGGTTGCGATAGGGAGAATGAAGTTCAAGATTGAATACACCAAGAAGCTAGATGCCAAGCTTCCATCAGGTCCGTTTACTTTGATCACGGGAACCCCTATCGTCGTCAGGATTCCAAGAGAAAGGTACAAAGTCTACGGAATTGAGCCGAAAGGTCAGTACGATTATGTTTATTGGAGAAACGATCACCCTATCGATCTGTTTATGTCACAGATTGAAATCAATCTGGCGAAGAAATATGCAGAATATTTCGGTCTTGACAAAGTCGCTAGCAGACCCATGGAGAGGCATACAGTGGGATCCAGACTACCTTTATTTCAGGAAGTCAAGTTCAAAAAACAGATCTCTACAGTGGTTTCAATGAAAGGTTTTGATCATGTGGTAATAGGCACTGTATGGGAGTTTGAATTTGACACATGTGCCAATATGGACATGATTCGGTTTGCACTTGATTCGGGTCTTGGGGAACGTAATTCACTTGGCTTCGGTTTTATGAATGTGCATTAAATAAACATCGCAGACGACACAGGAGCAAGCTCAACACCAGTTTCGAATGAATATTTCATATCTGCAACCAGAATTCTGTATTTGCTATCAAGAGACCAACATTGAACGTCTTTAAAATAGAAGTATGGAATTGTGACTGATTTTTTTCGTATTGTATAAAGTGATCTGAGTCTTGAAACTCCACGACTATCAAGGCCAACTATCGCTTCGTCTATTTCCTTTTGATTTTGATCATACACCTCTCTGGGAATCACCCCTACATTCGAAATACGCCTAAAGAGCCGCTGGGCTTCTCCCTTTGTCTCCACAGAAAAATTGTATTCTTCTAGCATTCTGATGGAGGTATCGAACTTTGATTTGTATTTCGATTCTGCAAGAGCGGGATCTCCAAATATGTCCTGTACGATATCAAATTCCTTCTTATCTGATAGTGTAAGTGAGCAGTACTGACACAATTGCTTTTCTGTTAGTTCGACTAGATCCTTATCGTATATGTGTCCATTATCGGATGGAGAGGAAGTGATATAGATGTTCGGCTCTTGATTAGTATATTCTTGCTCTCTGATACGCCATACTCTGCCCCACCTTTGTATTTGGGAATCTATGGCCGAGATTTCCGTGACCATAACATCAAAATCTAAATTCAGCGAAACTTCTGCTATCTGCGTGGTTATCCATATTCCTTTCTGATTTTTCAGAATTCCCAGTTTCTCGTCCTGTTCCTTAAATGTGCGGTCCTCGTATGTAAACATAGAATGGAGCAAAGAAGCAGGAACCTGTCTCTCTGACAAGAGACCTTTTACCTTCTTGGCCATTCTTACTGTATTAGCAATGACCAAGACTCCTTTGTGCCTATTTCTTAAAGCAATTATAAGATCTATCGTTTCGGGATCCTCGATTGACCTTGACAAGAGCTTGATTCTGTGCCTGGCAGTAGTCTTGAATCTCGGTGGGAGGTTTCTTATGTCCCCTATCTTTTCCTGAAGGTAATCAAGGTATATTTTGGGAAGCGTGGCCGTGATCATACAGAATTTACATCCCATCTTTGTCACATTGACAAGCGTGTGGAGTATTGCAGCAACAATATCAGGATCGTAGGACTGGATCTCATCCACTACCAATTTGGAGTAACACAATGTTGCAAGAATCTTTTCGAAACCTTCGTATTTGAAGGCCGTTGTAAATATCTGATCTGCAGTAGATACGGATATCGGCATGCTGAGCTGCTTTGATATATCGATCCTATACAAAGCGTCTGTTACCCCGTCATCCGAATTCATTCCTTGCATATCGGTGGATAGAGCGTAGAATGCACTATCGCTATGAAGTAGACCAATGTCTTGAGAATCGTATGTCTCCTTGACTCGTTCATACATCGCATTGACAGAGGTGCGCATAGGTAAGGTGTAGAAGGCCTTTTCACTACCAATCCAATACAACGCGAACTCTGTTTTACCGGAGCCAGTGCCCGCTTGTAATATTACATTTTTATCGCGCATTGGCCCTGCATAATCCAGTTGCCAGATGTTATGCCGGTCAATGCCTCGCTTTAGAAGATAATCAATTACTTGCTGGGATGAATGCTGGCCTGGACATATCTCTGAAGGTAAATGGGCAGATCCTGAATGGTCAGTTCTATGCAAAAATCCCTTCAACAAGAGGTAAAAGGTCAACACATCGCCCTCTAAGTGCTCCTGTAGCTTTCGCAAATAGTCTGCAGAAGGGACCTCCAATTTACAATTAAAGAATTGCTGCATGTCTTCCAGTTCCGCCAACTTTTCGCAAACGTCATTTTTGATTGCATCCTCCACTGCTATCCATGCCTTATCTGACAACAAATACTCTTTCCCGCGTCCGTGATGAAATGCAATTGCTTGGTAGATTGCTGGGCGGATCTCTCTTGGAAAGTTCCTTACCTGATTGCGTATAAATGCAGGAGATATGATGTTATGTGGAATTTCCTTTGTTCCTTTTACGGGTTGCAACAATTCCAGTTCCCTTTTGCAAGCCTTGAATATCTTATTTTGAAACAGTGATTGTACTTTGCCAAGATCATGGGCCGCGCAGACAAGAAACAAAGCGTCCCAGAAGTACTGCCTATACTGGCTTGGGACAGACTCTAGAATCCTTGATCCATAGCTTTCCTTCAGATGTTGTGCTTCCTGCAAAACTTTCTTGGTATGGTGGAACAGGGTTTCGGGATTGTCTATTGGATTGGATTTGGCAAGGACCACCAAAGAAGATTTTCACCATCAGACCAGCATTCAATATCGGAATCCTCATCCAATTCTATCCGTGCACCCTTCTCTACGTAGCTTACTTCTGTCCATTCAAAATCTCGTATTATCTTGGTCTGTTTTCTTATCGTCCAAGGAACAAATCTGAAAAAGCTCGTGAGATTATATCTTACTCCGCTTATACGCATTGCCTGAGCCTCTTCTGGCCGAATGTATGCATTGTAAGGAAGGCGCTGACTTTCTGTTAGCTTCTGTCTTCTTATATCAACTATTTTCACTTCATTTACCTTTACTATGTCCTCGGCTCTTCCAAGGTAAAGGAAGTAAGGAGGGTGCTTAAAGAGGCTCTCTAGTCTAGCCAACATAGATTGGTCTTGTGTAAAGACATGCAAGAGCAGGTTTACATCGTACAGCGTATGGACCAATAATGGATATCTATGGTCCTGGTAGGAGCCAATTGCTTGATCGTACTTCTTATGCCATTGATAGTCTCTTATCAGCGCTCCATAAGTCCCCTGTATGCTAAGGTTAAGTGATCCTGGTTCCAATTCCTGTTGTTTTAGCATTGTCGATATCAATCCCAGCAGAGTTGATGGAGGAACCAGAGGGTAGCTTTCTACAATTTCACCACTGGGTGGATTTCTGTATACTGCATTATGTTGGTGGAGCTTTAGTCTTAGCGCCCGCATTTTTGTCATTTGAAGTAATCTGCAACTCTTTTCTTAAGCTGGGAAATGACAAATTCAGGGGAACCCATATGGTTCCCAAGTTCTTGCTGAGAGTAGACCGATGCAAAATCGGACGGGCTGTTTGCAAAGAATCCGTCTCTTATTCCGACAAACGTGTCTTGTTTTACTGGTCTTACAACTTCCTTGCCAGATCCATCTTTAGATACATACTCTCCTTCAAGCATCTGTAGCAAAGAACTTGTGATTATTCTTGGCTTCTTGCTCTTTTCCCATTCTAAATTGACGATATTCTCAAAGAATGGATTGAATGTATCGTATACTCCTCCCACAATAAACAGGGGTTTTAGGTCTTCCCTCCTTCCTCTTATGTCCCTGTAGAGCCGCCCGATGACGTCAAGAAATTGAGACACTCTCTCCCTCTTTTTTTCCAGACCTATGTCTAGAGCTCTGAGACTTTGTACAAAGGATTTAAAATCTTCGTCTTTTGCAGGATCGCCCTTGTTCAACGATGCTCTACTTCCTATTTCGTCGGCGTCGGATCCGATTCTGTGGAGGTCTATAGATATAGAGTATCTGTACAAAGTCCTCTGATTTTCGATGTTAGCAATGTTTGGCTGCGATCGAATCTTATCTGCTTGGTACTTGTTGGTGAGCATTTCAATGTCGCTGCCAAAGGGTTCAAGCGCTATCGCGGGCAATATCCGTACAGGAGTTGTCCTAGTCAAAGTCACTTCCTTATCATTCCCGATATCTTTATTGGTCTGCATGTACCCGAAAAGGTCACATTCTTCGCTCTCTATAATGTCCGAAGTGAGCTGTGTGACCTTGCTATCTCCTTTTCCTGCTTCTCTGACTTTAGATGGTTTCCATCCGAATTCTCTAACACCTTGCGTAAAAATTGAATATCTGAGTGACTGTCTGGAGGAGTAAGAGAATACCTCTCCGTTACCCCTATGAAACTTCTTGAGGACTGAGAGATTGCTACCATAACCTTCGTCATAGTTCAAAGATTGTGCTTCGAAGATGATTGTGGCAGTGAGCCCCTTTGGTGGAAGCATTGAATAGATAATGCTTCAGGATTATTTATCCTTGTTGTTGGGATTAACTGCTACCGAGAAAACCGGACATAAATGCGTAGGCTCTCGCCTGAAATCCAATTTCATCTTCTTTGTTAAGAAGGCTTACCAATGATTCTGGAATAACTTTATTCTGTGACATGTAAATTTTCATCAAAGTATCGTAGAATTCTTCGATCCGACCAGTTCTAATCATGGATAGCAAAACATAGGATTTTCTTTTTCTTACATCATAGTCAAGATTTCCAAAGCGACTGCCTTCACTCCGGATATTTTGCAAGATTCCGTAGATCTGTTTTGATTCTAGCAAACGATCGCCGCCCTCCTTTCTAGCTCCAAAATTGATCGAAGCACGGATAGAGGAGATAAGAGAAATATTAAAAACATTTCCCAACGAATATGGGTTCTTGCCCTCCAGATGGGATCTTATCAAGTGATAACATAATGGAAACATTGTATCATGGTCTAATATTCTAGTAGTCACATTGCGCCTCAAGTTTACTTCAAGGCCATTACCTATCTCTACTCGACCGCCAATATGGCTGAAGGCTTTGGATGCATACTCATCCAAGAAGAGATTGGCAACATCCTCGCCAATGTGAAAATAACGAAAGTTTGGTCTTTCTCTGTGTTTCCCAGACGTTGTCTTTATTTCAATAAATAAAATATTTGAAAGCGCCCATTTTGCCTTAGTCTTTCGCTCGCTAAGAAAGACATCCTGGACAACATCTTGATAAACAGTATCTTGGAGATCCTCTCCAGTTCGCATATACAAACGCTGGACATTATCATTCTCATCCCACAGTAGCTTAAGGGAGGGAAGGTGTACGAAAATATATTGCGTATCGTTAATCTTGTCGCGGAAGCGAAACGGTATCTCTGTGAAGCCTGCCCACGCGCAAATAAGCAAGAGTTCACATACATCACATATGAATAGATCAGGTTGCATATTGTAAAAGAAATTCTTGTACGAGATAGTTATCCCAATAGTTGAAAACATGCCCTCACCGAATATTGAATTCACATCGTCGAATTTCTTAGGTACAACCCGGTTATGTTTGCAGAACCTACAAAGGAATCCGCTATTTGACTGGTCGTCTGAGGCCCTGAGAAGATTTACCGCTGGCTCAACATATTCTCTCTCAAATGCTTGCTTTCTTCCAATCTTGCTTACCGCTGGGTTACCGATTATATTCTTGTTTCTGTAAAAGCTGTTTAGATATACATAAACAAAATTGAGATTCTTGTCTTTTAAACTATCAAGGTTTTGGGAGATTTGTTCGTTTATTCTCTTTTGCATCTTTTGTATGTGTCTCTGCTCTAACGTTGGATACTTCGATAAGTTCTTATCACATAGATCGAGTGCTTTCTTTCTGTAATCTTCCAAGCCATTAATAACAAACTTCAGGCTCAAATGGAAGTTGTTGTAATCAACCTTGATTTTCCTAACTGCATTTTCTTCGAGCTCGGAGAATTCTGACCGTGTTTTTCTGAAATCCTTATCATTGAGCTTTGTTTTTACGTCTGAGAATATTTCATTTGAAAGGCGGAACATCCCTCTGGACATTCTCAATAGTACGGTGACAAAGTACCGTTCTGAAAAACCAGACAAGTCGGAGTCGTTAATTTCGATAAATCCCTTTGAGAGGTCAGGCATCCTCTTACCGGCCGCCTTCTGTATTCGGAGGTAGCCGACTATTCCTGCATTCGTTAACCAGTCTCCGGCGATTATTTTCATTGCTCGTTGTCCACTTCCACAAACCCAAAACCATTGCTTCTTCTGTACCCTATGCCCGCCTGGTAGAAAAATTTCAGCACGGAAGATGCTGCATTCAGCCGCAGGACTCCTGTGAAGCCCAAAACTAACCCACCGTAGTGTGTCATTACCACTTTTTTAAACTTTAACAGGTCGATTCTTGCCCCTCCATGCGAGTTCAGGTCATCGTCGTTGTAAAGAGCCCATTGCTCGCACAACGCAGTGTTCAGTGACTGCTCAAAGCCTTCTTCATTGGGCAGTACGTACCTTTCCCTATTCTGATAATGACGTATGACTATGGGGGAAAGAGTAGCAAAGACCGCAGTGTTATGCCGAATCTTGTGTTCTTTGATATAGGAAGCTATCGGATTGGCTATTCTTGTATAATAAATTGGGAATTCTTTGATGGATAAAAGCCCATTATAAATTGCTGTTCCGAGGATAAGCGAAGGTGATGATACGAATAGTTTGATATTATTTCCGATAATCATCCTGTTATTCTGGATGTCTGGTTTCTTGTCAAATCTTACCGCAAAGCAGAAAGGAATATGGTCAACCCCTCCTAGGAAATCATTATAGCCTGCCTTATCCAAGGTACTCTTGAGTAACGATACAAACGCTGCGCGATAATCAAGAGGCAGCTCTGGAATACCCGCAATATCGTACATTATTGAAAATCTCAATATGAAGGGATATTGATACCGAATAGAAAAAGATAACCGTATATCATTTTACATATAACCATTCTTGGAGAACAACCATGTAATCTTAGATGAAGAAGCCAATCTTACTGGCACTCAGGTGAACTACTACTTTGTCTGCAAACGCAAGCTCTGGTTCTTTTCACACAACATGGACCTAGAACATGATTCTGACTTGGTTTTGATGGGCAAGCTCTTACACGAGCACAGCTACAAGCGGCAGCCTCTGAAAGAAGTCGAAATCGACAGGATAAAGATCGATTTTGTTGAAAAGTCAAAAGAAATCCACGAGGTCAAGCGTTCCCGGAAAATTGAAGATGCGCATGTCTACCAGCTATTGTACTACCTGTATTTTTTGAAAAAATCAGCAAATATGGAAGCAAAAGGCGTACTGAACTATCCACTCTTGAAGAAAAAAGTTAATGTCGAACTTACCCCAGATAAGGAAATGGAATTGACAGAAATTCTAGCTAATGCAAGAAGCATAGTCACTCAGGATAAACCGCCAGAGGCAGAGTGGAAGTCATACTGCAAAAACTGCGCTTACAGGGAGCTGTGCTGGGGATAGTCCGGTAAGGAGCAGTGAATCCTTTTGCGCGATTACTATATATTCAAAAGCGGGCGGATTCGCAGAAACGAAAATACCGTAGAATTTGAAAGTTCCGGTGGGGAAAAGAGATCCCTGCCGATTAATGACATCTACTGCATTCACCTCTTTGGCGAAATCGACCTCAATACAAAACTGATCGTGTTCATGAACCAGCACGGAGTACCTCTGCATTTCTACAACTACTACGGATACTACTCCGGCAGCTTTTACCCGCGAGAAAAATTACTATCGGGATTCCTTATCGTCAAGCAGGTTCAGCACTACCTAGACACATCAAAGAGGCTGAGAATAGCAAAGGCGTTTGTAGGCACCGCGATCAACAATATCCTTGCCAACCTTGAACACTACAAGAAGACTGGAAAGGATGTCGTACAGTTCATAGACAAAATCAAAGATGAATTTGCACTTTTGGACTCCGCGTCAGGAATCCCTGAGCTAATGGGTATCGAAGGAAGAGTCCGAGACACTTACTATTCATCATTTGGATCCTTTCTGAGAGAAGGATTTGAGTTTGAAAAAAGAACAAAAATGCCTCCACAAAATATGCTCAACAGCCTGATTTCCTTTGGAAATTCGCTGATGTATGCCACGGTGTTGACAGAGATATACCACACGCAGCTTACACCGACGGTGAGTTACCTGCATGAGCCCGGTGAGAGGAGGTATTCGCTTGCCCTTGACATCAGCGAGGTCTTTAAGCCTCTCATAGTGGACAGGGTGATATTCAACCTAATAAACAACAGGATCATAAAAGAAGAGCACTTTGTCGAGGATCTGAACTATTGCTATCTGAACGAAAAGGGCAGGCGCACCTTTCTATCGGAGTACCAAAAGAAGCTAGAAACTACAATCAATAACGCCCGTCTGAAGCGTAACGTTAGTTATCAGCGCCTGATACGAATAGAGTGCTTCAAACTTGTTAAACACATACTGGGAGAGAAGGATTACCGTGGGCTGAGGAGCAAGTAATCGAGTGGCATATGCATGTAATCGTAGTATATGATGTTGGCGTAGAGAGGATTGACGCTGTGCGCCATATCTTGAAAAAGTACCTGACATGGATTCAGAACTCTGCGTTTGAGGGAGAGATAACGATGGGAAAGCTGGAGGAAGTCCGGATACTCGTTTCAAACGTGATAGACAAGGAAAAGGATTCAGTCGTGGTATATTCAGTAAACAATCCTGCATGGCTTGAAAAGACAACGTGGGGGAGAGAGAAGGGTACTGTGGATAATATCCTCTGATTAGTCAGCATTTATAAGTAAACTGCTGGATCGGAGGTTGACCACAATATTGATAAAGGCTGAAAGTATATGAGATGATACCCAGAATTTGGGGGTTTGAATCGAA
>FWPU01010280.1_pt1 | contig 14042 bp, 11 predicted proteins | sample 2228361 | NCBI WGS metagenome assembly FWPU01 (sample SAMEA103939777, study PRJEB20133) | metagenome
TGTCCACACGATATCTATTTTAAGTTTTTATTTAGTTATGGGGAGAATGTAAAGTTTTTCTTACAGGAATTTTTTCCTGAGCTTACTTCTTTGCTGAATCTCGAATTCCTACAATTTTTATTTTTTAAAGACAAATCGTTATCTATTATTCAGGGATACAATCTCTTTTTATCCCATTTGAACGAATCAATAGTTTCTCTGATAAATAAAATCCTATCATGCAATCTTGCAGGTTGTCCCTGCCAGAATTCAATTTGAAGTGGTTTAACCTGATATCCGCCCCAGTTTTCTGGAAAAGGAACTTTTTTCCCGTTAAGTTCGTTTAATAATTGTTCAAATTCATTTTCATACTTTTGTCTATTTTCAACTATTTTGCTTTGTTTAGAAAAAAAGGAAGCAACCTGACTTTCAAAAGGTCTTGTATAGAAATACTCTTCTGAGGCTTCTCTACTAATTTTTTTAATTGTTCCTGTAATTCTAACCTGGCGAAATAAATTTTTCCAAAAAAATAAAATACATACATTCGGATTTTTTTTTATATCTTGAGCTTTTTTACTATTATAGTTTGAAAAAAAAATAAATCCTTCTTTACTGTATTCTTTAAGAAGCATCGTTCTTGCAGAAGGAATTCCCTGAGGATCACAGGTTGCCAGAATCATTGCATTTGGTTCTACTTCATTTTGTAAAGCTTCGTTAAACCATAAATCGAAAAACATAAAAGGATCGTCTGGAATTTCTTCCTCAATGAGTCTTTTCCCTTTGTATTCTCGTCTAAGATTTTGTAGATCTTTCATAAAGTTTAGCAAATCAAATCCAATTTATAAATCAAACATTATTTGTTTAATTTCACCGATTTTCGAAAGAGTTGTTGAATTTCCTATTTTGATAATTTCATCTTTTTTATTAAAATCAAAAAGATGGAATTTTGAAACATCTATATGTAAAACATAATCAAAAAATTGGGTATGATATTGTGTAAGTTCTCTTCCCTGTATAGTGATTGATCTGCTGATTATACTTAAAATGGGTGGTAATGAAAAGTATTCATAAATCCCTTTAACGCCTCTCTTAGAAAAGAGTTCATTCCCAAAGGAAATTTTATCTATTATTGGAGTTACATCAATACCTAAAATTTTATGATATCCTTTTTCTTTGAGGATATGCCCTGGTAGATTAGCAATCACACTCCCATCAACTAAAATAAATTCACCAAATCGAATTGGAGGGAAAATACCTGGCAAACTTGTGCTACATCTTAAAGCAAGATCGAGAAATCCTTTATCAAATATAATCATCTTACCCGAAACTAAATCGGTGGCAATTGCATAAAAGGGAATATCCAGTTCCTCAAATCTTATATCTTGAAAAACTTCATCCAGTAAAACATTAATTTTTTTCCCTTTAAAGAAGCTTATGGTAGGTATATTTTTATCTAAAATAGCCTGACTATTGGGAATAAATTCATCTATCATTTTTTTGATCTCTATGCTCGATTTTCCCATACAATAAAGAGCTCCAATCACAGCTCCCATTGATGAACCCACAACGGCATCAAATTCTATATTTTCTTTTTCAAAAATTTCAAGACATCCTATGTGGCTTAGTGATCTTGCACCTCCACCTGCTAAGGCTAATCCTCTTGAACGATTTAATAAAACTCTTATCATTCTGCGCAAGGTTTTATGTTCTATGGGGGGTAAATTTTCCTCCATCAATGTACGAATAAAAAATTTGCTTTCATTTTCTTCTTTAGTAAAGTTCCAGTTTTCTTTAGGTTTTAGTTCTACAATATCGATGGTTTTATTTTCTATCTTTAATTCTTTAAATTTTTCATTATATAAAGATTTGATGGGAAAGCTTGTTGCTTTAAATCTTTGTAAAAAAAGGAGATTATCACAAACATTAAGTAAAAAATTACTAATAGGGAAATCAAAACCAGGAATCTCTATATAAATAACAGAAAAAATTTTTTTTAAAAAAGTAAAAAAATCTGTTAATTTTTTTTCTTCCCATGCTTCTTTAAGGAGTAGACTACAGTTCCATATAGTTAAAGAAGGGAGATTGTGTTCAGGAGGAAGTGTCTGATAATTTTCATAAAATTTTTGAAATTCAGTGGAGGTATTCTTTTCTTCGGAAGAGAATTCCGGTTTAAAGTACATTACTAAAACTTTACCGTGAATTTCCCTTTTAGTAATTTCGCCAAACAGTTGAATCATAAAAAAATTTCTTTCAGGTATTTCAGGATACATGCATCCGAAAATCCTCCCCGATGTGATTTGATTTTTTTTATTTAAATTTTCTCGAAATCTTGAAGAAAGAATTTTGAGAAAATCCACAGCAAATTCAGAATTAAGATTTAACAGTTCTAAAAAAGCATTTCCTGGTAATAGTCCTAATTTTGAAGATATTAGGGCTTTGGCTCGGGAAGAGTGGGCTTCTCCGGAAAGTAAGCTTACTTCTCCAAAGAAACTTCCCTGTTTATGAATAGAGAATGGTTGATTATTTTGAGTAGAAAAAATCCCAATTTCTCCCTGGAGGACAAAATAAATATACTGAGCTTTTTCTCCAGGAGAATAAATAATTTCATTTTTGGAATATTCCTTAATAATGACCTGCTCTATAGCATTAAGATTTTCTTTTAAATTCAGGTTTATCTTATAGAATAAAGAATTTTTTTTGATAAATTCAATAAACTCATTCATATCTTACTTGATGTTTGTAATTTTATCATTTTTATGGAAATATCAGTATGTCTCCATATTACAATAAAAAAAAATTAATGGGAAAAGAAAACCAAATCAAAAGTTTATTCGCAAAAGTAAGAAAATTTTTCCCATATAAAGAAATCGAGAATTATTATCCTCGAGAAGAATGTGGTATTTATGGTATTTATGGTATAGAAGAGGCTTCGAAATATGTATACCTCGGTTTGTATGCTTTACAACACAGAGGACAAGAGAGTTGTGGAATTGTTTCTTCTGATGGAGAGCGTTTATATCGATTTGCTGGGATGGGGCAGGTTTTACATGTATTTGATGAAGCTAAATTAAAATCGCTAACTGGTTTTTCAGCTATTGGTCATAATCGATATTCAACAACTGGAGCTTCCTTTTTAAGGAATGCTCAACCTATAAGAGTAGAATCCAATCTGGGTAGTTTTGCATTAGCACATAATGGAAATCTAACCAATGCTTGGGATTTACGAAAACAATTTGAAGAAAAAGGATCAATTTTTCAAACTACTGTAGATACAGAAATTATTTTTCATCTGATGGCAAAAAGTGGAAAAAAAGATTTTCTGGAAGCCCTGATTTATGCTTTGAAAAAAGTAAAAGGAGCTTATAGTTTACTGGTATTGAATCCTAGTGAAATGTATGCAATTCGCGATCCCTTTGGATTTCGTCCCTTAGCACTGGGCAAACATAAATCAGGCGCTTTTGCGGTTGCATCAGAAACCTGTGCATTTGATTTGACAGAAGTTGAGTATATACGTGAAATTGAGCCTGGTGAAATTATAAGAATTTCTCAAAAAGGAATTGAATCTTTTTTCCCATTTCAGCATAATAAAAATGAATCTTTATGCATATTTGAAAATATTTATTTTGCAAGGCCCGATTCCTTGATCTTTAATCGATCTGTATATGAAGTTCGAAAATATTTGGGTAAATATCTGGCAATGGAAAGTCCTGTAGAGGCTGATGTTGTTTTGGGAGTTCCGGATTCTTCCATAGTAGCAGCTATTGGATATTCTGAGCAAAGTGGTATTCCCTACACAGTGGGGCTGGTAAGATCCCACTATATAGGAAGAACTTTTATTGAACCGGAACAAAAAATTCGGGATTTTGGCGCTAAAATTAAATATAATGTAGTAAAAACAGCAGTAGCTAATAAAAGGGTTATTGTAGTTGATGACTCTATAATGAGGGGAACTACTTCAAAAAAATTGATTAAGATGTTACGAAAAGCAGGTGCAAAAGAAATTCATTTAAGAATTAGTGCACCACCTACCCGTTTCCCCTGTTTTTATGGGATTGATATTCCTACAAGAAATGAGCTTATTGCATCCAGCCATTCAATCGAAGAAATTCAAAAATATTTGAAAGTTGATTCTTTAGCCTATTTAAGTCTCGGAAAAGCTCATAAAGCAATGGAAGTCGGAAATTCCTATAATCGTTGGTGTGATGCTTGTTTTTCAGGGAATTATCCAGAACCCTTTTATGAAGAAAATTATAATAATCAAAAAGATTTATTTACTGAATATTCCCTTTATTAGAATTATTTTTTCTTCTTCCTTTGATTAAAATGCTTATTTCTTCAATGGAAATTGCATTCATATCTTTGGAATGAATTTCTAAATCTCCAATCAAACAAGCGGGAATATCAAAAATTTTTCCTGTATCTAAATCCAGAAAGTGATGATGATGGGTAGTGTTGGAATCATAATAAATTCTATCAGATGAAAAAATTAATTCCCTTATTACATTTTTTTCAACGAAAAGTTTAAGAGTATTATAAACAGTAGCCTGGCTGACTCTTTCATAATCCTGATTCAGAAGATTTAAAATTTCTTCTGCAGATAGGTGTTGGGGTTTCTGAAGTAATAAATAAGCAATTTCAACTCTCTGGGATGTGGGACTAATTCCTTTTTCTTTAAGCATCTCTGCAATTTCTTTTTTTGTAAGTTTAAATTTAAAGCTCTGGTTTTTATTCCCCTCATTCTTTTTTTGAATTTTTATATTATGAATATCAAATCTCATTGTTTGTCCTCATATAATTTTGAGATTCAGTATAATTTAAAAATAATAATAGTTTTAAAAAAGTCAATCCATTTCAGACTGAATTAGTGTAAAATAATAAAAAAATAAAAAAATTTTTGCGAATGGATAAATTAAATATTAATTAGTATTAAAAATTTAAACAAAAATTATAATTTTTGGTTGGGTATGGCTCCTTTAAGTTGTCTGAATAATTGAGGGAACAAGTGACCATCAAAAGTTTTATTCATATTTATAAATTCATTTTCCAGTTCGAACCAGGGAATTTTAGGTTTTTGGTGATGAAGTCCATGAAAATTGGAATTTAAAAAATAAAATTTGAGAAAGTTTGGTATAATTAAATTATAGCCGAATAAAATATCATTTTCTTTTGTTCCGTAATGGTATACATTATCAAAAAGGGAAATCATTAATCCACGAAATGCTAAAAACATTAAAAAAATATAACTATTTTCTGCGTAAAGAAGAAAAATTATAGAATAAAATATTACATTAATAAAACCTTCCCACTTAATTTCTTTTTCGCGAATAATCATAAATGAAATCAGATTATATTTTAAATTAGATTTTCCTTTATGATGGTTTTTGAGTTTAGAAAGATATTGAGAGGGAATTAAAAAAACAAAATTACTTAAAATTTCAGATATGTATAATCCTTGTAGAATCCAGAAATAGTATTTTATATTTGCAATGATTTTTGTAGTTTGATGGGGATTATATAAATCTGTAACTTCTTCTCGAGTTCGATTATAGCCATGGTGTAATAAATGGCCCGCCTGTAAAATTCGAAAAGGTGCTCCCAGATACATACTGAGAATTTTCCCCCAGAAATCATTTTCTTTTTGATTCTTAAAAAGAACTCCGTGAATAGAATCATGTATAAGAACCCATAATGGATGAGGGAATAATCCCATCAAAGAGAAAAGAATCAAAATTTCTGTTTGGTTTTTAAACCATACGGGAGCAATAAAATACACAAAACTTAATATAGAAATTAAAATTATGATGTACAAATAATTCATATTAAACTTAATTTTGTAAATATCTCTTTCCATATCGTTCACTTATTTTATGAGAATCAAAAAAAATAAAAAAGTCTGTTGTACCAAAAATTTCATCGTAGGCAGGTTCTCCACCAATTTTTGAACCAGCCCTTAAATATCCAATAATAAGGGGAGGTATGTGTTTTTGAGCTTCTTTTAAATTTTCTATTTTAAGATCATTGTTAAATCCAGAAAGCCTTTTATGGGGAAGAGGTTCTATTCGTAACGGTTCTTCAACTAAATAATTTTTTTCTCTAAAATAAGCATAGGACTCTGATATAATTTGAGGATCTTTTGTATGGAATGAACCACATCCAATAAAATAACGAATCTTATATTGTAAGATATAACTGGCTAGTCCTGACCACAATAAAGTGATTACTGAGCCATCTCGATAATCTGGATGTACACAGCTTCTTCCCAGTTCTGCAACCTCATCCTGTAAATCATAAATTTTTTTTAATTTAAACTCATTTTCAGAATAAAAACCAATGTAATGTTTTGCTACCGAAGATCTTAAAATTCTATAAGTTCCAACGACTTTATCATCAAAATTTTTATCAATTACTATCAGATGATCGCAATATAAATCGTATTCATCTCTATCTTTTTGGGTTTCAGCAGATTGAGGTAATCCTTCCCCCAATTCTTTATTAAATACTTCATATCTAAGTGCTAAGGTTTTTTCGATTTCTAATTGATCCTCTGCTATTTTAACTTCGAGGTTTTTTTCTCGTATAAGTAAGTTACTCATAAAAAACTCCTTTTTTTATGAGAATTACACTATTTTGATATTACATTTGAATTTCTTTTTGGTATAATTTTCTCTAAATTCTGATAAATTTTTGTTTTCAAATATTACATTTGTTTCAAATTCAAAATTCTATATTAAATGAAAAGAGATTTTGTATTAAAAAATCTGAAACTTTATTTTGGGTTGACTTTTCAAAAATTTTATTTTTTTTTAAAAACTATGAAAAAAATTCAAAACTTTATGTCTAATTTTATAGCTATGAAAGTTTTACTAAAAAAAATACTAATTATAGTTTTTTTAATTCCCATATCCTGCTTAAAAAATTTGGATTCTAAAATCAAAGAATATCAACTTGCTTTTTTAATTAATTTAACATTGACTGATCTTGAGTTTAGTGGTGTACCTAATTCCTTTTTCGAAGGTATGTTAAGTTCATTTCAAATAAAACTGAAAGTTAAGCCAGCTGATAGTCTTCATATTCCCGTAAATATTTCTCATCCAAATTTTGTGCAGCCCTACACATCTTTTATTATTATTTCTCCTGAAAATTGGAATCAATGGCATACTGTTTACTATTATGTTGTAGAGGATGAATATTACGAAAAAAATCAGAATTTAACTCTATTAGTTGGACCAGTACAAACTTCAGACTCTGTTTTTAATGGTAAATTTTATAGTTTTGATAAACAATACATAAATAATGATATCAATTCTGCTTCTTATTGGATATACCATCCTTATGAAGACTCTTATAATGGAAGTATTGGAGTGAATCTTACTTCAAAACCAAGAGATAATGTTACCGTGAATCTAAATTTAGAACCAAATTCTGATGTTTCTCTTTCAACGACCAGTTTAACTTTTACTCCATCCAATTATAATACAGTTCAAAATATTGCTTTAAGTTATGTAAGTGATACTTTAATTGAATTTACTGAAAGTTTCCCGCTTACGATTAGTACCAGTAGTAGTGATCCTGATTATAATAATTTGCAATATCAGACTAATGTTTTAGTTTATGATAATGATATACCGGATATATCTTTTAATACAGGTTTAAATATAACGGAAGGATCAATTACTTCAGTGGGGATGAGTTTAGGGGCTCCTCCTTCATCCAATGTTACAGTAAATCTAACTACTAATGATCCTTCGATTTGTACAATCAGTGGAAGTACCAGTTTCTTATTTACCAATACCAATTACAATTCTTATCAATATTTTACCGTTCAGGCAAAACCAGCAGATAATGTAGATAATCTGTCTGATAATTCCAATTGTATCATCACTGCTACAGCAACTAGTTCAGATCCAAATTATAATAATATGGTTCGAACTCTTGTAGGCAGTATCTATGATTTAAATAATTCGGGAATAAACTCCCTTACTAGTTTAGGTTTTTTGTATGAATCCGGAACTACTATTATAAATACTTTAAAATTAACTTCGAAACCTACAGATTCTGTAAAAGTATGTATAAAAGTTAATAATTATTGCGAAGCTTTTATAGAATCAACGGGAATTAATGCTCCAGATGGCAGTTGTAATTCTATTGCAGGTGCTAATACACCCTATGTAATTTTTGATTCTTTAAACTGGAATACGGGCTTTACTATAAATGTAACAGGAAGACATGATTGGGAATATCGACCGGGGGGTTCCCCAATTCCCGAAACAGGAGGTTCTTGCACCGGACCCTATCCTGATGGCACAAAAATTATACAGGTAATACTTTATACACAATGTAGTAATTGTAATTCTTTTGAACAATTGAGTTATAATTCAGGTACATCTCCTGCAATGACAATAATAAATGGAACGGTTTTTGATGATTTAGACAAATGGATGTATGCTACACCATCGCATAATGGCGATTTCGCGAATGATACAAATTTGTCAGGTGCAAATGAAATCGAAAAAGCAGATTACTATTGTGAACTCAATAAGCCTTCTTTCCTTTCAGGAACCTTTAAAGCTTTTCTTTCTTCTCCTAACAGAAAATGTGATAATGCACTCTGTGCATCAAGCTACGACTGGGTTTTATTTTCTAATAAATACTATTTTCGATATGAGGATGGTCAATTAGCATATAAAACTTTTGATTCTCAACACGTTTTTAATTTTACTTTTCCCTATAATCAAGGTTTTCTTGTTGAACCTTGGACTGGATTGGATCAAACATCGTCATGGCAAAACGTATCATTGACTCCTGATTGTAATGACTGGGGTAATAGTTCTTCCTTATCTTCGGGTAATATAGGTTCAGCTAATAATAATGATTATTCTGGAGTATCATCTGGGTCTACGACCTGTGATAGTTTAAAACCTATTATTTGTATACAGCAATAAATTTTGTTTTTTTCTTGTTTTCTGGTTTTATAAAAAAAAATCGATCTATGGCAGAATTTCGGAATTTTTTAATTCAGGAAAAATCCCAATTGGTTAGTTATGATGCTTCCAAGAATATTCAAAGAGAATATGGACGCTCGCTAGAAGATTTTGTAGAAGGAGATGTTTATATTCATCCCCGGGGAATTACAGTCAGCAAGAGTTTTGCTATAGAATTTGCCACAACTTTTCACGAAGCAAATCCTTTATTTTTAAGCGAAGAATATGCAAAAGCTCATGGTTTTCGAGATTTAGTGGTAAGTCCTTTACTGGTTTTTAACCTAGTTCTTTCTCTTGGGGTGCAGAATGATTCTGAAAAAGCAATGGCAAATTTAGGCTATTATAACGTAAATTTTTTTAAACCTGTATATCCCGGAGATACTTTACGTTCAAGAACAAAAGTTCTTTCTAAGAAAGAGAGAGGAGAAGGAAAACCAGGTATTGTTCATATTCGAACTCTCGGATTAAATCAGAAAAATGAATTGGTTTTACAGTATGATAGAAAAATTATGGTAAATCCATCTGGTAAGCTTCGAGAAAATCGGGAATCTATGAACAATGATTTTCCTGAAGTAAATCCTGATTCTTATACAGTGGAAATTCCCGATTTTAGGCCTTTAGAAAAAACCGATAAATGGATATTATCCCATACACAGCCTCATACTTTTTTCGAAGACTTTGAAGTAGGACAAATCTTTATTCATAAAAATATGAGAACTATATCCGATGAACATTTTGCTTGGACATATCGGGTTGGAAACACTCATCCTTTACATTACGATAGATTGTATTCCACAGGTCTTTCGGGGGCAATGAGTGGAGAACCCATTGTTTATGGAGGATTGGTTTTTGCTTGGCTTGCTGGACTTGCTTCGAGAGATATTACAGAAAATATGTTATGGGATTTAGGTTATACGGAAGGATATCATACTCAGCCTACTGTATCAGGCGATACTGTGGGTTCCCTTACAAGAGTTCTTGCAAAGGAAGAAGGCCCCATCGATGGAACTGGAATTTTGCAGCTACAACTTATAGGAGTTAAAAATATTAAAACAAAAGATGCGTTGGAAAAATATGGTGAAAATTTATTCATAAAAGAAAATAATAAAAAAGATATGGGAAAGGAAAAAATTACAGAAAAAATTTTCGAAATAGAAAGAAAAGTATTATTGAAAAAAAGACCTAGATAAATGAATTGGTTTTATGTTTTCTTTAAAAATAAATACCAAACTCGAATATTCACAGGAATTTGAGTTTTTAATTATAGGAGGGGGAATTACCGGTCTTGCTATTGCTCGCGAACTTGCAGAAAGAGGACATTCTGTAGGATTAATTGAAAAAAAAGATTTTTATTGTGCCACCAGTTCAGCTACTTCAAAGTTAATTCATGGTGGTCTTCGCTATCTTGAAAACTTTGAAGTAGGCCTTGTTCGGGAATCTCTTAAAGAAAGAAGAATTTTAATGCTTTCTGCTTCGCATTTGGTAAAGCCAATTCCTTTTGTAATTCCAGTTTTACCATGGACAAAACCAAATCCAGGACTTATATATCTGGGACTTAAATTATATGATGTTCTTTCTTTTGATAGAAATCAATTTGTTCCTGACGAATATTATATTCCACCTGCAAGAAGAATTTCAAAGCAGGAAATCAATAATTTACTACCTGAGATTCTATCCATTCCTGCTGAGGGGGGATTACTTTATTATGATTGTTTGAGTTTACATCCCGAAAGATTAGCATTAGCTTTTTTAAAATCAGCATTTCAAAAAGGCGCAAAATTTTATAACTATGTAGAAATTCAAAATATCGTTACAGAAAATAACAATGGAAAAATCAAAATTCAGGAGCTTGAACTAAAAGATAAAATTACTGGTAAAACAGCTAGGTTCAAAGCGAAAGTTTTTATCAATGCTACAGGTCCATGGATGGATATTGTATTATCGAAAATTTTGAATAAAGAAATAAAAAAATTAGCTCGTTCTAAAGGTATTCATCTTTTAACCCGCCCTATTCTAAGTAATAAAGTTGCAGTATTATTTAGAACCAAATCTCATCGCCATTTTTTTGTTATTCCCTGGATGGGATTATCTTTAATTGGACCTACAGATACGCCTTTCCTGGATGATCCGGATAAATTAAAACCAGAAAAATCTGATATTGAACAATTGATTCACGATTTTAATGAAACTGTGCCGGGGGATTTACTGAGTAAAGATATGATACTGGATGTTCCTGTTGGTATTAGACCTTTAATCAGTAGTGATCCCAAAAACACTTATAAAACTTCTCGCAAATATGAAATTTTTACACACGAAGAGAATTTGCAAAATTTTATTACTGTTGCGGGAGGAAAATGGACTACTTCCCGTAAATTAGGTGAAGATGTTGTTAAAGAAATTTATAAAAAATATCCAGAATTTCAATCAAATGTTAAAGTAGATACTTCTCAGTTACCCTTGTTTGGTTCTCCTGGTTATTCAAATCCCTATTCTGTTTATGAAAATTTTGCTCTTAAAGAATTCAGAATAGAAGAAATCAATAAAGAGCAACATAAACATCTGATGGGATTGTATGGAACCGAACATGTTGAAATTTTGCAATTAATTCGAAAGAACCCAAAACTTGCTGAACCAATTTCGAATACATTAAGGCAAAGGGAAGTTTTAGCACAGGTTGAATTTTCCATCATCTATGAGGGTGCACGAACTCTTGAAGATATCGTAAAAAGAAGGATGGCTGTGGGAACATATGGTGTTCCTGATAGAAAATCCCTCGAAAAAATTGCAAAACATGCTGCAAAGATTTTAAAATGGAATCCCACAAAAATAAAAAAAGAAATAGCAAATGTTTTAAAAAATTATTATCATTTATCTATATAGTTTATTATACATTTCTTCAATATATTTTGCCATCTCTATATCTAATTGGGTTATTCCCTTAGCTGTATGGGTATAGAGAATAATTTCCAGCTTATTATATACATTTTTCCAATCAGGATGATGATCTAAATCTTCAGCTTTTAAAGCTATTAAAGTCATAAAACTAAAGGCTTCTTTAAAATCTTTAAATGTATATTCTCTTATAAGCTGGTTATTTTTTAATTTCCATTCTGAATACTGATTTAAAAACTGATTGACTTCATTTATATTTATAATTTCCATAATAACATAATAAATTAAAATTATGGATTTGAGAATAATTTTTTTTTAATTAATATAAATATAGTTGAATAAAAGAAAACATAGGATATTTTATGGAAATTGAAAATAAAAAAAAGGAATTTAAACCTTTTTATCTTACAGAAGAAATATCTCAACAAATTATCAATACAAAAGAAATACCTGTTCATTTCTATAATCAGGAAGGACAAATTATAATTTATAAAAAGAAAAATGCAACGGATAAAGAAATAGAAAGATTATTTCGTTATACTCAGCAGGGCAAGCTTTTTTACGACTTAGAAGATAGAGATAAATTGGGTATTAGAGAAGATAAACAGAGAGATATTCCAGAAGGTTTTACTGATACTAAATTAATTACTGAACAGCAGGCAAAATCGGTTACAGAAGTTACAAGGGACTTATTTTCGAGTTTAAGAAAAACAGCAGTCATTTCTGTTCATGCAAGAAAAACAAGTGAAAAACTGTCAGGTTTTTTTAAAACTTATGAACAAAATCCCGATATTCTCACAGGCCTTATTAATATTCTTGATTTCTTTACCAAAGGTGATAGTTCTTACGAAGTAGAGTTAGCAACAAAGCGAGTTGTAGTAGCTATGGCAATGAAAACAAGGGGAATTTCTGCGCAAACTTATAAACAGGAAGGATCCTATTATAAAAGAATCAATTATTTAATGATGAGTGCTCTTTTATGTGATATTGGTTACAATAAAATGAATTTACCCACAGGCAATAAATTGAATTATACAGAAATGAATTATATTCGCAATCATCCTCTTTTATCTTATTTATTGATTGCCCACGAGAAATCCATAACTATTGAAGTAAAAAGAAATATTCTTTTTCATCATAGACCGATGAGAAATGATGCTAATACCAATAATTATCCTTCTCGTAATTTTTTATTAAAAAAATTGACTGATATTAAAGTACAATTTGAACCAGATAGAAAAAGAGAAGAAATGGTAAAAGAAATTGATCAATTGATTTCTATGATTAAACAAGATATTCCCTATGATGAAGATGCTGGAATTTTGTGTCTTGCCTCTGAATTTGCTTCTTTAACATCAAAAGTCCCATGGAGAGAACCGTTCAGTGCACAGCGAGCTGTTCAGATGATAGTAAACAATTCCTTTTTTACTTATCCTGAAAGATTAATACATGAATTTTTAGATTATACCGCGATCAGTTTATGCGATAATAAAAAGGTTATTCGTGAAGGAGATTTTATAATTTTATTAAATATTTCTCAGAGTGGTAAATATTATTTCGAAGCTGCACAAATTACCAATACAAATCGATATCAAAGTAGACCTGGTGTGGATCGTTTGGGAACCCTTATGCCTGTAATTTCCAGAGAACCAAAAATCCATTTTAGTAGTTTTAATTTAGAATCACTGCAGATTGATAGAAGATTTGCTCATTTTGAGTTATTACAGGATCCTTCGAGAAGAATTGTTTATGTAATTAATCCCGATTACGATGAGCAACTTTATGAAGCTTTTTATAATATCATTAAGGGAAAATATTCAAAAAAAGTAGTTCTATAAAAATGCTTAAAAAATGAAAAAATTACTGGATGCTGTAGAAAAGGATAAACTTGCAGGAATTTATAAACGAAGTGATGGTAAATATTATTTTATTCAAAGAAAAGTAGAATTTGAAACTATTGATTTTCAGCCTGAATATATATTTTCTAATCAATGGGGAATATTTAAGGAACCTCTTGAATCCATTAACTGGAATTTGTCTTACGAAGAGCTGGATAGAAATTTAAAAATCTTTGCTAAGGAATGTTCTGAAAGATTTCATTATCTATGGTATCGATATATAGATGTTATGCTTGCAAGGGCTTTATCTCTAAATGACAAAAATATTTTTATAAAAAAATTTATAAATAAA
>FWPU01009322.1_pt1 | contig 14041 bp, 15 predicted proteins | sample 2228361 | NCBI WGS metagenome assembly FWPU01 (sample SAMEA103939777, study PRJEB20133) | metagenome
TACCGATCGGACGCACCACGCCGGCCGAGCTCGCCGGCTATGCCTTCGCACCCGGCTCCATGGGGCCCAAGGTTGCGGCCGCCTGCCGCTTCGCGGAGCGGACGGGCCGCATCGCCGCCATCGGCGCCCTCGAAGAGGCGCAAGGCATCCTCGAGGGTCGCGTGGGAACGATCATCCGGCGATGAAACTGTCGCGCCAGACGCCTAGGCGGCGCGCCAACGACGCGTTTGCATGGCCGCGCGCACCCTGTGCTCGGCAAGCGCGAGCGCGGCTTGCCGCGGAAGATCGCCGCTCTTGCGGCTCCGCTCGAGCACCAGCTGCGTGTTGGTACGGATGCGTTCATCGATAGAGTCAAAGGCGGCGCGCTGCGTGCCGCCCCGATATTCGATCGAGGCGCATATGACGCCGCCGGCATTGGCAATAAAGTCCGGGACCGAGACGATCCCCCGCTCGTGCATTAAGCGCTCGGCATCGGGCGTGCAGGGGATGTTGGCCCCCTGCACCACCAGCTTCGTCTTCAGGCGGCCGACATTGTCCGCACGCAAGACATCGGGCCTCGCCGCCGGAATCCAGATATCGCACGCGATATCGATGATGGCGTCGGCCGCAAGCTTGTTGCCGCGCGGATAGTCGCGCAACGAACCGCCTCGCTCCTTCCAGGCGATGACCTCGCCGACATCGAGACCTCCCGGATCGGCGAGCGTGCCCGTGGTATCGCTTGCGGCGACCAGGAGCGCGCCCTTTTCGGCCAGAAAGCGCGCGGCGTGCTTGCCGACCGCGCCAAAGCCCTGCACCGCCACGCGCGCGCCTCTGAGCTCAAGATCAACAAACTCCCGTGCGACATCGGCGGAGGCGGCAAGGCCAAAGCCGGTGGCGCCGATCTCGTCCAGCGGAATTCCGCCGACTGCGGCCGGTAGGCCGACCGCGCGCCCGATCTCGTCCTTGATCCAGCCCATGCACAGCTCGTCCGTCCCCATGTCCGGGCCTGGGATGTAATCGACCGCATCGCGGATCGCGTCGGCGAAGGCGCGAATCATCTGCTCCTTGCGGTCTGCGGCGACCTTGGGATCGCCGAAGATCACCGACTTGCCGCCGCCGTGCGGCAATCCGGCGGCCGCGTTCTTCCAGGTCATCGCCCGCGCCAGGCGAAAGCATTCTTCGACCGATACGTCGGGCGCCATGCGAATCCCGCCCACTGCGGGACCGCACGCGACGTTGTCCACCACCACGATGGCGCGCAATCCCGCCGCGGGACGACTGATGTGAATGATCCGTGCCGGCCCATATGCGTCCGCAAGATCAAACAGGGTCTTCATCGGCTGCTCCTCATCGGGGTCGTTCGAGATCGGCGATGACGGCGCGCAGAAAGCGCGCGGCCTCGCCGCCGGTCACCGCGCGGTGATCAAAGGTCAGAGACAAGGGGAGGCTGCGGTGCAGCGTCACCGCGTCGTTCGCGCGGACGGCAACGTCCCCGATGCGGCCCGCGCCGAGAATCGCCACCTGCGGCGGCACGATCACGAGCGCCGCATGACGGCCAGCGATGGTTCCGAAATTCGACAGCGTGATCGTCGGATTGCGCAACTCGGCCGGACTTAGGCTGCGCTCTTGCACGCCCCGCTTCGCGGCGTCGATTTGTTCGCGCCAGCGGTCGGGGCCTGCCTCCTCGACATTGCGCAACACCGGCACAAACAGGCCTTCGGGGCTGTCGATCGCGAGCCCAACGTCGATATGCGGGTTGCGCCGCAGCGACAAATGTTCGGCGTCGAAACGCGCGTTGAGCGCCGGTTCCGCCGTGCAGCCGGCGATCAGGGCGCGGATCAGCCGGACAGTGACGTCCTCATCCTTGCCCCATTGTTCGATGTCGGCGTGGTCATGCAATGTCGCCGGCACAATTTCGCGGCCGGCCCGCGCCATGTTTTCCGCCATGACGCGACGGACGCCGCGCAAGACCGTGCTGTCTGCCGCGGCGGCCGCCGCCTTCTCCACGTCGGCTCGGGTGATGCTGCCATCCGGACCGGTCGGTTGAACGCGCGCAAGATCAACTCCCAGCTCGCGGGCGAGAGCGCGGACCGCGGGCGCAGCGCGACCCTTGGGCCCCGCGGCAGGCTGCGGCGTGCGCGCCGCGGTGGGTGCGGATGCGGCGGGTGCGGCGGCCGCGGTCGGCTGCGCAAGCTCTCCGACCACGGTTCCAGTCTCAGGGTGAGGGCCTTCTTCGAAGGCCAAGAGCGGCGCGCCCACCGGCACGCGCTCGCCCGCACGGACAAACAACTGGGCGATGTGACCTGAGCGCGGGGATGGAATTTCGACCACCGCCTTTTCCGTTTCGACCGATAACAGCGGCTGATCGACGACGACGTGCTCGCCCTCGGCCACGTGCCAGGCGACGATCTCCGCCTCGCGCAAGCCTTCTCCGAGGTCTGGCAGATTGAAGACGATCATCGGTATGCCATAACGCGGCGCGCCGCGGCGATCACGCGTTTGACGCTCGGCATGTACCACGCTTCCATGCGCGGGTACGGCATCACGGTGTCGTAGCCGGCGACACGTTCGACGGGAGCAAGCAGATCGGTCAGGCCGGCGCCCGCCACACGCGCGGCAATCTCGGCGCCAAAACCACCCGTGAGCGGCGCTTCGTGCACAATGACAAGTCGCCCTGTCCGCGCGACGGACTCGAGGATCGTCTTGCTGTCGAGGGGCTTGAGAGTGGCGACGTCGATGACTTCCGCGTCAATACCTTCCTCGCTCAGTCGGCCGGCCGCTTCGAGCGTTTCGGCCACCATGGCTCCCCAGGTTACCAACGTCAGATCGCGTCCGGCACGCAAAGTGAAGCAGGTTTCAAGTGGCAGACCGGCGCCGTCATCTGCTACATCCTCGCGCGCCGCGCGGTAAAGACGCGTCGGCTCCAGAAAAACGACCGGGTCCGGATCGCGGATCGCGGACAAGAGCAATCCATAGGCCCGCCCCGGAGACGACGGGATGACCACCTTCAGTCCGGGAATGTGCGCGAACATCGCCTCCGGGCTTTCCGAGTGATGTTCGATGGCCCGGATGCCGCCGCCGGCCGGAGACCGCAACACCAGCGGACAGGTAAGCCGGCCGCGGGTACGCGTGCGCAGTCGGGATGCGTGATTGAGCAACTGATCGATGCAGCTATAGGCGAAGCCGGTGAACTGAATTTCCGCAACCGGACGAAAACCCTGCGCGGCGAGCCCGATCGATACGCCGGCGATGCCAGCTTCCGCCAGCGGCGTGTCAATAACGCGGTCGCCTCCGTAAGCTTCGAGCAGGCCTTCGGTCGCACGAAACACGCCGCCGTTGACGCCGACGTCTTCGCCGAGCACGACAACGCGCGCATCGTCCGCCATTGCGCGATGGAGCGCCAGGTTGACCGCTTGTACGAGACTGATCTCGGTCATGCTGAAGCACTGACGGCTGCGGAACTCGACTCGCGCTGCTCAACCAGTTCCGCCGAAATGCGAGCGAAGGTGTGATCAAAAATCGCCGCCGGAGACTGCGGCGGCATCGACAAATAATCGTTTGCGGCGCTCTCAACCGCGAGGGTGCACTCGCGAAGCAGCCTTTCCTCCTTGTCCTTGTCCCAACAACCGGCGGCGACTAGGTAGTTGCGCAGTCGCGCGATCGGCTCGGCATGCCAGTGGCGGCTGACCTCTGCGTCATCCCGATAACGTCGGGCGTCGTCGGCGGTCGTGTGGTCGGACAGCCGATAGGTGACCGCCTCCACCAGCGACGGGCCGGCGCCGGCGCGTGCCGCCGCCAAAGCGCGCTCGACGGCAAACCGAACCGCGATCACGTCGTTGCCGTCCACCTGCTCGCCGGGAATCCCGGCGGCAACGGCCTTTTGCGCCAATGTCGCTGCAGCGGTCTGCTTCGCCACCGGCACGGAAATCGCCCAGCCGTTGTTGTTGACGACGAATACCACCGGGACCTTCCAGACGCCGGCCATGTTAAGCGCTTCGGCGACGTCGCCCTTCGATGTGGCGCCGTCGCCGAAGACGCAAACCGCGGCTTTGTTTTCCTTCCTGAGGCGAAACGCCAATCCGACGCCAACCGCATGCGGTGCGTGTGATCCCACGGGCACGCAATTGGGGAAGTCCGCGCGCGGGCCCGCGAAGTCATTGCCGCGTTCGTCGCCGCCCCAGTAGAGAAACAGTTCCTTCAGGGTTACCCCGCGCCACAGCTGAGCTCCGTGCTCGCGAAAGCTTGGCAGCAGAACGTCGTCCGGCCGCATAGCAGCGGCAAGGCCAACCGCGACCGCCTCCTGGCCCAGGGACGAAGCGTAGGTTCCGAGCCGTCCGGTGCGCTGCAGCGCAATCGCCTTGGCATCGAAGACGCGTGTCAGCACCATGGCGCGGTAGAGGCCCAGCAGCGCTTCCCGGTCACGGGCGAAATCCGGCAGCGGGGCCGCCACCGCGCCGGAGGGCTCAAGAAAGCGGGTGAAGGAGATACTGAAGCTCGCGACGATTGCCATCTAACTTACGTTCGCAGGATGAAAAGCGACGAAATTAGGCCACAATGCGCGGGTCTTGCCTTTGACGTATCTCAAAAATCACGCGCGCTTTGACGGAGGTCAAATTGGCGCGACTCGGGTCGATCTAGAAGTTCATCGATCCATCGATCGCTCACGTTCGCCGATGAAAAGCGCGCGGCGTCGCAAGGGACGGCAGGCCCGCCGGCATTTCGCCGATTGGCTTTTGTGTTGGCCGGCATTGTTCGCCGCTGCGAGCGGCCGAGTCATCGCCACACTCAACGACTTCTCCAAGCAAGGACTGGGCGGCGCGTCTGAGGAGTCCGGCGCGGAGCCCGCAGATGACCGTTGGGCGACACCGAACCGCGTATGCCTTGAGCTCGGGACAATGCGGTTGCGCGACTTCTCCCGGTCGGAAGACGGCCCCGCCACGCTGATCTGCGCGCCGTATGCCCTGCATCGCGCAACGATTGCAGACTTTGCACCACGTCACAGCCTGGTCGAGGTGCTGCTCGGCAACGGCATTTCTCGCATCCATGTAACCGACTGGCGGTCAGCGAGCGTGGAAATGCGGCATTTGTCGATCGACAGCTACCTGGCCGATCTTAACGTTGCCGTGGATGAATTGGGACCGCGGGTCGATCTTGTCGGCCTTTGCCAAGGCGGCTGGCTCGCGCTCGCCTTCGCCGCCCGTTTCCCGCGGAAAGTGGGATGTCTCGTGCTGGCCGGCGCGCCCGTCGATATCGCAGCCGCTGACTCGAGGGTGGCGAAGATCGCCAAGTCCACCCCGATGGCTGTTTTTGAAGCGTTGGTCAAAACCGGCGGCGGCCGCGTTCTCGGACAACGCATGCTTGGCATGTGGAGCGCGACTCCGAATGCGAGCGAAGAAAGGCTGATCCTGCAGATTGGTGACGAAGTCACGCCGGCCTCGACCCAGATCTTGCTGCAACGCTTCCGCGATTGGTACGTTGAAACGGTGGATCTGCCGGGTGATTACTATCTGCAGGTCGTATCCTGGATCTTCAAGGAAAATCGGCTCGCCGAGGGCACGTTCGTTGCGCTCGGCCGCAAAGTTGATCTCGCGACAATACATCATCCGATGTTCCTGTTGGCGGGGCGGGATGATGACCTCGCGCCGGTCGATCAGGTGTTGGCGGCGGCGCGATACGTCAGCACCCCCGAGAGCGAAATCGAAACAATCATCGAGCCCTGCCGCCACCACAGCCTGTTTCTCGGCGCCGAGACCCTGCGACATACCTGGCCGCGCATCGCCCGATGGCTGATCGAACACCGCGACGTCCGGCATGCCGCCTGACAGAACACTGCAACGTGCGCCCGAAAGCCCGAATGCCTGAGGCGCAGCAAGGAAAAATCCGCAACCGCCTCGGTGCCGGACTATTCCATGACGTGAAGCAACAATACCTCCTCCTCCGGCGTCATCTGCGCCAGGTCCTCGCGGTCGGCGCGACGTTCGTCGAGCGCCTGCCAGAGCGCGCGCGCCCCTTCGCGCAGCGTGTCGCGGTGAGCCGCATCAGCCGCCGGTACAGACGATGCCGTCCGGGCCAGCGCGTGCAGGATCTGCGCAAACAACGTAAAGCCGAGCCGAAGGCTCACGGATGTCGCTTCAGGGCCGGGCCGTTCCAGACGGAGCGAAATGCCCCCTCGTTCCATATGCGCCTCAAGTTGCGTCGTCTCGTCGAACCGACCGGCGTAGCGCGTGACTTTCATGACATAGTTCTCCGCCGTGTCTCACTAACAGTTTATGATCGGTCCACGTTGATCTAGCTCAATTCGGCATTCGGCCGGGTCAGCCAGACGTGCCGGATCGCCGCCGCACCGGAATTGTGGGCGGTTAAGTTATGAGGTCGAGATTCCTTGCTGACCAACATGGACGAGTTGTTCGACTTCCTCATCTCGAGTCTGGTCACTCTCCTGGTCGTCGTCGATCCGGTTAGCCTGGCGCCGATATTCGTCACGCTGACGCGTGGCTTGTCCGGGGACGAGCGCCGACACATTGCGCGCAATGCGTCATTGCTGACCGCGGCGATTCTCTGCGGGGTGGCGCTCGTCGGTGACCCCCTCCTGCGTCAACTCGGCATCTCCCTGCCGGCGTTTCGCATCGCTGGCGGCCTGCTGCTGTTCGTCGTCGCATTCGACATGGTTCTGGGATGGCGCAGCGAACGCGAGGGCAAGGAAGCCGAAACCGCCGCGCGCAGAGAACATATCCGTAGCGTCGCCGCTTTTCCGCTTGCGATCCCGTTGATGGCCGGGCCCGGCGCCATCACCGCTACGCTTCTGATCGCTGGCCGTGCCGAATACCGCTTGAGCCATATGCTGGTTCTGCTCGGCGTGATCGCCGCGGTGGCGGCGGCGTGCTTTTGCGTCTATGTATACGCGAGCCGGCTGATGCACCTGCTGGGCACAACGGCCAATCTGGTGCTTTCCCGCGTACTCGGGCTGATCCTTGCGGCGCTCGCCGTCCAGTACGTGATTGACGGCCTGCGGGCCGTGTGGCCGGGATAGAGGAGGTCTTTCGCCACCGGCCGGCTCACGATCCCGGTATCCGCTCCTCCGCCAACGCATCCGGGACACTCGGCTCGGCTTTGGATGGCCCCTGTTTCAGCTCGTCGAGCGCGAGCAGCAAGACTGCTATCCGGTTTGCCGCCGATCGCCAGTCGGCCATTCGCTGGAAATTGTCGACGAGCCAATTGAACGCTCCTTGCACGGTCACGAACGCCGCCGCGGCCTGTGTGACTTCTCCCAGCGACATCGCGCCGCTGAGATATTTCGGCCCGCACAGGATCAGCCCGACGACAGGCACAAACAGACCATTCGCATTGCCGATCAATGCGACGCGCATGTGCTGCCAGCACACTCTGCGCCACTGCTCGATCACGTGGGCGAATCGGCGCCATAGCTCGCGCACCTCCTCGGCTTCATCCTCAGTCACAATGATTCCTTCGCCGCGCTCACGAATCAGGTTTGCGGTGGCGCGAAACGCTGCTTCGGCTTGAACCTGATCCTGGATGACGTCCGTATATCTTCTGCCGATGAGCAATATCGCCCCGGTGACGACGCCGGAGTATAGGGTGACCGCGATTGCAAGGTAGGCGGGAATGGTCAGGCGCAAACCGGCAAGTTCGATCGTGAGAGAACCGCCCACTTCGGCAAGAATTCCGAGAAAGACCACGGCGGTTAGGACCGACGAGAACAGCGCGAGCACGAGATCTATCGGCGCGTCGGTCGCAACCCTGGAGTCTTCGGCGATCCGATATTCCGAGTTCTGCGGATTTGCTGTGCCGTTCAAATGACCGAGCAGCCGAAAGCGGCCGTTCGCCAGCCATTCGGTCATCAAATGCGTTGTCAGGTGCTTGCGCCAGAGCCGCTGGGTCGTCATCCTCCCCCACACCGAGGCAATGGCAAGCAGCACCGTCATCGCCGCCAGCGGAAAGAACAGTGCGATCGCCGCGCCCAGGGCTGCTGCGTCCTTCTGCTCGAGCGCATCAAAAAAGTCGCGGTTCCAAAAATTCAACCAGTATTGCGCCAGCAGCTGCAAACCGACGATCGCAAAAAGTGATACGCTGAGAAACCACGCCTGCCATTTCCGCCGACCTTTCCAGAAACCGGAGGCGCTGCGCCAAAAGCGCCGGAGCAGATGCGGTTGATGGGGAACAGTTTGGCGCAAGTGAGTCATCGAGCCCCGACCGGCGGCGGGCCTGCCTTCCAGATAGGCGATCGCACCCGGCAGACGGTTTGAGGCAGATCAATTGCGAACGGCTCGCGAATCCCAAGACTCGCGCATGTCCGAACTAAGGCGCTGGAGTTGCGGCGGGCGCGCCTTTGCAGGCGGCTTTTCCGGAACATCCCTTAAGATTTCTTCCTGAGGGCAAAGCAGCGCGCTCTTTGATCTATCGCAATCAGCCTGGCGCCAAGCGACAACAAACTTTATGCGAATGATGAAGGGCGTCGTGAAATCTGCCATTCGCATTGCGGTGCTGGCGGCGATTTTCCTTTTCGCTCTCGCTCCGGCGGGCGCGCAGGGGCTTGCAGTGGAGCTTGGCCGCGGCTTGGTGTGCGACACGCAAAGACAGGTTGAGCGGTTTGTCGCGCTGTTTGCGGGCGACGCGGAAGCCGCCGTCGCCGCCGTGAATAGAGAAGAGAACGACCCCACGGCGTGCGTCATCGCCACCATTGCCTTCGTCCGCGGCCCCGCGATCGGCACGGTGCGAAACCGGAAAGCCGCCTACCGCATCGTGCGCATTCTCGTGGTCGGCGTACTGACGGAGACGGGTTTACAGGCGGCGATTCCCGAGGCTTTTTATTCGATCGACGAAGTCGAAGAGCAGGACGCCTGACGGTAACGACGTCGGCGTTCCCCCGCAGCCCCCTATTGGGGAGACACGAGGTTTCGCGAGACGGGGCGGCCATGCTGCAAGGAATTTCTCGTCGCAGCGTTGTTCTCCGGGTTCCGCTTGGCATCGCCGGCTGCCTCGCCGCAAGTTGCATGGGGGCCCAATCGACCGAAGCCCACTACGCGTCCATTTACGGCGCCATCAACGATCCGCCTTTCAGAATAAGGCCGCTCAATCTGGCCGCGATCGACCCGGACGTGCTTCGCCGCGAGGTGGCCTATCGCGGCGCCCACGCGGAGGGGACCATCATCATCAGCATCTCGCAACGACGGCTCTACCTCGTTGAGGGCGGCGGTCGCGCGCTGCGCTTTGGGATCGGGGTCGGACGGGTTCCGGCGCTCAATTTTCGCGGAGCGGCCGTGATCGGCCGCAAACTCAAATGGCCAAGCTGTAGGCCGACGGCAAACATGATCCGGCGAATTCCAAAATATGCCGCCTACGCGGGAGGAATGGCGGGCGGCCCAAACAACCCGCTCGGTGCGCGGGCGCTCTATCTCTATCGCGACGGCGTGGATACGTTTTTCCGCGTGCACGGGACCAACGAGCCGGAATCGATCGGCTCTGCGGTATCGAGCGGCTGCATCCGGATGTTCAACCACGACGTCATATTTCTCTACGACCGCGTGGATATCGGGACACCGGTGTTGGTGGAAAACGCAATTGCACCCGCAGCCTGAATCAATCCTACCAGCGGGCAAGCCATCACAGCCCCCGCGTTCAGAGGCAAAACCGATCTAGCCATCCGGCACGATGGCTTCGCGCCGAAAGTCGCCCTTGAGGCCGTGCTGCGCGACGAGATTGGGATATTCCGTCATGAGGGCGCGCGAGATCGTCTCGAACGGAACATCGGGGAACGTGCCGCGGAACCGCAGATATTCCATGTGGCGCCGTCCGCCGCGGTCGTATGGGTGCAAGAGCGAATCGGAGCGGCCGTCGAACTCGAGCGGCTTCAATCCCAGGCGCTCGCACACCGCGCGGTCGAAAGTCGGCGTTGCCTTGAGCCAGATGCCGTCAAGGCAGATATCCGTATACGAGTGCCAGACGAATATGTCGGTCTTCATCAGTTGATAGAGGCGCGGCGTGGTCATGTGGTTGCGCACGTCGGCATATGCCACACCCGCCGGAACGCCAATTACGCGCACGCACGCCGCCAGCAGTGCGGCTTTGCCGACGCAGAAGCCGCGCCGCGCTTTCAGCACGCTGCTTGCGCGAAAATTCGCCTCGTCTGAAATATCGACGTAGGGATCGTAGGCGATTTGATCGCGCACGGTTTCAAAGAGCCGTATCACGCGGGCGCGCGGATCGCCGATCCCGGACACCACATGGCGGGCAAAATCGATCACCGCCTTGTTGTTACTGTCGATGAATCTGGCCGGGGCGAGATACGGATCCATGTCCTCCTCGGGACGATTTCTGTCTAAGCCGCTCTGGTCTTGCGGCAACGGCCGACCGCGAACATGCGCTGGATCAAATTTGCTTCCGTCCGCCAGATGCCGCGTCCGGCTCTTCCACAATACGTCCCTGAAAGGTCGGCGATGCCGCAGCACCGCTCAAGAGGCTTGCGGCATGGCCTGGCCTGCGTTGACGGCATGTCGCCAACAAGCCATTGATATTTCACATGATTTAGCAAGCGCCTTGCTCATCATAAGGGCCATGCGAGGGCCAGCGCCGGCACCGCTACTATGAGTACGACGGCTTCGAGCGGAAGGCCAAGGCGCCAGTAGTCGCCGAAACGAAACCCGCCTGGACCCAGGATAAGCGTGTTGTTCTGGTGTCCGATCGGGGTCAGAAACGCGCAGGACGCGCCGACTGCCACCGCCATCAGAAACGGATCGGCGCTGGCGCCGAGGTTGTTAGCGGCGCCGATCGCGATCGGGCACATCAGCGCGGCGGTCGCGGCGTTGTTCATGAAGTCCGACAAGGTCATGGTGACGATCAAGATCGCGGCCAGCGCCACAATGGCATGTCCCTCCCCTATCATTGCGAAAATCAAGCGCACGATTAGATCGGCCGCTCCAGTAGTCGCCACCGCGCCTGCCACTGGGATCAATGCTCCCAGCAGAACGATCACCGGCCAATCAACCGAGTCGTAGATGGTGCGCGGCGGAGTGATGCCCAACGCCATCGATGCCAGCACCCCGGCCACAAAAGCGATCGCGGCAGGCACCAGGCCGAAGGCGGCGCCGGTGACCGCGGTGGCCAATATTGCGCCGGCCATCAGGGCTTGACGCTTGTTGGGGAGACGAAGCATCCGCTCCGCGAGGGGCACGCATCCGAAGTGCCATGCGAATTCGGCAACCGCCTCGGGCGCCCCCTGCATCAGGAGCACATCGCCGGCGCGCAGCGGCGTGGTCCGGAGGCGGGCAATCGAGCGCCGGCCCTGACGCGAGATCGCCAGCAGGTTGACACCAAAACGCGTTCGCAATCGAATATCGCTCGCCGAGCGTCCGACCAAGATCGAGTCTGGCAACACCGCGAGTTCCATCAGCGTAATGTCGTCCGAGTGGCTCCTCTTCTCGGCTTCCGTCGGTTTCTTCTGCGCACTGTCTGTGCTCGTATGCGATGGCGTACCGGCCTTGCTCGCTTGCTTCCTCGCTTCGTCGCTGGCGGCCCCCGCCCTTTTTTCATTGTTCTGTACCGCCTCCTCGAGCGTAAGATGGAGCGCGGATAAGGCGCCCGCCAGCGCTTTTGGATCCGCCGCAATGACCAAAATGTCGCCGGCTTGAATCTTGCGCCATGGCTCCGGTGCAGGAACGCGCACCTCATTACGGATTAGGCCGACCACTTGGGCATCAGCCTCGTCGAAAGCCTGTTCGATCTCATGCAGCGTCATGCCTGCGGCTTTGGAGTTTTCCGCGACATGCGCTTCGGTCAGGTAGGCGCCGGTTTCGAATTCCGCCGTGCTGGCACGCTCGCGCGCTGGCACCAAGCGCCAGCCAACCAGTACGATGAAGGCGACGCCACACAATGCCACAGCCAACCCGACGGGCGTAAAGTCAAACATCGCAAAGCTGCTGCCGGTCTCGTTGGCCCGAAAGGCCGATACGATGAGATTGGGCGGCGTGCCGATGAGAGTGGTCATGCCTCCCAGGACCGAGGCAAACGCGATCGGCATGAGCAGCGGACCCGGCGAGAGGTGCTGACGCGCCGCAATCTGCATTGCCACCGGCATCAGAAGCGCCAATGCTCCGACGTTGTTCATGAAAGCGGACAGTGTGGCGGCTAGGCCGGTCAGGGCGAGCAGCGTCACCGTCGGTCCTGACGCGCGCGGCAAGACGAGGCGCGTCAAAGCATCGACGGCCCCGGTGTTCAGCAATCCGCGACTCAACACCAGGACGCTCGCAACCGTAATGACGGCCGGATGACCGAACCCGGCGAATGCTTCATGGGCTGACACAGAGCCGGTCGCGACGCAGGCCAGCAGCGCCGCCAATGCGACCATGTCATGGCGCCACCGGCCCCAGAGGAACATAGCCATGGTGCCGGCCAAAATTGCGAGGATTGTGCCCTGATCCGCAGTCATCGGACGTCGGTTCGAGCCCTGAGGCAGCCCCGATCCTATGGGTCGAGGCCGGCTCGACCAAGCCGAATTTAGGGAGGATTGCGCGACAGGCCGAGGACTTTGCGAGCGCTACTCAGCCGCTGCGGTGTTTCGGCGCATCTGACGCACGGCCCGAGCCTAGCCGACCGCAGGTTTGATCCCCATCTGGATTGAAGATCGGGTGGATCAAGGGCGCCCGCGGGTCAGCGAGAAGCGGGCTCACTTGCAATCCGATACGGGGCGCAAGGGAGGGGCAAAAGAGGAACCCTATGCTGACCAAGCCTGATCTGATGCAACATGGCGAGGCCCGGGCAACGGAGCGCGGTCGCAGGGACAGCGCGGAATACCACCGGCTCGACCAGGCCCTCGACGAAGGGCTGAAGCAAACCTTTCCCGCCTCCGATGCGGTGACGATCGTCCAGCCCGTGCCCGAGCAACGCAGGATGGGCGTACGGCATCGCGGTTGATCATTCGGAGCCGCGCTGCTGCGACGTGCTTGCCGCGGCTCCGTGTTTCTCGCGCCACTTCGGCCCTAAACCGCGCATGTAGTGGAATTCCGGCTGGTATCGATCGGTCAGCCCGTCCAGGCGGCGCTGAAGGCGTCGTGCGGCGTCCCGCACCCGCTCGCACTGCGACCTGAGCCTCGCCAGAAACATTGCCAACGACATTTTGCTCCTTAATGCGGCTTTCCGAGAATGTACGAGAAGGGCATCATGAAGAGCTCATCGCCGTCCTCGTCGATCACGTGCAGCACCCAGCTGCGCCAGTCGTGCGGGCCGTGGCTATTGATGAACTCGCGCACCACCTGGGCGGCGCGCAGATGCGCCTCGGCCAGGTCCTCCACTTCGATGCCGCGCCGGTCGAGATACACTTCGTCGGCGTTCGAGCAGTGGAAATACACGTGCGTCATGGTCGCCTCCATCGAGGGCGGGCGGCCGATGGGGCGGGCGGCTGAGCAGAAATGCAGCGCCGCCGACCGAGCTCATGAGGTTGCGAGTTCCTCTGCATCGTCCCCGTCCATCGTTGTCCGAGCCGAAGTCGGACTCCTTATGTAGTGATCTCGCAACTTGCACGACGAGACTAAGGACGCACGAATGAATTCGATGTGAAGCGAAGTGACTGAGAATGTTCAGCTACGTTACATCGCGGCAATAAATTACAGCGCGGCAATAATGCCAGCGCAGCAAATCGCGCCGCAACGCTCGAACCAGCACTGCCGCGCGCATTTGCACGCGGAGCTGCCGCGATCGGCGACGCAAGTGGGCGGCATCCGTCACGCACTCGCTGGCGCAAACGTGATTTTGGATCACGGAATCGTGGCGGGATCGTTTCGCCACGGTGTCGCCACAAAAATTGCGACAGCAATGCAACCGCGCCCCGGGACAAGGAATTGGTAGATGTCCGCACAACGCAAAGGGGTGCGAAATCAAAATCGCGTCGCAATCTTGTCAAAATGCTCGCTACAGCGCTTATCGCAACGTCGGGAGGACGGCGTTGGGGTACATGTGGTTCCGGCAATGGAGAATTCGTCATGCGCAAGTCAGTGATCGCTGTCGGGTGCCTGGTCGCGCTCGCGGTCAGCGCGGTGGAGGCCTTCGCGGC
>FWPU01010281.1_pt1 | contig 14038 bp, 9 predicted proteins | sample 2228361 | NCBI WGS metagenome assembly FWPU01 (sample SAMEA103939777, study PRJEB20133) | metagenome
AGCTTCCAGCTTCCGCTTCCCTTCCAGAAAAGAAGAAGCTGACAAAATCATCCACTTTTTCAGAGGTCTCTTATTGATTTGTCATTTTCAAATTAAAAGTGCACAGTTTTTAGTAGATTTTCATTTTAAAAGTGCCCACCTTATTTAAAGAATTTTTAAAAAGAAGGAAATTGAAATAAATTATATGCTGCATATCCTGGTTATCAACAATAGTCTGCTTCTCATCTTGATTGATATACAAAAAAATTAAAAAATTGGATGTCAAGGTTGTCCAGCTTTGAAGTTAAAACTGACCACTATTGAAAAGTTCCGAACAGATTATTTTAGGCTATTCATAGCGCAAAGCTTCGATGGGGTCGAGGCTGGCCGCTTTGCGGGCGGGATAAAAGCCAAAGAAGATCCCTACTCCACCCGCAAAAGAAAAAGATAAAAGCAGGGCATCCATTGAAATCAGGGTCGGCCATTTGAAGAAGTGGGAGATTAACTTAGACGCGCCAACTCCTAAGATGATGCCGATTAACCCGCCAATCAGGCTGAGGACTATAGCTTCAATTAAAAATTGATACAAAATATCCCGGCTTCGGGCGCCCACGGCCATGCGAATGCCGATTTCGCGAGTCCGCTCAGTTACCGAAACCAACATGATATTCATAATGCCAATTCCCCCAACCAGTAAAGAAATCGAGGCGATAGCGCCTAAGAGCAAAGACATTACCCGGGCGGATTCCTCAGCTGAGGACATAGCCTCCGTTAAATTGCGCACCGTAAAATCATTCTCTTGATTAGCTCGCAGGCGGTGCCGTTGGCGGAGAAGTTGGGTAATCTGTTCTTCCGCTTGTTTCAAAGTATCGGGGCCTGTGGCCTGGACGCTAATTACCCGCACCATTCCTGGAAAGTGTTGCCCAAAGAGCAGCCTCTGCGCCGTGGTTAAGGGAACATAAACTACATCATCCTGATCTTGCCCCCAAGTAGTTTGCCCTTTGGGCGCCAGTACTCCCACTACTAGAAAAGGAAATTTCTTTATGCGCACTATCTGACCCACTGGATCCATTTGCCCAAAAAGGTTATCTACCACAGTCTGTCCTAAAACGCATACTTTAGCGGCGCTATCCACATCCATTTGAGTCAATGATCTTCCTTTAACCACCGGCCATTCTCTAATCAGCAGGGCTTCTGGGGTCGAACCATATGTAACTGTAGACCAGTTTTGATTGCCGTATACGATTTGCGCTATCCCAGAAAGGATAGGGGCTGCATATTTAACCGCTGAAAGTTCTGTGGCAATGGCCTTAGCATCATCAACGGTCAAGGTAGGCAGTGTCCCGGCGCCGTGACGGAATCCTCCGCTGCTAGTACTTCCGGAAAGAATAATTAGCAAATTAGAGCCCATGGAGGCAATTTGCTCTTGAATGCGCGCTTTGGCTCCTGAACCGATCGCAATCATGGCGATCACCGCGCTTACCCCGATAATAATTCCCAGCATAGTTAAGCCTGAACGCATCTTATTCCTGCCCAAGGCTTTTAAAGCAATCCGCAAAGTCATTTGCCAATTCATTGTCCTACCTCTTCTTTTGCCGTTGGAATATTATTCAGATCTTCTGTCGCCTGCCTTGGGCTAATGGCTATATCGCGAGTTATCCTTCCATCCTTAAAAACTACATGGCGAGATGCATAGTGGGCGATATCCGGCTCATGCGTTACTAAAACTATGGTAATCTGCGCTTCTTTATTTAACCTTTGAAATATATCCATTATCTCTAAGCTGGTGCGGGAGTCGAGGTTACCTGTAGGCTCATCAGCCAAAATTAAGGAGGGCCGATTTACTAAGGCTCGGGCAATAGCTACGCGCTGCTGTTGGCCTCCAGAGAGTTGGCTGGGCAAATGATGTTCGCGCCCTTGCAGGCCTACACTGGCCAAAGCTTCCATTGCCCTCTGCCGTCGCTCACGAGAAGAACTATTATTGTAAAAGAGAGGTAACTCCACATTCTCAATAGCCGACGTACGACTTAAGAGGTTGAAATTTTGGAAGACAAAACCGATTTTTTTATTGCGAATGCGGGCTAACTCATTTCGATCCAAATTAGAAACGTCCACACCTTCAAAGTAATACTGTCCTTGAGTAGGACGATCTAAGCAGCCCAAAATGTTCATGAAGGTGGATTTTCCAGATCCGGAGGCGCCCATGATCGCTACAAACTCTCCGGCGTGGATGGTTAAGTTTACCCCTCGCAGAGCGGGTACGGCCACTTCTCCCAAATAATAAGTCTTCACCAAATTCTCCACCCGAATAATTTCCAGCATAATTATTTGGCCTTAGCGAAACAAACGCATACCTGGCGGGGCGGTCGCTGTTGATGCTTTAGTATTACCGCCCTTAGCTTCAATGATAATCTCTTGTCCTTCCCGCAAGTTACCGGAGATCACTTCGGTAAAGGATCCATCGGAAATTCCGGTAGTAATTTCCACGGGACTTGGTTTACTTTCAGCGTTTAAAATCCACACTTTAAATACCGGGGCCGGAATCTGAACGGTCGCCGTTCTCTGCTCCAGCAAAGAATATTTTCTCCTTTGCTCTTCCGTAAGTACTCCCCTAATTTTCTCCCTGCTCCTTTGCCGCACTTCCTTAATTTTATTCTTTATTTCTTCCGCATCTCTTCTCTGGCGAGCTGCTTGAATTTCCTTTTGGGCATCTCGCAAAATGAGCTTAATCTGCCCCTCTTGGGAGGCACTTAACTTTAAATCTTTTTTTAGGATCTCTAATTTTTGTTCTCCAGGAAAAATAGAGGCGGAACCAGCTGCTCCTGGCGTAGATTGCGGAAAAGAAGGAGCTGCTTCTTTACGCGCAAAATCCGGTCGAAAACGCAAAGCCGCATTGGGAATTTTCAAAACATTTTCACTATGCGCTACCAGAATAGAAACATTAGCAGTCATTCCTGGTCTCAGTTTGAGATCCGGGTTTTTCACCTGCACGATTACATTATAGGTCACCACATTTTGGATAGTTTGGGGGGCATTGCGAATCTCTGTCACCTTGCCGTGAAAAGTCAGCTGCGGAAAGGCATCCACCGTGAAGGTGGCCGGTTGTCCGATTTGCACCCGCCCGATATCAGCTTCACTAACATTGGTCTCCACCTGCATATCTGTTAAATCCTGAGCAATAGTGAAAAGGGTCGGGGCCTGTAAACTGGCTGCCACAGTTTGGCCCACATCCACATTGCGAGAGATAACAATGCCATTTACCGGAGCAGTGATGCGGGTATGTTTCAAGTTCACCTGGGCCATCTCCAATTCAGCTTCGGCCTGCTTTATTTGGGCCCGGGCCGATTCCAAACGTGCTTTGCTCGCCTCGAGCTGAGCCTCCGCGGCTTTCTTTTGGGCTAAGGCCGCAGCCAGTTGAGCGGCGGCCGAGTCATAGGATGTTTGGGCAGCATCGCGATCACTGGCGGCTATTAAATTCCGCGCGAATAGCTCACTGACCCTTTGCAAATTGCGCTGAGCATCATCTAAAGCCACCTTAGCTTTTATCACATTGGCCTTGCTGGCCTCCACATTGGATTGAGCGTTTAAGATATCGGCCTGCACATTCAGGTAGGCAGCTTTTGCATTCTCTAATTTAGCTTTAGCCTGGGCGACCTGGGCTTGAAAAATATCTGGGTCTATTTCAGCGATCAATTGTCCTTTTTTCACTTGCGTGTTGTAATCGGCATAAAGCCTTTTAATCATGCCCGATATCTGCGAACCTACTAAGACTGTCGTCACTGGATTAACCGTACCATTGGCGGTGACAAAAGAAGACAGGCTTCCTTTTTCTACCTTAACCGTTTTATATTTCACTTGCGCTTCTTTATTCTTATAATAATAAGCATAACTGAAGTACCCCGCTCCGCCTAAAACGACAATAATTAACCAAAAGGTTATCTTTCTTTTCATGATCTTTCACTTCCCTCAGCGATAAATTTTCTTTTGAAACGAGTCTCAAAAATAGCATAGAGGGTGGGAATAAAAATCAGCGTCAAGCAAGTAGAAACTGCTAGACCTCCGATCACAGCAATAGCCATAGGCGCGTTTGATTCTGCTCCCTCTCCCAATCCAATAGCCATAGGCGTCAAGCCTAATATAGTAGTTAAAGCAGTCATTAATATAGGGCGCAGCCTAGTACGGGAACCTTTAATTATTGCTGCTCTAAGCTCCATTCCCCCGGAACGAAGACGATTGGTATAATCTACTAAGAGAATCCCATTGGAAACCACAATACCCGCCATCATGATTATGCCCATAAAAGAAGTAACCGAAAGGTTGGTTTCAGTAAGAAATAGGGCCCACAGAACCCCTATAATTCCTAAGGGCACAGAGAACATAATTATAAAAGGATCTATTAAAGACTTAAACTGTGAGGCCAGCACCATATAGACTAAAACCACAGCCAAGATTAATGCGCCCAACAGGGCAATAAACGATTCACGTTGACTTTCCACCGCCCCACTTAAATTTATCTTGAAATTGGGTATTAAAGGAAGTTTATCTAATTTTTCCTGAATTTCAGTGGCGACACTTCCTAAGTCTCGCCCATAAGTATTGGCCGTCACATGGATGATGCGCTGTTGGTATTTACGTTCAATTTGAATTGGTCCCGCACCCCTTTTAATAACGGCTACATTGTCTAAAGGAATTGGTCGTCCATGAGCATTGTAAATAAAAATCTGACTGAGGTCGCTTAATGATCTCCGATCCTCTGCGCGCGCCCGCACATTTATATGATACTGATTGCCTGTTTGGGGATCAGAGAAAATCGAAGCATTATAGCCATTAATAAAAGTCTGCACTGCTCTGGCTACTTGGGCCACACTCAAACCAAGAAGAGCTGCCTTTTCTCGATCAACAATAATATTTTGTTGCGGATAATCTGGCTCCCGGCTAATGCGGATATCTTTAGTTCCGGGAGTTGAACGAACTATGCCCGCTACTTGCTCAGCCAATCTTTCGGCGGTTTTTAAGTCGTAGCCAATAATTTCAATATCTATAGGATCTTCATAGCCAAAAGAGAGAAGTCTGGTGACAATTCCTCCTGGAGAAAAGAAGATGCGCGTCCCTGGGAAGGCCTGGAGAATTTTGGGCCGGAGAACTTCCATTAAGGTATCCGCAGAATAAGGCCTCTCGCCTGGCGGGACAAGGCGCACCCGAATCCAGCCCATATGAGGACCTGTGTTTTGGGACCAGATAGCAGAGACTGACCCAGAGGGCATACCAAAATTTGTCTGCACCGCGCGAACATACTTGCCTATAGATTCTCGCACAATTGCTTCCATGCGGGCCGCCATGCGGGCTGACTCTTCCAGTCTCGTACCCACGGGAAATTGAATAATAAAACGAAACTGACTTTCATCCATAGAAGGAAAGAATTCTGTGCCGATGAAGAAATATAAAGGTAGACTAATTAAAAATGCTATGGCTACTATGGCCACCACTATTCTTCGGTGGGCCAGAGCCCAGAGGAGGACATTTTGATAGCCCGCATCAATTCTATCAAACCAATCCTTAAGCCGCTTCTTAAGCTTGCGCCCCGAGCTCACGGGCGCAGATAGAATTTCTTCGCCTTCCGGGTGTAAATACTTGTGCGCCAGAATAGGAATGACCGTAAGAGAAACAAAGTAAGAAGCAATAAGGGCAAAAGCTACGGTGAGGGCCAACGGAGTAAAGAGCAACTTAGCAATGCCGGAGATAAAAGCTACAGGCAAAAAAACTATAATGGTGGTAATCGTGGAAGCCAAAACAGCCATAGCTACTTCATGAGAACCATCAATGGCTGCCTCATAGGGATTCTTCCCTGAAGTGCGGTGACGAAAGATATTTTCTAAGACCACAATGGCATCATCAACCAGGCGGCCCACACCCAAGGCTAATCCGCCTAAAGTGAATACGTTCAGGCTAAGGTTATTGAAATAAAGAAGCACAAAAGCACAAACCACCGAAATGGGAATGGCCAAAGAGACAATGAGCGTGCTGCGCAAGTTGCGTAAGAATACCAAAATAACCAGCACAGCTAAGCCTGCCCCCATGAGGGCTTCATGTTGCAAAGTTTTTATAGAATTGCGAATATATATAGATTGATCAAATAGTTCCAACATGGTTACCCCAGGGGGCAACATTTTTTGCAGGCGCGGCAAGATTTTATGAATATTATCAACTACTTCAATCGTATTGGTACCCGAGGTCTTCTGGACGGCTAATGCTACCGCTGGCTGGCCGTTCACCCGCACTAAATTAGTTTGCTCCTGAAAATCATCACGAACTTGGGCTACATCCCTTATATATACCGGCCTTTGGCGAACATTGGTGACAATAATATCTTCAATTGGCCTAACTAAACTAAACTGGGTCTCGGTAAAGAGCCGATAATCAAATGGCCCAGCTTTAATATTCCCTGAGGGAAGAATTAAATTGGCTTGTTGGACGGCCTGGATGATAGCTTCGGGAGAAAGATTAAATGCTTGGAGACGCTCTCGATCAAAATGAATTTGGATCTCCCTGATCTTCCCCCCCACTACTCTGGCCGAAGCAACGTTAGGCACATGTTCGATCTCAGGCTCTATCACATTATAAGCTAAATCATAGAGTTGTCCTTCATTCAGCCCGCCACCAAACAAAGCAATAAAGACCACCGAAATTTGGGAAACATCAAATTTCCGAATAATTGGATATTGGACGTCTTTGGGCAGGTCCCCATGAATGAGATTTACGGCCTGGAGCACATCCGCTTGGGCAGCATCAAGGTTAGTTCCCCAATTAAAATAAACGGTAACTAAGGAAGCACCCTGACGCGAAATAGAAGAAACATATTTTACCCCATTTACTGTGGAAACAGCTCTTTCTACAGGATAAGTCACGGTCCGTTCTATATCTTGGGGATTGGCCCCGGGGTAAAAAGTGGCCACGGTAATGGAGGGGAAAGTGATATCAGGGAACATGTCCACCGGCAGCTTATTAAAAGAGACCACGCCCAGAATAAGAGCGGCTAAAACAGCCATTAAAATAGTTATGGGGTTACGTAAGGCAAATTTGGCTAAAAGCATATTTTACCTATTTTTCTCCTGGGACTGTGACCCAGCAATTCTCACTTTCATCCCTTCGCGCAATTGCGCATGACCACTTACGACTACTAACTCTCCGGGCTCGATACCCTTAATAACTTCCACGACCGTATCTTTTATTAATCCTTTTTGGATAGGTCGACGGAATACTTTTTCATCCCTCACCACAAAAGCATAGTCTTTATCTTCCTGGCTGAGTAAGGCCTGAATCGGGACTAAAACTGCTTGCGGTTGAGAGCGCAGAACGATCTCTACACGACCAAACATTCCTGGCCTAAGAATATAGCCAGGATTAGGTATAGCAATCTGCACTTCGGCCGTACGTGATTGCAGTTCCAGCGCCGGGGCAATTATCTCTATCCGACCCGGAAATATGCGCTCGGGAAAAGCCGTGACAATTACTTTTACTGGCTGATCTTTTTTAAGGCGCACAAACTCCCTCTCGGTGACATTCACCACCATCTTTACCTCGGCCAAGTCCATAATGGTTAAGATGGGCGTGGTATCTTTGACCATAGTTCCGGGATCTACAAATCGTTTGGTCACGCCTCCGTTTAAAGGGGAAGTAATGGTTAAGTTAGCTAATTGCGCCTGAGTTAATTTGAGGGTAGCCTCTGCTTGGCGCACCTGCGCTTCGGCCAGGGCAATCTCATTTTCCCAAGTTCTTTGTTGCAAGCTGTTGAGGGCTAAGTCATAGGCTGACTTGGCCACATTATACTTGGTTCGGGCTTCGTCCAGTTGCTGCCGGGCGATGAAGTTTTTCTCAAAAAGGTCCTGGGCTCTTCTAAGATCTGCTTCGGCCAATTCCAGATTGGCCTTGGTTTGGCGAATCTGAGACTGCACAGCTTCTTCCGCGGTAGCTTTAACTAATTTGCGCCGCGCTTTTGCTGCTTCCAAATTGGCCTGCGCCTGAGCCACAGCCGCTTGCGCTTCGCGGGCATCGAGGATGACTAAAAGATCCCCCGTTTTTACTAAATCGCCTTCCCGCATCAATATCTTATCCACCCACCCCGGCACCTTGGAGTATACCGTTACTTGAGTATTGGGCATAATATCGCCAGCTCGGGTGATCTTCTCTTCGACTAAGCCTAAGCTTACCAGGGCCACCTCTACTAAGGGTTCGACCTGCGCGCTTCGCCGCTTGGGCTCCTCCTTCCGCGCGGAGATAACTTGGGCCGCCCGCATAGCACCAAGGCCCCCTAACACTAAAATGATTAAAATTATGATGGCTTTCCTCATTATCCTTTCCTTTATCTTCTAAATGTACCTTAGCGCATCAGGCCCATGGCCTTTTCAATTCGGGCCGCCGCCACTTTATAATCGTAGAGAGCTTGAATATGGTTCGCCCGCGCATTAGCTAAAAGAACTTCGGCATCGGTAATCTCCAAGGGTGAGCCTACGCCTACTTGATATCGGCCCCTGGCTAATTCATAATTTTCTTGAGCTTGGACAACCGCTTTTTCGGTGACGCGAATTCTTTCTTCAGCTTCTTTGAGACCAAGATAAGCCTGCTCTGCTTCCAGGCGAATATTTAAGTTTAAACTTTCTTCTTGCGCTCTCAAATTTTTCAAGTTAGCCCGCGCTTCTGCTACTTGATTGGGCGAAGAAAATCCACTAAAAAGGGGGATGGATAAAGTTGCCCCAATGGTAAAATCCCAGTAGAGGTCGGAGAGTTCACCCCCGCGATAAAGGTAGCTGGCATTTCCGGAAATAGTTGGGTAATAGCTGGCTTGCGCGATCTTTAAGGAGGCTTCCTGACTTCGCTGCCGGGCTTTAATCTGCAAAATCTCCGGCCGCTGCTCATAGGCTTTACGCAAAATCTCTTCCAGAGTGATTTCATAGGGTTGGAAGTCTAAGGAATCTTCAATGGCGAACGTTAATTCCTGACTCAAGCCCATGGCATTATTCAACCCTACCCGGGCGACCTGGAAGTTATTCTTGGCCTGGATTAACTTTAATTCCGCGTTAGCCAGATCAACCTCGGCTTTGGTCACATCTATTTTGGGCCTTGTGCCGGCCTGGAAAAAGCCCAAAGCCTGATCTAATTTTTCTCTATTCTGCTTCACGGTCTCTTCGGCTACTTTAATTAGCCGTAATTTTTTCAAGACGTCAAAATAGGCTTGCTTCACATTAAGCATGACTGTCTGCTTAGTAATGGCCAACTCTTCTTCATTTGCTTTCACATTCTCCCGCGTGACCGCCACGGCATTTTTCGTCCGGCCAAAATCATAGATATTCTGGCTCAGTGATGGCCCCAAAGAATAGGTATCATAAAAAGTCCAGTTATGGCTGCCTGTGCGGTAGGGACCTGTTCCATAATAGTTGTTCGTTCCATTCGTATAAGAAGTAGTAAAATTTATTTGCGGATAATAAGCCGCTAAAGCTTGCTCCACTTTGGCCCTGGCCGCTTCTATATTGGCTAAATTGGCGCGCAAAGAAGGATGATACTTCAAAGCCACGGCTGTACACTGTTCCAAAGTCAAAGGTTTCCCTGGTGGGGGAAGGATTTCTTCTCCCCCGGCGGTTTTTAGGCCGACAGTAAAGAAAAGGCATAAAAGTCCTAATCTCCAGCTAATTTGCATTCCTCTTCTCATCGCCCCTCCCGTATTTTTTAAAATTCTCGTGCTCTTTCTATGATAGCGCATTTTCTTCTTTATTTTAATCCCCCGCCAGAATAGGCTTTTCTTGCCGCCCACCCACCTGCTGATTTCGGATTAATAGCGCCGGCCCAATTCCTATACAGATTAAAAGAGCAGAAAAAACGAAGGCATCTTGGAAGGCCCAGACGGTCGCTTGGCGCTGGAACCAAAGAGCTAATAATGCTTGGCCTTTAATAAATACCTCGCTGGGAGCATACCCCAATTTCAAGAGCAGACTTTGGGCTGCTTCTTGAGCATCTCTAAATATCGGCGATAAAGGATTAGAAAGATGCTGGACAAAATGGGCATAATGGAAAAATTCCCGCCGCTGCAAAACTGTGCTCAAGAGCGAGACCCCAAAAGCTCCCCCGATCTGCATAATGATAGTTAAGAAGCTGGCCGCTACCCCTGTATTCTCTCGGGGGACGGCATTAATAGCCGCGCTCATCAAGGGAGCATTTATTAAACCTAAGCCTACGCCGCGCAAGACCTGCGGCCAAAAAAGGAACCAGTAATCCGAGTTTAAAGAAAGGTCTTTAAAAAGGTAAAGAGAGATGGCCACTAAAATTGTGCCTAAAGTTAAAGGGAGGCGTGGTCCTATGCGATCAGAAATTAATCCAGAAAAAGGAGCCACGATGGCTACGGTTATGGCTAAAGGAGCTAAGACAACTCCGCTGCTGAAAGCCGAGTACTGCAGTAAATTCTGTAAAAAAAGAGGCAACAGAAATAGGCTGCCAAAGATAGCTACAGCACGGACAAAATTTATTATATTAGCCATCAAGAAATTGGGTATGGCAAAGAGGCGCAGGTCAACTATAGGGGTCTGGACAAAAAAATTTGCCATAATAAAAACCACCAACCCTAAAATACTTAATCCAAAACAGCTTAAAATATAATCTGAATTCCAACCTTCTCTTTGTCCCTGAGCCAAGGCAATAAGCAAAAAGGCTAAAAAAACAGCTAACCCAGAAAAGCCAAGAAAATCAAAATTCGGCCCTGCTCGCGGATTTTTTATAGCAGGTAGGATGAAGACAGCGGCTAAAATAGTTATCGCGCCAATGGGCAGGTTTATATAAAAGATAGCGCGCCAACTCATTTCATCAGCTAGGTAGCCACCCAAGAATGGACCCACAGCCGGAGCAACCATCGCGCCAATAGACCATATCCCCATAGCCATGCCTCGCTCTTTGGGAAGAAAAGCAAGGGAGACCAAAGTTAATCCGCACGGCATAAGCGCGCCCCCGCCTAATGCTTGCAGAATTCTAAAAAGGATGAGGGAATCTTTGCTCCAGGCTAAGCCACAAAAAGCTGATCCTAAACAAAAAAGAGTTAAACTCCCTATGAATACCTTCTTTAAGCCGAAAAATTCTTGCAGCCAATTAGTAGCTGGCATAATAATGGCGAAGGCGATCATATAGCCGGTAACCACCCATTCAATCTGATCAACTGTGGCGCCAAATGTAGCCATGATCTTCGGGAGGGCGACATTAACAATGTTATTATCCAAGATAGGCATAAAACTGCCTAAAATTACCACTGCTAAAATTGCCCATTTTTTACTTATGGATTCCATGATTTTTAAGGGTAATTTTCCAATAAAAGCTTAAGCAACTCTTATACCACCAAAACTTCCTTTAATTTCCCAATATTATAAGGGATGGAGTGGATTTTTGCCGACAATTCTGGCGAATTTTTTGCTTTAAAAACATTTTTGTCGAGGCTAAAAGGTATTATTTAGCTTCAATGGCCACTAAGACCATCATGCCGGGTTTAAGCAAATTCTCTGCGTCCTGAATAGCGATGCGCACGGGAAGGCGGTGAGTGATTTTAATAAAATTTCCTGACGGATTATCAGCGGGTAGAAGGGCAAATTCCGATAGGGCTGCCGCGCCAATGAAGGCCACTTTGCCGAGGAATTCTTTTCCAGGAAAAGCATCTACTTCCACTTTCACCCTGGCTCCCGGATGTACTCTGCGGATTTTCGTCTCTTCTACATTGGCCACTATCCATTTCTCCTTAGGATCATTAACTACTAAAAGCGGTTGTCCTGCTTGAATAATCTGTCCTTGATCCACAAATCTTTTAGCAACTATCCCTGAAATAGGGCTGATCACTTTGGTCTCTTTAAGGTTGATTTCGGCTAATTCCTGCGCAGCTTCTGCTTCTTTTACTTTAGCTCTGAGCAATTCAATCTGCTTTTCCTGCAAGGCAATTTGCTGCTTTTCTTCCCTGGCCAGCTGTAAGTTAATCTTAGCTTTCTCAAAAGCTTGCTCAGCCAGAAGAATATTTTGTTTCTTCAATTCAATAGAGCGCCAGTTAGCTTCGGCTAATTCCAGCTGAGCTAAGGCTTCTTTTTCATTTTCCAGGGCTAAGCGGTATTTGCTCTCAGCCACTTGCCAGGCAGTTTCGGCTGCATCGCGTAAGCTCTCGGCGACATAATTCTGCCGGAAAAGTTCGGCTAGGCGCTCAAATTCTTTGCGGGAATTTTCTAAAGTGGCCTGCGCTTCAACTACGCGAGCCCGAGCTGCCTTGAGGTTAGCCTGCGCGCGAATTATTTCTTTCTCAACGCGCTCTTTCTGCCAAGCGGCATCTTCTTCGGCCAATTCCAGATTTCCTCGGGCTTCACGCAAAGTCACCTCAGCTATCTCCAGGCCCTGATAGATTCTCGTTTTCGTTAAAGAGAGCTGGGTTACGGCTTTGGCTAAATCATGCCGGGCCATCTCCAAATTTGCTCGCGCTTGGGCCAAGGCCGCTAAAAAATCCTGGGCATCTATTTCTATTAATATCTGTCCTGCCTGCAGAGCATCTCCTTCATCAACTAATAACTTCTTAACTCTGCCTGAGACTTTAGCACTTAAGCTAATTAGATTCCCTTTCACCTGTGCATCATCCGTAGATACATAGCGCCAGCGAAAGATTAACCATTCAGCAAAAAAGTAAATGCCTACCCCGACGAGAATAATTCCGGTGCAGATTAAGTAAAACTTTTTGCGGGAAGAAGGAGATTTTGCAGCCAAAGTGGTCATTGCGGATCCACCTTAAGACCTTGCAAAAATATCTGCACAAATGTCTCTACCACCTCTGTAGAAGAGAACCGTTGCCAGTGTTTTAATTTGAATAGCTCCTGCACCTGCATATAATGGATGATCATGCCCCAAAAACCAAGAGCAGCCAATTCTGGTGAGGTTTGGCGAAAGACGCCTTCTTGCATGCGCTGCTCGATATAGCGCGCCAAAAGCTTGATCTTCTTTAGGGCGTGATCGCTGAAAAAGATGCCGGCTAATTCATGCCCCTCTAAAGCACTGAAATGGAGAAGGCGCATAAAATTTGGATCCTGAGCATTCCGCTCAATTAAATTTTTAGCAATGGCCCGCAAGACTTGCCCATCATCATTGGCTTGGATAACTTCCCTGGGAAAGAGCATCTCTTCCGCCCGCTCTGTTCTCTTTTCAATGATCGCCCGGTAAAGGGCCTCTTTGGAGGGAAAATATTTAAACATCAGCGCTTCACTTATACCCAAACTTTGGGCTATGGCGCGCGTAGTAGTCCCGCGGAATCCTTTATGAGCAAAAAGGCGCATTGCCCCTTGAATGATCTGCTCGCGCCTTTCTTGATTAGGCATTTTTTTTCTCATTGGCCCCTAGGCTAAATATAAATAAGTAACCACTTACTTATAAAATGTTTTAGCTTAAAAGTCAACACGGTACTTTTCTGACCATCGATCACTTTCGCAATTTAAGGATAGTTCAGTCGGAAGGGAAAGAGGCTCATTAAAATGAGGCACTGGGTATCTTTTTAGTACGGGCGGGGATGAGGGGAAATCTCTTTTTTAAATTGCAGAATATTATTTAAACTTTCTTTATCCAGGCAGGTTCGTCCCCGCCGATCTTGGCGGAGAAGAGGTGGGTAAGGCCTTGATAGCCAATTCTCAGCCGATTTTAATTGCGCCTCTTCCCCTTCCTCCTGGACTATGGTGGAGAGAAAAATTAAAACTGATCGACACTCAGGGTACTTTTCCTTGCCCACCTGCCCTTTTTAAAAAACGATTATGATTTTAAAAAATTAATTGCCAGAATATATAAAACGTAGGGCAAGGGTTTGTCCCTTGCCGGATTCGGCAAGCCCTAAAGGCTTGCCCTACGGATTTATAGGAATATTTGTTAATGAGAGCAAATTATATCTTACTTCGTATTGTATCGTCTCAGAAATATATTACTTTATCCCTCTCCCCCACTGGGGAGAGCTTGCTATATTAGAGAGGGGAGAGATAGCCAAAGAGGGTTGGCTATACTCTTTCTTGTTTGGTAAATT
>FWPU01010282.1_pt1 | contig 14037 bp, 10 predicted proteins | sample 2228361 | NCBI WGS metagenome assembly FWPU01 (sample SAMEA103939777, study PRJEB20133) | metagenome
GCCTCCGCGCTCCCGGGCGGCGTCTGCCCGCCGAGCACGAGCGCCCCCAGCCACAAGGCACAGATGTATCGCCTCGCTCTTGGCAACCTTCTGCCACTAGCTTACCGGATTCCCCCAGGTGGAGCGAGCAGTCCGGCTCGCCACGCCGGCAGTCACGCCGGCGGCCGGCCGCCATGTTTACAACGTGGAGCGAGCCGTCCTGGCCGCGGCCCCATTTTTCGATGCTGCTGGCGGGCCCAAACGCTCAAGCTCCTCCCGGTGCTGCTCCAGCACCAGTCGGACCAGTCGATTTCGAGTGTGCACCCCCGTCTTCCGATACAGGCGTTGTAGGATCCCCTTCACCACGCCTTCCGTCACTCCCATTGTCCCGGCAATCTCCTTGTTGCACCGGCCCTCAACGACATGGCGAAGGACTTGCCGCTCCCGCTCGCTGAACAACGCTCCCCGGTCGCCCCGTGCCAATTCGGCGCCGGCCTTCACGATCGCCTTGAGATACCGCTGGTCGTACCAGAGCTCTCCGGCCAGGACCTTGCGGACGCACTTCACCAACAGATCCGCAGGGCTTTCCTTGAGCAGGATGCCGGCGGCGCCCAGCGAAGCCAGCTGGAAAGCCTCCGCGTCTTCCACCGCCGAGGCGAGAATCAGCACCCGCCCCGCGAACCCCGCCTCCTTCAACTGCCGCAACAACCGTGCGCCGTTCCGCCGTTCGATTCTCGGTTCCAACAGCACCAGGTCAACTTCCTGGGAAGCTAATACGTTCAGCGCCTCTTCGGCCGTTGAGCACTGGCCCACCACCCACAGGTCTCGCTGGGTCCTCAATAGGGCGGCAACGGCCTCTCGCACGAGCACCTGATCGTCCACGATACAGATCCGGACGACATGGGCGCCGCCCGGAGCGGCGCTCCCTTTCGCGTCCCCCTGCACTCCACCGCGGATTGAGTCCGTTGTCAACATCCGGGGGCAGACCTTGTCCTCCTCGTGAGGCCAGGTCTGCACAGGCGCCACAGCCCGGTCCTCTTCTCCCCTCCGCACAGCCTCTCCTCGCCCTGGAATTTTGTCGCGAATCAACAGCCGATGTCAAGCCGGTGGGCGAGTCAGCCGCCGATAATGACCGGCGCCGCCCGCCGGGATTGGGGCAAAGGCTGCAGGCCGCAACGCTGGACCCGCCACGGCCCCATTCGATCCTTACACTCCCAAACGACACGCATGCCGTTCCGAAAGATAGGCTGTTCCCGGCCGAACGGTCAGAGGATAATGATGGTGTTGGGGGGTTGACTGGGCGGATGCTATACACGAACGAGGAGGGGGCGAGTCCTTTTTCTCTCTGCCGATTCCCAATCCCCGCATGTTCCGCTGCCGCTGGCGGTCGCCCGTGCACTCGGAGGACCGGCCGGCCCACGCTCTCATCAGTTCTGCGCGACGCACCCGCCGAGAAGCGGATGCGCCGTGCACGCGATAGGTTGACGAAAGTAAATTCCACCTTCGATGGAGGAGAACATGTGTAGAAGCTCAGGACGTTTCTTAACAGCGCGATGGGTATCGTCCCTTGCGCTTCTTGCTTTGGTTTCGGTCTTGATGCCGCCGGCGGCAAACGCCCAGTTGTCCTGCAACGCGAGTCTGACGCTGTCGCCGCAGCCCGGAACCTTCTCAATCGGCGATACGTTGACCATAACCGTCAATATTGGCGGCGGGCTGATCCAGGGGGGCACCGCCAACACCATCACCATCCCGCAAATGGCCTATGGCCTGGATTGCTTTGACGACGGCGGGATTGCTGTTTGTAACAATGACGGGCCAATCATGAAGTTCGCCGGGAATATAGTGAATGTCGACTGTGTCGATTCCTCCAGCCAACCGGTCGTCATCACAGCCTCTCACGCCGCTGGCGCTGACTCGCCAAACATCGTCGTGTTCGATTTCGGCAATGACATCCTCGAGGGCTCACAGCAGACATGCACCTTCCGCTTCGACGTCACCGTCGCGGGTGTCAGCAGCGACGCCACACCCTTTCTGATCCAGACCGCCGCGGGCTTCGGCTCCGGCGGCAACGATCCGACACCTCAAGGAGAGTGCGACAACGGCCTCACGGCGCAGGCCTCGGGGACAGCCGCCATCCCGATCGAAGTGAGCTGTGACGTCTCTCTCGACAAACAGGTCTCCTGCGACGGCGGCGCTACTTGGGTCGATGCCGGTGACTTCGGCGGAGTCGGCCTCGTCGAGTTCTGCCAGGGCTTTGCCGCCATCAACGGCCGTCCGGCCGACGACATCCGGGTGCGCTGGTTCGCCCGTAGCGACAGCGACGAAGGTGTCGAGCTTCAGGACTGTGCGATCGCAGATACCAACGGCGTGATCACACCGCCCGGTCCTTTCGACTTGCTGACCCCGGGCGAGGTAGTGCAGGTCGGTGAAACCGACGTCGGTTCGTGTACACTCCAGCTGGACGACGGCGAACCCAACACCTCCTCGGTAGAGTGCCAGTGCGTCGCTGGCGGAACGGCGTTTGACACCGCCACAGATTCCGACCGAGCCGAGTTCCGGTGCGACACCTGCGACGTCGACATCTCCAAGAGGGTGTCGTGCGAGACCTCCGGCGGCGGCTTCACGCCGCTGGGCGAGTTCTGCCTTGGCTGGAACGAGTACCTGCAAGACGGCGGAACCCACGAAGCGGAGGACGTACGTGTGCAGTACGACATTTCGGTCCTCGGCTCGGTGGGCGTGGTCTGTACCCCCAGCGAGCAATTCCCCGGCAACGGACTGACCGACACCAACCCGCTGCTGCTGCCTGGCGCCGTTGACTTGGGCGTGCTGTCGCCCGGCGCCTCGGTCCATCAAGTTCAGCGCGATTGCAGCGATGCGCTCGACGACAACGAGCCGGATACCGGAACGCTGAACTGCTTCTGCCTCGACAGGGGCGGTCAACCGACCGACATTCCTGTCTCGGCCTCCGATGACGCCAATTTTGCCTGCCGCCAGCCGAACTTGACGGTAACCAAAGTTTGCGCGCCGCAGGACGCGGGCGCCAACGCCGTCAACATCACCGTCATCGGCGGTTTGTCCCCGGATGAGGCGAACCTTGTGAACTGCCAGGTTACCGACACCTACTTCCCCGAGGACCCGCTGTGCGACGACGGCACAACGGGGACAGCCGTTCCCCTGACGGTCACGCCTGCTGCTTTCGACCTGGCGGCGGCCGCCCCGCCCAACCAAGTCGCAGTTACCGGTCAGATCCAGGGCTTGCTCGAGACGGCATGCAACACCGTGAGCGTGACCTGTCAAATCGCGGAATCCGGTGGCAAGACCATCACCCGCGTGGCCGAAGACGAGTGCGAGGTTCGCCGCGGCGAGTGCCTGACCCGCACGCCTGGGTTCTGGGGGACGCATCCGCACATCACACAGCAGGTGCTCGCCAGTACGCCCATCACCAACTGTGGCGTGCTGATGACCAGTACGCTCGACAGCGTCCAGGGTTCGGCGACCGAGGACATGTGCTCGGTTGGCACGGACCCGAAGACGAAGCAAGTCTATGACCAGCAGGTTCAGCTCGAGCGCCAGTGCATGGCAGCGCTGCTGAACGTCGCCGCGACCGAGCAGTTCTTCGAAGCAAGCTGCGACGCCGCCTTCGCCGGCGCCGCCGAGATGATCGCCGAGTGCTGCACGGCTGAGAACAGCGTCTGCCGCAGCTCGCTCGCGCCGGGCGAGCCGGGCCTGGACCAGCGGACGATCAATAGCTGCATCCAGGCGCTCGATGCGTTCAACAACAACGACGAAGCCGAGCCGGATGTTGCAGGCACGATCTTCGAGAGTCCGGGGCCGGCCGATCCTTCGGAGTGCCAGGATTCCAAGAACAACGGATTCCTGAACGCCCGGCCGCGGAGGACCGTCTGCAAAGGGAAGGGCTGCAACTAGGCGCTTGCCCTGACTTCGGGGCGTCCTCGGCGACGAGGGGGCCCCAAACTCTTCGCGCACCCCGCCGTCCACACGGGCGGTGGGGTGCATTTTTGCTGTATCAGCTCCAATTACTGACTGCCTGAGGAGAAAACTCGCATGCGATTCGTATGGAAGTTCGCGTTGCCGGTGACGGCTCTGTTGTTTGCGACGGAAACCGGGCCGGCGCTGGCCCAATCCGACTTGCCAGCCGAGATCGACGCCCTCAGAAAAGCCCAGGAGGCCATTCAGAAAGACGTCGCCGAAATCAAGAAATTGCTCGCGGAGATGCGGCCGAAGCCTCCTAAGCCGTTCCACGCGGCCGATATCTCGCTGAAGGGGGCGCCCGCTTTGGGCGACCCGGCGGCGCCGGTCACCATCGTGGAATTCACCGACTACCAGTGCCCGTTTTGCCGCCGCCACGTGAAGTCCACCATGCCCCAGCTCCTGAGGGAGTACGTTGATACGGGCAAGGTCCGATATGTTCTGCGCGACTTCCCCTTGACCCGCATCCACCCCAGAGCAGCGAAAGCCGCCGAAACCGCCTTGTGTGCCGGCGCTCAGGGTAAGTACTGGGAAATGCACGCCAGGCTGTTCGAAAACCAGAGACGATTCTCTGACGATGACCTGCTCAACCACGCCGAGGCCGTCGGGATTGACCGCGCGACCCTCAAGACGTGCCTGGATGAGAAGAAGTACCAGCAGCAGGTTCTGGCGGGCATTCAGGAGGGCGCGGCGGCCGGCGTGCGCGGCACCCCCAGCTTCTTCCTCGGACTCACCGATCCGACCAATGGCGACAAACTGCACGCGACCAAAATGCTTCGCGGTGCTCAGCCTTTCCCGGCATTCAAGGCCGCCATCCAGGAACTCCTCGCAACACAATCCGGCTCCGAGTAGTCCCCGTTGTGGAGCGAGCAGTCCGGCTCGCCACGCCGGCAGTCACGCCGGCGGCCGGCCGCCCACTGGCGCTCGACCATGGAGACTCGCAAGGGCTCCTGGCGAGCCCCGCTCTCACCGGGTTCTGCTCAATGTAGCGGATGATCCGAACCCATTCCTCCTCCTCGCGCACCCAGTCATCGTAGGATTCCTCCTGCCAGAAGGCTTCGCCTGTCCGCCCCAGAATGGGCTGACCAGCCGATGCACATCATTCGGCATCACCACGCACGCTCCGATCTGGGAATTCCTGTTCGAGCCACCGAGGTCCCGTTCGCGCTTCTTCGAGAAACCGGTCCATCCAGACAAACGCCTGGCCGGACGACAGCTTGTGTAGCGGAGGGTAGCGGTTCCGCGGCAAGCTGCCTCTAGGGTGCCGGCTCAGGAACACCGCTTTCCCCTCCGGATGCCAGTGCGGGAGTCGGCGGCGATAGTAGCTCACGAATTCAGTAGTGCCGCCAGGCGTGCCAACCTCTCCCCCCACAACGGTGGAGCGAGCAGTCCGGCTCGCCACGCCGGCAGTCACGCCCGCGGCCGGCCTGGCCGGCGGCTCGACTGCCCTCACACCACGCCGCACGCCCCGCGCCACTGTCTCCTACTTCCTCGGCCCGCCCCCCTTGCCGACCTTGACCTGCACAATATTGGAGTAGTCCGAGCAAGTAGTCCCGTTGCAGCCCTTGACGCGATACTCCCAGTCGCCGTTGCCGGGCGTGTCGTCGTATGTCGTCGCCGGCGTGGTGGCAATAACGCCCCAAGGCCCGGCCGGGTTCCGGCCCTTCCCCGCCTCACGCCGCTCCAGATCATAAGTCTCGGCCGTATCCGTCCAGCTCAGGTGCACCGTGGCGCCATCGACCGTCGCCGACAGCGTCGGCGCTGCCGGCACGCTGGCGTCGAAGATCGTAATCGTAATGCTGTCGGTGTCGCTCAGCCCGCCGCTGTCTTCCACACGGGCGACGATGGTGTGGCCGCCCAGGTCGCCCGAGCAGTCATAAGTCTTCGATACGGTGCCTCCGGTCCCGAGCGGCGCCCCGTTGTCGGTCCACGCAATCGACGCCGTGAGACTGCCGTCCTCCGGATCGCTGGCCGTGCCCGTGAATGTCACCTCCGTTCCGCAGGCGAAGGCCTCGCCGTTCGCCGGACTGGTGATCGTCACCGCCGGGGGCTGATTCTCAGGTGGCGGAGGGCTCCCGCCCACCGCCGCCAGCGCGTCAATCCGCCCGTAGCCGTAAGTGTTGTTCGGGATCTGGCCGGCCGTGCCGCCACAGTCCTCCGTCGTTTGCAGCTTCACCGCCGTGTCGCCCAGCAACTGCTCGGTGGCGGCGATGTTGCCCACCAGCGCCGGCTGCGCCGCCCAAACCAGCGCCACCGTCCCGGCCGTGTGCGGGCTCGCCATCGACGTGCCGCTGCCCCAGGCATAGCTGCTGTCGCTCGAGTTGTAACTGGACCGGACGCTTACCCCCGGCGCGGAAACGTCGGGCTTGATGCCGCCGTCGATCGCCGACGGCCCGCGCGAGGAAAACGACGCGATCACGTCCGCGCTGTCGGTGGCCCCGCTGGCGAACGATTGCGGATAATCGCCGGGCGAGCCTGCCGTGCCGCACGCCGGGCCGCTGTTGCCGGCCGAAAAGGCCGGGAAGATCCCGGCGGCCCGCCAGCTATCGACGTAGCTCTGGTACCACGGGTTGCCCGGCCCGCCGCCCCAGGAGTTGTTCACCACGTGCGGCCGCTTGGCGGCCGAGCCGCCCGGCGCCATGATCCACTCGGCGCACGCCACCAGGTGACTGCCCCAGCAGGTGCTCGTAATGCAGCCCTTGCAGGCAATCCATTTCGCCCCCGGCGCCACGCCGATGCCGTTCGTGCCCGCCATCGTCCCCATGGTGTGCGTGCCGTGGCCGGTGTTGTCGCAGGGAACCGCGCCGCACTGGAGGGTGGGGTCATACCAGTTGTCGGCGTGCGAGAAGCTCCCGCCGAGATTGCCCCGGTACTGTCCCACCAGCGCCTGGTGGGTGTAGCGCACGCCGGAGTCGATGTTCGCAACCACGACTCCCTGGCCCTGCGTCGTCCCCCAAACCTGATCGGCGCGGATCTTGGCGATGTTCCACTCCACCGCCTGCGTCGCGGCCCCGCCCGCGGTGAGTGGCGGCAGCGTGAAGACCTCTTCGGCAATCACGGCGGCCACTTCCGGCCGGCGCGCCAGCGCCCGGGCCAGCGCCAGGTTGCCCGCCGGGACATAGATGGCGTTCATCACCCAGTACGGCGTGAAGGTCACGCCTTCACCTTGCAAGTACGCGCGAACACCCGCCTGGCTCCGGTTGGCGGTCGCCTGGAGGGCGGCGACAACCGCGGCCCCGCGCGCCGCCCAGTCCGGAATCCGTGAGGCAGCCGTCAACTCCGCCCGCTCCTTGAGAACCACAAAGAACGGCGCGGTAGCTTCGGCGCCGCTGCTCAGGCTGGTCATCAGGCTGCGGTCGATCTTGTGATCCGTGTTTTGAGCAACCAGCACGGGCGCCGCGCACAACAGCGCCAGCAACCCCATTAGCCGGAAACCCCTGTTCCACAGAAACGGAAAACGAGTCCTATTCTTCATCCTCTCCTCGCTCTCGTAAGCTCAACGCCGGCTGTCTACCGCCACGCCGGCCTCTTCAGTCTTCCACAGTCGCCGGCCGCCGTCCAACCGCCCGTCCGACCGGCCTGCCCGGCCCCATTACCGGCAGCCTGAACTCTGAGAACTCACGGTCGTTTGTCTTAATCGTGACCGCGCCCCGAAACGGGGCCGCCGGCAGCTCTTCCCGACGCAGCGTAAATCGCAGCTCGTACCGCGCGACCTCCTGCTCGTACGGCAGCCGTTCGGTCTCCACTTTGACAAACGGCACGTCGCAGCGCACGTCCGTCACGCGGAATTCCGGATCCCGGTATTTCTCCACCAGCAGCCTCACCGACGGCGACCGCAGCCCTTCAACCGGATGGCCGCGGAACACGATTCCGCCACGGTCCACGTAGACTCTTTTCTTTTGAATCACGGTCACGGGAATTTTCAGGTTCTCTCCGGCGGCTTCAGCGAGCACCAGCTCCACGGTCCCCCTGTATGCTCCCGGCGCGAGGTGCGGATCCCCGCTCACCGCCAGCCGGTATTCCTTGCCCTCCTCGACCTCCGCCAATTCCGCAGTGATCTCGGGCCGGTCGCTGCGCACCGCGGCGATCCGCAGCGGCCCGGACTCGTTGTTCTTGATCTCGAGGATCGCCGTCCGCGGCTGGCCGGGAAATCCTTCGAGGAACGCATAGTGCGGCCGGATCTCGACCGGCTGGCGGATGCTGCCCGAAATGGTCAGCAGCACCGCCGGCTGGGCCGGGTCCGCCCACTCCACACGGGCGCCCTTCGTAAAGCTGCCCCGCAGCGTCGTCGTGTCCACCGTCAAAGTGACTCTCCCTTCCTGACCAGGAAGGACGACTCTGTCAAAGTCGCTGACCGCGCACCCGCAAGTGGGCGTGACCGATTTCACCTCCAGCGGCGCCGTCCCGCGGTTCGCAAATACAAAAGTATGGCTGACCTTGGCCCCCTGGTCGAACGCGCCGGCCGAAAAACCGGTCTCCTGAAACGGTCCGGAGGAATCCCGGTGTTGCGCCGGCGCCGCGGGATGCGCCGTGATCAGCGCCGTCAGAACGAGTGCGCGTGTTAGTGTGGTCATGGCCAAGTTTCGGGAAGCAAGAACGGGCAGGGGCAGCCCCTGCCCGTGACGTCATGCTGTTTTTGCCTCCTCAGAGGCCGACGCAGGAAACCATCTCACCCTGCGGGATACTGCGGGCGAACTGGTTAATGATGCAGGAGTGGCACTCCTCCGAGACCACCGCAATGCTGTCCAGCGTGTTGGCCGCAGTCGAGACGTACTGGCCGTGGTTCTTGAAGGTGCTCTCGTCAGGAACCAGCAGGATCACGCCCTTCTGCACCTCGGCACAGTCGCACCCGGAAACGTCCGAGGTGTCGAACGTCTGGGTGAAGCCCGCCGGGCACATGTTCTCCGCCGCGATCTCGGCGGCGGAGTGCCCGAAGAAACCCGGATCGCTCACGGTCACCTCGTAGGTTCCCGCAGGCAGGCAGGCGGTGCTGCTGCCCGAGCTAACGGGCTCGCAGGTGCCCGTGTCACAACCCCACGGATCCGTTCCCGCCGCGCAATAGTCGAATGGGTTCGGCGTCACATTGAAGACCAGGCCGTTGACCCTTGTCATGTAATAGTCGCCGACACAGCAGCAGTCGATCGAGCCGATCGTCACCCGCTTGGCTGTGGTCAGCGTCAGCGAATAGGAGTCGTCGGCTGCGAACGAGCTTCCGGGACCGGCACAGTCCGAAACCACGTTGGTGTGGACCACCCCCACCGGATCCGTCAGCGGGATCACGGCCTGTGTGCCGATTCCGGTTGTGCCCGACGGGGCGTTCTGCGCCCACACCGGCGCACAGATCACCAGCAGGCTACACACTGCGAAGTCAGTACTTTCCCTCATTGATTTGTTTCCTCCACGTGAAGTTTTTCTGTGCGGGATTGTCCGTGGGCCGGGAGGTCAAACTCCTCCCCGATCTGTCCCCCCCGCGTTGGAGACGAACCAACCCATACTGAGACCCTTTCCGGGTCCGAAATGCTTCATCTTGGGGGGCGACTTATGGTAGGATCGGAGTGCGTGCCACACACGCCGGGGCCTACCCTGGGTGCGCCCCGCGAACCCGGCCTCAGTCGCAACCAGGGGCCGGGTTCACTTGTATCTACCTGCTCTCAGCACGCGAACTTCCCAAAGGAGGTGCGAAGTCGAACTTTGCTCTGTCGGCTTTCAGGCGCAGCGTCTTGTGGGACTGTGGCTTGCCCCCTCCGGTGTCATCCCCATGTCTGACGTAGGTAGACACGCCTATTATTTCCTATTTCGGATCCTCTGTCAAGAAAAAAACGATTTCAATCGCGTGTCAATCGCGACGTGAGGCCGGCCGGTAATCAAATCTAACTGCGTAATTTCTCCACGGTCGCGAAGAATTTTCCGCTCGCTCGGCGTTACAGGACGTCGCTCAAACGGCTTCGTCCAACAGCACGATGGGCGCCCCCTGGCTCACCCGCCCCGGCCGCACCACCGAGGCGTAGAAGCCGGCCAGGCCCCACTTGGACGACGACGCGTCGCCCGCTTTCACCTTCTCGTCGAAGATCGCTTGCTCGATTCCCGGACCGTACACCTCGAGGGTCCGGCACGGCCGCCGCGGCCGCGTGAGCTCGATGATCGCGTCGCCCGCCCGGTAGCGCTGGCCCGGACGCATGTCGCGCCGATCGAGCCCTCTCGTCGTCAGATTTTCGCCCAGCGCGCCCGCAAACAGAGGGTAGCCTTGGGCGGCCAGCTCCTCGATCGCCTCCGAGCAGACCACCAACACGGCCCTGAGCGGGCCGCCGTGCACCTCCGGGTGGGCTACCGCGTCCCCCTCGAAGCCGAGCAGCCCCAGAAACGCCTCGCTCACGGCACGCTTCGGGATGCCGCCCGGCGAGACATTCACCTGGAGGATGACGCCGGTCATCGTCTGGATTCTTCGTCGCCCAAGTGGAGCGAAGCCCCGGCTTCGCCACGCCGGCAGTCCTGCCGGCGGCCTTCTACGGCTATATGTCGTAATACAAAGCGAACTCGTACGGGTGCGGCCGCAGGCGCACCGCCGCCGCCTCGGCCGTCCGCTTGTAGTTGATGTAAGTCTCCAGCAGCTCCTCAGTAAAAACGTCGCCCTTGGTCAGGAACTCGTGGTCTTCCTCCAGGCAATCCAGCGCCTCGTCCAGTGACGCCGGCATCGACGGGACCGTCTTCATCTCCTCCGGGGAGAGATCGTAAATGTCTTTGTCCAGCGGATCGCCCGGGTCGATGCGGTTCTGGATGCCGTCCAGGCCCGCCATCAGCATGCTGGCGAAGGCCAGATAGGGGTTGCAGGATGGGTCGGGCGGCCGGAATTCAACCCGCTTGGCTTTCGGGCTCGGCGAGTACATCGGAATCCGTACCGCCGCCGACCGGTTGCGCCGGCTGTAGGCCAGATTCACCGGCGCCTCGAAACCCGGCGTCAGGCGCTTGTAGCTGTTCGTCGTCGGCGCGATGATCGCCGACAGCGCGCGGGCATGGCGCAGCAGCCCCCCGATGTAGTGCATCGCCGTCTGGCTGAGCCCCGCGTAGCCGTCCCCCGCAAACAGCGGCTTGCCGTCCTTCCACAGGCTTTGGTGGGTGTGCATGCCGCTGCCGTTGTCGCCGAATATCGGCTTCGGCATGAAGGTCACCGTCTTGCCCGCCCGGTAGGCCACGTTCCGAATAACGTACTTGTACAGCATCATGTTGTCGGCCGCTTTGACGATGCGCTCGAAACGCTGGTCGATCTCCCCCTGCCCCCCGGTGGCTACCTCGTGATGATGGCACTCGATCTCCATGCCGCATTGCAGCATCGTCTGCACCATCTGGCTCCGCAGCTCCTGGTAATGGTCGGTCGGCGGCACCGGGAAGTAGCCTTCCTTGTACCGGGGGCGATAGCCCAGGTTGGGCGCTTCACGGCCGGAGTTCCACCGGCCTTCCTCCGCATCGACGAAGTAGTAGCCGCAGTTTTCCCGCTGGTCGAACCGGATGCTGTCGAAGATGAAGAACTCGGCCTCGGCCCCGAAGTACGCCGTGTCGGCGATGCCGGTGTTCTGCATGTACGCCCGCGCCTTCTTGGCGATCCACCGCGGGTCCCGCTCGTAGTGCTGGCGGGTGATGGGATCGACGACATCGCAGATCATCACCAGCGTCGGAATCGCCGCGAACGGATCCATGAAAACCGTCTCCGGGTCCGGCACCAGCAGCATGTCGCTTTCGTGGATCACCGCCCAACCCCGGATGCTCGAACCATCGAAGCCGAAACCCTCTTCAAACGACTCCTCGGTCAGCTCGCTGATCGGATAGGTGACGTGCTGTTGCAGCCCGGGCAGGTCGGTGAAGCGCAAGTCCACCTGCCGGGCGCCCTTTTCTTTCGCATATTCCAGTACCTCTTTCGGACTCATCAATCCTCCATGAACGGCTGATTTCTTGTTGGAACGGTTCTTGACTGCAACCGGTCGCAGGATAGGCATTCTCGCCTGCGCACGCACTACCCGGCGCCTCCGGCGCCGGCAGCCCTTACGCAGTGCCTGTAAGCAGCCAGAATAGCGTGTCTGGAAACAGGCCGTCCAATAGAAATATTCTATGGAGGGGATTAGCGGCGATGGCAGGCCCCAACAGGAGACACCCGTGCAGCAGATCGCTCTGAACCTCGCTCCCGAACGCCGGATCTTCACCGTCTCGGAACTGACCTCCGCCATCCGCGGCCTGCTCGAAGCCGGCTTCACCGACATCTGGGTCGCCGGCGAGATCTCGGGCGTCCGGCTCGCCCCCAGCGGCCACTACTACTTCACCCTCAAGGACGAAGGCGCGCAGCTCGCCTGCGCCTGCTTCCGCAATGCGGCCCGCCTGCTGCGCTTCAAGCCCCAGGACGGCATCGCCGTGCTCGCCCGCGGGCGCATTGACGTCTATCCGCCGCGCGGCAGCTACCAGTTGCTCGTCGAGACCCTCGAGCCGCAGGGTTACGGCGCCCTCCAGCTCGCCTTCGAGCAGCTCAAAAAGAAGCTGGCCGCCGAGGGCCTGTTCGATCCCACCCGCAAACGGCCGTTGCCGCCCTATCCCCGCCGCATCGGCATCGTGACCTCACCCGCCGGGGCCGTCATCCAGGACATGATCCGGATCCTCACCCGGCGGTTCCCCGGCGTGCACATTCGCCTCTACCCCGCGCAGGTCCAGGGCGAGGGTTCCATCGAACAGGTCGTGGAAGGCATCCGGTACTTCGGCGCCTCCGCCTGGCCCGAAGTCATCATCGTCGGCCGCGGCGGCGGCTCGCTGGAAGATCTCTGGACCTTCAACGAGGAGGCGGTGGCCCGCGCCATCGCCGCCTGCCCCGTCCCCGTCGTCTCGGCCGTCGGCCACGAAACCGACTTCACCATCGCCGATTTCGTCGCCGACGTGCGCGCCGCCACGCCGTCGGCCGCCGCCGAACTCGTCGTCCCCGAACAGCGCCGGTTGTTGGAGCGACTCGACGCCTTTCGGGGCCGCCTCGAGCACGCGCTCCGCCTCCGGCTCGCTCAGCTCCGCAGCCGCTTGCATGAGCAGGGCGCCGAGCGCGCCCTCGGCGGCTTCCGCCGAAACATCGGCCGGCTGCTCCAGCGGATCGATGAGAGCCATTACCACCTGCGCGGGCGCATCCAGGTGCGCCTGCACCGTGCCCGGCGGGCCGCCCACGAGCTCGATTTGCGCCTCCAGCGCCAGGACCTTCGGGTGCGCCTGAGCGCCGCCCGCTCCCGCCGTGACGACGCCCGCGCGCGCGCCGCCGCCGCCATCGGACGCCACCTCAGCCGCGCGCGGGCCCGTTTCGACCCGCTGGCCGCCGGCCTCGAGCAGCTCAGCCCGCTGCGGGTCCTCCAGCGCGGCTACGCCATCGTCCAAGACCTCGCAGGCCGCATCATACGCTCCGCCGCCGAGGCCCCGCCGGACTCGCCCTTACGCATCCGGCTGGCCCGCGGACGCCTCGAGGCCGTCGTCACCCGGCAGCAGCAGGACTAATGTGGCCTCAACCGCGGAGGGGCCTTCGGCCCGCCGATCGGCACATCAATCGTGGGGAGTTTCAGCGGAGCGGAATCCCCCGGCTCTCCGGCGCCACTTGATTCTTCCATCCGGAGTCCGCCCGCGTCCCCCTTCTCACTCAACCAGCCAGTCCCGAATGTTCTGAATCGAGCGCTGCACCATCGGGTGCGCCATCGTCGCCGGGTTGTGGCCGGGGATCAGGACGGCCACCTTCCCCTTGCCGTACCGGTGAGCCCATCCCTGCGGGGCGCGGCCGTGCTCCGGCGCGTGGCTTTCCAAAAACACCGACGTCTGGCTCTCGTCCATCTCGACCTCGTATTCCTCATCGGCCACCGTGAAGGGAGTGACGCCCTTAGTCCCATTATGGGGCCCCAAACGAGAATTTCGTTCCCGTTACGACTCACGCGGCGGCCTTCAGTCCGACAGCGCGCAGTAGCTCGTCTCTATCAGCAACCATGCGCTGATACAAACGGTCCGGTAGGCAGCGTTTCTCCTCAGCGAGCTGGCGATCACCGGGAAACGGCTCGAGGAGGCCGGCGG
>FWPU01010283.1_pt1 | contig 14036 bp, 15 predicted proteins | sample 2228361 | NCBI WGS metagenome assembly FWPU01 (sample SAMEA103939777, study PRJEB20133) | metagenome
GGGCACACCCTGGTAACGAATTTCGAAGTGGAGGTGAGGGCCTGTGCTGTTGCCGGTGTTGCCCACTGCGCCCACCTGTTGTCCCCGCACCACATTTTCGCCCGGCCGCACGTAGATGCTGCTCAGATGGGCGTACAAGGTCACAAAGCCGTTGCCATGGTCGATGATCACATGGTTGCCGTAGCCGGCATTCCATCCGCCCCGGGCCAGGGCCACATAGCCGGAGTCGGCCGCTTTGACGGGGGCCCCGGTCCAGGAGCCGATGTCGATGGCCGCGTGGCCACTCCAGTAGCGCTGGGTGATGGAGCCGCTGGTGGGCCAGACGAAGGCGCCGGAGCCTTTGGTGGCGCCGCCCGGCACCACCGCCCCTTCATAGGCCACCACATAGGGTGCGGAGTACGGCTTGGTACCGCCTGGCATGACCAGTTGGGTGCCCACCACCAGCGGGGCGCTGGGGTCGGTCAGCCCGTTGCCCGGATAGTTCACGATGTCTTCGACGCTGATTTTGTATTTGGCGGCCAGAGAAGAGAGGGTGTCGCCCGGGCTGACGGTGTGGATAGCCCCATCGATAGGCAAGATTTTCAAGATGTCGCCCGGGCGGATGATGTCCGGGTTGACTTCAATGCTGGGATTCGACCACTGGATGGTTTCGGGCTGCAGGCCAAATTTTTCTGCAATGCCGACGACAGTATCACCGGGTTGAACCACGTACGCCTGGATCTCGTAGCTGTCTGCCTCTCGTTTCTTCTCGTGGACCACGGTGAAGGGGACCGTCGCCCGCTGCAGCAACACATTGGTGGGCGCCGTGGCACCGCCGGTATCGGCCAAGGTGCTGGCGAGACTGTGGCTGATGTCAGAAGCGACTTCGCCGCCGATGGGGCCACTGGCGAAGGTGCGCAGGGAGATATTCAGGGCAGCCACCATCAGAACCGATAAGTGGCTGACCACGCGGAGGGGCGTCACCTGGTCCGAAAAGGAACGCCGAATCTGCTCGTGCCACTTCTGCAGCAACCCTTCCAGGGGCGGATGGGCCAGGGACGAAGACCCTCCCCATTCAGTGCTGCCAGGCTGCTGGATGGATGCGGCCTGGGTGGATACACTGGGCCGGGAGGGCGGGGGAAAGGATGGATTGGGCTCTAACGCTGTGCCCTGGCGGGTTGGGGGGAAGGGCGGGTTGTCGGCTCGAAAATAGGCGTAGGAGGCGAATTCCTGTCCACTGCGGCTGTAACTACTCCGGTGATAAGGTGTGGAACCTTCGTGCCCAGTGTCGTTACCGTGCGCCGAGTTTGGATCTGATGACATATGAAGGTGTCTCCGTGTGCCGTGCGTAACGATAGTGAAAGCGTCAATTTTACGGACACTTTCGATCATTCAACGGCCATTCAACGGCGTTCATGGGACGGCCCTCTCATCTACCGTCCATCCAGTCTGCGGTTCATCCATCCCAGCCCATCGAACCGATGGAACTTTTCGCCCGGGTTTGGGGCGTGAAACGGGCTGGATTACCGGCAGCTCTGCTGCCGACAGGGGAATTATCGGCGGACGAGTGGGCCAATCATGGTGGCGGATTATAGCACGGCTAGGGGGCATCGCCAATCTGCGAATGGGCCCTCCACGGCTCAAAATACGACAAAAAGCCCATCTTTTCAGGGTTCGCTGAGAAATCGTCAGACTTTCGTAGGTTTTTCGTAAGCGGAAGGGGTTGCAGCAGGAGAAGAGGACAGGGCGGGCCTGGGACCACTAGTACAGTCTGGCTTAAATACCACGGCAGAAATTCGGCGGCACTCCCTCTGGTGGGAACTGTCGGCGAATTTCTGCCGGGATTTACCAGGTCCCAGGCCCGGGCGAAGCGCTCAGCGCTTGGTGAGGGTGTCCAGAAATTCCCGGTTGTCTCGGGTGCGGCTGAGCCGTTCCACAATGGGCAGAATGGCTTCGTTGCCACCTCCCATGGCGTCGATCATGCGCCGCAGGGTGTAAACCTTGGCCAGGGTCTCGGGATCCAGCAGTTTCTCTTCGGCACGGGTACCGCTGCGCTCGATGTCGAAGGCCGGGAAGATGCGGCGTTCGGCCAGCTTGCGGTTCAGGTGCAGCTCCATGTTGCCGGTGCCCTTGAACTCTTCGTAGATGACATCGTCCATGCGGCTGCCGGTGTCCACCAGGGCGGTGGCGATGATGGTCAGGCTGCCCCCTTCTTCGATGTTGCGGGCGGCGCCGAAGAAATGCTTGGGTGGATACAGGGCAGCCGGATCGATACCACCCGACAGGGTCCGACCCGAGGGGGGCACGGTCAGGTTGTAGGCCCGGGCCAGGCGAGTGATGCTGTCCAGCAGGATGACCACGTCCTTGGCGCTCTCCACCAGCCGTTTGGCCCGCTCCAGGGCCATTTCGGCCACCCGCACATGGTTCTGCACCGGTTCGTCAAAGGTGCTGCTGATGACTTCCGCCTCCACGGAGCGGTCCATGTCGGTCACCTCTTCCGGCCGTTCGCCGATGAGGACGACCATCAGGTGGAGATCCTTGTAGTTGGTGCTGAGGCCGTTGGCGATGCGCTTGAGGATGGTGGTCTTACCGGCTTTGGGCGGGCTGACGATGAGGCCACGTTGGCCCCGGCCGATGGGGGCCAGCAGGTCAATCAGCCGGGTGGAGATGATGTTGGGGCGGGTTTCCAGCACCAGTTGTTCATTGGGAAAAATGGGGGTGAGGCGGTCAAACAGGGGGCGCCGTTTGGCCTCCTCCGGGTCCAGCCCATTGACCGCTTCGACCTTAAGCAGGCCGTGATATTTTTCCGTGTCCTTGGGCGGGCGAACCTGGCCGATCACCAGGTCGCCGGTGCGCAGGCCGAAGCGCCGTATCTGGCTCTGGCTGACGTAGACGTCTTCAGGGCCGGGCAGCAGGTGGTCGCTGCGCAGAAAACCAATCCCATCCTGGACGATTTCCAGGATGCCGCCGCCAAAGATGTAGCCCTGACTTTCGGCATTGGCCCGCAAGAGACGCATAATCAGGTCATACTTCTTGAGCCGGGTGTAACCGGTGATGTCCATGGAACGCGCGATCTCGCGCAGCTCTTCCAGGTTCAGGGCTTCTAATTGGGAAATGGTCATGGAACTTAATTGTTGCTCTGTCATATTATGGATTCCTTTGGCTTTGTCTCCGGGCCAGACATATGCCCTGTTTCATTTTGATTTCTGCTGAAACAACCTGTTTGGGCACACCTGCCTGGGCTGTCGAAATTCCGTAAATTACGGTGAATGGATTTATGGAATGGCTGTGAATGGAATATTGGGAAAACCCGTATGGTGGGTTTTTCGCCTGTATGATGCGCCCGTATGGCTCACCCCATCATCGTGGCTGCGGTGATGGGCCGCCATCAGGGGCCAAGACCTCGGCTCCATCGGGCCGGGCTCCGACAGCGTTGTCCTGGACTCGTCGTTACGGGTACGCGGCGTGCGAGCGGGCAGACGGGCGAGAGGGACATGGAGCAGGGCGGTGGCGAATACTGGTCATCCGTGACTGGTCATCCGTCCCACCCGATGGCGGGGAACCCGGCATCCTTGCACGGGCGATGGCTGCCACAATGGCAACAAGGCACGCCAGCTCTTTCGATTGGGTGTATGATGACTGTACCTGTCTGGTGGACCCTCACCGGGAAATCCGGCGCCTGGACTCAGTTCTTTACGCCTACTGGCATAAAACCGCCACTCAAGCCCGTCGGGCGCTTGCTTCAAAGATTACGACAATCTGGCGTAAATACCATAGCCGAAATTCGGTGTCCCTTTCCCTGGTGGAAACCATCGGCGAATTTCAGCCGGGATTTACGACCGATTCGGTGGAGTGAAACGTGTGTGGTGCCTGCAGATAGGGCGCAAACCAGTTGCTTACACTGAGGGTCGCTAGGCTGAGTCCTGAGGGCTTAGGACTCGTCTGCATTATAGCAACGGTTTCGTATATCGTCAACTAGGAATTTGTCTGAGGAGCAGCTTCCTCAAACGGCAAAGGGCCCTACGACATAAGCAGCAGGAACAATCTGCGCCTCCTGCTGCCTATGTCGGTTTAACAGGACAACAGGGCCCCCACACCTACCAGTCCCACACGCCTGCAATTTCTCGCAGGGCTTCCACATCCACGATGTTGATGCGGCGATAGCCCAGCTCCACGATCCCCTGCCGCTTGAAGTCTCGCAAGATGGCGCTCACCGTCTCCCGGTAGGTCCCCAGATGATCGGCCAGGGATTGATGGCTGACCCCTTTGATGAGGCCGTTTTGATTGCCGCTCAGGTCCAGCAACAGCATGGCCAGTCGCTCCGGCAGCTTCTTGTAGGCCACGTCTTCCAGGCTGTTTTCCACCTGAAGCAGCCGCTCACCATAGGTTTGGAGCATACCCCAGCCCAGGATGGGATACTGCATGGTCATGTTCCGCGCCTCGTGGGCTGGTATGACCCACACAGCCACATCCTCCGCCGCTTCCACGAAAATGTTGGGATCCCCGGGGTTATCCAGGGCGCCTTCTCCGAAGATGGCCCCTGGCTCCAGGGTGCCGATCACCAGGCGTCGCCCTTCGTTGTTGGTGCACACCATGTTGACCTTGCCGCTCATCAGCAAGTACATCTTGCTGGCCAGGTCGTCCGGCGTGGCAACCACCTTGCCCCGTTCGATATGTTGGATGGAGATGGCCTTGTCGAAGGCCGGATCCTCCTCTCGCAGGGCGGTAAGCGCCTGGGTTAGGCTGCTGTATCCTTGCGCGGGATGTCCGGCAGTAGCCGTCTGCGAAGACAACTGCGTTGTTTGCCAATCCCGAGTCTGGTATGTCATGGCCATGGATCCTTTCTGCGTGTCCAGCTAATTCCGGGCCAGCCGCCCAGGCCGAACCCGGTGCCTACCCATTGTAACGTTTGATGTTCCCTCTGGGTTTCCGATCAGGCCCGTTGAGGGATGCTATGCGCCAGCGCAAGGTTGGCGAACGGCCGTGTTCGACAAAATTAGTTCAATTTATGGATGTGTTCTGTGCATGTAGTGTACACGCGATTGTCGGATTTGTCCAGTATCCCACATACGCACCTCACCGTAGGCCCGGTCTCCTGGCCGGACAGGCATGCGTGTACCCCTCTCCCTGGGGGGCCATGTACGCCGTTGGGTACTGGACGACATTTCATGCCGATGCATCATTGACAAAAGGCATCGTCGGTCACGTGTCCACCCGTGTCCATGGGTGACCGATGATCCGGTATGGAGACCGGACTTACGAGATCATGCGTGCCACATTGCGAAACAACAATCGTATCCGCTCCCTCACGGGAGAGAAGTATCTCACGATAGATGCCCAACGATAGGGGCTCGCAAACCCCTTCCCTTTACCATAGCAGAAAATAATATGAAAAAGATTGGAGGAATGTTGGTGTTGTATTAACGTTTTGGCGATCTTTTTCAGATTCTCCGGGTGGCACAGGCCAATCGACCGCAGGCCGACGGAATTACGTTGGGTTCAGGGTGTGGGTGTGAAGGAAGACACAACGGGCGGTGCTCAGAGGAGGTATGGGGTGTTGGCGGGAGCCTGACCGTTGTGTGCCAGGGCGCCCAGCCACCTCAGCAGGACCTGCCAGCGTTCCTGCTGGGCAGGGGGGAGAAGGGTCATCGCCTGGGGCAGGGCAGCGGGCCCCAGGGAGGATCCGCTCTGATAGCTCTGGGCCACCAGACGACTGCACGCCACCGCAGCCTGCCGGGCCGGCTCCGGCAGGTGGATCAGGGTGGTGGCTGCCAGCGCGCCCGAGCGGAGCAGCTCCTGCAGGGTCTGGAAGCCATCGGCCGGCTGGCCGAACAGCCGGCGCAGGTGTCCCTCGCTGACCGCCTGCAACGCCTGGGCAAAGATGGTCACCACCTGGGCATTTTCGGTGCGGGCAGCCATTTGGGCCGCCCGGCTGAAACAGTAGTCCCCAGCCAGGATGGTGCTGCCGATCAGGGATTTGTCCAGATGATAGTTCTCGCCGTCCGGGGCCCGGGTCAGCAGGCCGTGGACATTCAGGGCCAGAAACAACGTTTCCAGCGCGGTGGCCAGGGCCAGTCGTGCCTCCCGGTGCGGGTCGGGCTCTGCCCCGTCCACCCCGGCAGCCAGCACCACGGCCGCCCGGACCAGGGGATAGGAATAGGAAAGCTGTTGGCGCACCAGGGAGGCCAGGGGTTCCTGAAGTTCCTCCACGGTGGCCAGCAGATTTTGTTCCACGACAGCCAGTTCTTCCTGATAATCCCTTGGCAGCATGTCGGGTTGATCCCTGCTGAATTCCCCCAGCGTATAACGATTGGGCATCCGTATAAATCCTAGCACAGATTGGGGCAGCCTTCAATCCCAGCCCAGGGTAGCGCAGCATTCTTCCCGGTCAACCAGGGGCGCGGGGAACAGACACAGGGTCAGACCAGGCTTCGGTCGGCATATGGGCGGCCAGGACCCTGAACGGCCACCGGCCGTCGCTCCCGCAGGGATTGCTCCACGGCCAGGGCGGCCGCCAGGCTCTGGACACCGTCGACACCGGTGGCCAGTAGGGGCCCCTCCCCCCGCACGGCACGGTTAAAATGGGCCACCACCTGATGCCAGGCCGTCGAGACCGTGGGTACCGTCACCGGCGTCAATTGGCCATGGCGTGCCAGGTAGAGCTCTCCCGGCCCCTCACCGGCCAGACAGTGGCGCGCCATCAAACTTCCGGTGCTTCCATAGATCTCCACGCAGGTGGGCAGGTGGGGAATGAGAAATGAATCGTGGAGTTGGATGTAGAGGCCATGGCGGCGCAGATGGACGGTGGTCAGGACATCCTCTGGCACCTTTTGGCCCAGGATCTGCTGGGTGTTGATGGCCTGAACCTGGTGGATTTCGTCCCGGAAGAGAAAGCGGAGCAGATCCAGGTCGTGGAGGGTGCGATCCAGGATGACGCCCCCGCCACTGGGTTCCAGGCGCCAGCTCTGCAGGTCCGGCGGCAGGAGGCGGCTGTTCCGGATCCGCCCGCCCAGCGGATCACCGATGGCCCCCTGGGCCAGCATTAGCCGCAGTCGATTCAGAGCCGGCTCTGCCCGGTGCACATGGTTAACCCCCAGCAGCAGGCCCAGGCTGGCGGCCGTGTGGGCCAGGGTTTCGGCTTCTGCCAAGGTCAGGGCCAGGGGCGTCTCGCACAGGACATGCTTGCCGGCATTCAGGGCGGCCATGGCGGCCGCGAAGTGGTGGCGAGGGTGGGAGCTGATGTAGACGCAGGTCACCGCCGGGTGGTGGAGTAGATCCGCCAGATTGACAAAGACGTGGGGGATCTGGTGGGCCGCAGCGAAGGCCCGGGCCCGGGCTTCACTGTGACTGAAAATCCCCACCACCCACGAGCTGAGGACGGGCTCTCCGCCTGCTGGCGCCGGCAGGGGCGGCTGCTCGTGAATAGCCGGTACCATCCGGTTGGCTGCTACACGGCTGGCGCCCATCAACGCCCAGCCCAGGGAAGCTTCCCCGCGCCGGGCCTGTATCCAGGGTTGATGGATGGGACTGTTCCTATGCTCCACAGCGGTACGCGGTCCGGCTATCAGGCGGCCGGAGAGCTGGTTGTGGGGTCACGGCGGCGCGGGGAGGGGGGCCTGTCGCCAGCGGTCAGACTCACTCCTCGGCGCCGGCGATGACCCGGCAGAGGTGATCCAGGTCCTCGTCGCTGTAGAAGTGTACAACCAGCTTTCCGGTGCCATCGGCGTTTCGGTTCAGGTGGACCCGGGTTCCCAAGGCAGCCCGGAAGCGGTTTTCCAGGTGGGCCAGCATCTCCCGCCAGGGGTCCTCCGGGGTCTCTGGCACCGGCGCTGGCTCCGCCCTGGTCAAGAATTGGCGCACCATCTGTTCTGTCTGGCGGACGTTAAGCCCCCGGGAGACCACCTGTTCCAGGGCCAGGAGCATGGTGGGCGGCTCCGGCAGGGCCAGCAGGGCCCGGGCGTGGCCGGCGCTAATTTTTTCGTCGATGAGCGCCTGTTGGACTGGAGCAGGTAGCTGCAGGAGGCGGACACTGTTGGCGATGGCCGAACGGCTCTTGCCCACCCGCTCGGCGATTTCTGCCTGGGTCAGGTGAAATTCCTCCATCAACACCTGGTAGGCGGTGGCCTCTTCCAGGGGATTCAGGTCGGCCCGCTGAACGTTCTCCACCAGGGCCCATTCCATCAGCTGTTGGGGCGTGGCCTCCCGTAGGATGGCAGGAACTTCTGCCAGTTGGGCCAGGCGGGCGGCCCGCCAGCGCCGCTCGCCGGCAATCAGCCAGTAGCGGTCGGGCTCGTCCGGCGCCCGGGTGACAATGAGGGGCTGGATGATGCCATGTTCCCGGATGGAAGCCGCCAGCTCCTGGAGGGCGCCTTCGTCAAAATGGCTGCGAGGCTGGCGGGGATTGGGGCGAATGGCGTCCACGGCCAGCATCTGGACGCTTTCGTGGCCTGGGATCGCCTCCGCCCGCTCCAGGGGGGCCTGGGTGTTGACGATCAGGGCGCCCAGCCCTTTGCCCAGGCCTCGCTTTTTCACCGTTGCGCTCTTGTCCATGTGGCACATTTCCTCCTCAGGGGTCGCCCTGTCCAGGTGGAATCCGCCGGCCGAGGCGGGGGGCCTGGCTGCGAACCGCGCCCCCTATGCCTCGCTGCCGACCAGGTTGGGGGATCGCTTTTCTTCACGGGCCATGAACTCTTCGGCCAGGGCCTGATAGGCCAGGGCGCCTGCGCTGTTTGGGGCATAGCTCAGGATGGTCTGACCGTAGCTGGGGGCCTCGCTCAGGCGGACGTTACGGGGGATAATGGTGTTGAACACCTGGTTGGGGAAATACTGGCAGACTTCCTCGGCCACCTGTTGCCCCAGGTTGGTACGGGCATCGTACATGGTGAGCAGAACGCCCGCAATGGTCAGCCGGGCGTTGAGTACTTCCCGCACCTGTTGAATGGTCTGGAGCAGGAGGCTCAACCCTTCCAGGGCCAGGTATTCACACTGGACGGGGATGATCACCCCGTGGGTGGCGGCGGTGAGGCCGTTGATGGTCAACAACCCCAGGCTGGGCGGCTCGTCAATGAGAATGTAGTCATAGCTGTCGTGTAGGGGCATCAACGCCCGCTCCAGGAGCCGCTCTCGGGCCATGAGCCGGGCCATCTCCACCTCGGCGCCCGCCAGGTCTGTCGTCGCCGGGATCAGGTCCAACCCCACCCAGTCGGTCAGGGTCAGGGCTTCCTGGATGGGCACCCGGTCGATGAGCACGTTGTAGAGGCTGACGGAAAGGGAGCGGGGATCCACCCCCAGGCTGGTGGTGGCATTGCCCTGGGGATCGCCGTCCACCACCAGGACCCGCCGACCCGCGGCGGCCAGGTAGGCCCCCAGGTTGACGGTGGTGGTGGTTTTCGCCACGCCTCCCTTTTGATTGGCGATTGCGTAGATTTTGGCGGTCATGGCTCTCGACTTTAGAGCACCCCGATGGGATAGCGTGTCCCTTACCTGTGTAATCGTTGGATCAAAGTATCAAGTGCCCAGATAGCGATCCACGCTACGCCGGCGAGGAGCCGATCTGGTAGGGCTCTTCAGTGACGGTGAAGGGGTGTTCGGCCATATAGGCCAGGACCTGCTCCCGTTCGGGGATGCCGGCCACCCCTTCCTTCTCGACCCCAAAGGAGGCCGTCACATTGGCAAAGCGGGCCGCCTGGACCGGATCCCCCGTTTCCTGGAGGCGAATGATGAAGGCGGCGGTGAAGATATCGCCGGCCCCGGTGGGGTCCATTTCCCTGGCCGGCCGGGGAGGGATATGGATGCGAGCCACGGTGTTGTCTTCCTTCCGCTGGTGGAGGATGCACCCCTCCCGGGCCTGGGTCAGGACGACGAACGGCACCTGTTGCACGAAGAGATCCAGCCGGCTCAAATCAAACTCGATATCCTCGATGGATAAGACCAGCACGTCCAGATACGGCAGGATCTCGGCGGCGTTCTCCCAGGGCTTGCTGTAGACCCGGCCCCGTTCATCCCACCGGCGCATCCAGCCCTGGGGCACCGCGGCAACCAGGGTTTCTGGCGGGAAAATGGGCGCCATGTCCGGCCCGATCTCGTTGACCAAAGGGCCCAAGAGGACGGCCCGGGCCCGCCGCAGGGGCTGGGGGATGTCATCGGCCGTCAGGGGTAAGGCCTGGCTGTAGCAATACTGTACCCGTCCGTGGGCCGTGTAGACATTGGCAAAGGTCGTCGTCTGGGGCGACGGCAGGATTCGCAGGTCGACCCCCGGCGGCAGCTCCGACAGGTCTGTATCTGCCGCGGCCCGGGTGATCACCGTTGGCCGGCGTCCCAGACGGAGCGCAGTGATGGCTGCAAAGCTGACGGTGCCGCCGATGCGGTAGCCACTGGCCGGATCGGCACTCACCAGGTCACGGGTCACGTGGCCGATCAGCAGAATATCTGCCTCTGGGTTCGCTTCGACATTCGGTTTGGATTGTAGCATGTCTCCCATCCTCGGTCAAAGGGGGGTGAAATCTCGGGCCATCCCCCGTTTCCCTGCCATCTCCTGGTGGAGGGCGTTTTTCCATAAAAAACCCGCCCACATCGGGCGGGGCATGTCATGGCTGTGGGACTGGACGGACACCCGGGCGCTACTGGCGTTTGGCGACGATGTTGACCTTGCGTCGCTCCCCTTCGCCGGAGCTCTGGGTGAAGACGGCCGGATGGTCGCGCAGGGCCAGGTGTACAATGCGCCGTTCGTTGGGCGGCATGGGCTCCAGGGCAATGGAGCGGCCGGTGTCGGCCACCTGTTCCGCCATACGCAGGGCCAGTTGGGTCAGTTGGGTGATGCGGCGCTCCTTGTACTGCTCCACATCCACCGTGATGGCTTTCCACTCCTTGAGTCGCTGATTCACCATCAGCCGGAGCAGATACTGGATGCTGGCCAGGGTCTCGCCCCGACGGCCGATCAGGGCGCCCAAGTCCTTGCCCTGGATGTCCAGGTAGAGGGAGGGCGGCCCCTGGCCGTCATCCGCGGGGCGCCAGCTGGCGACCACCCTGGCCTCAAAGCCCATCAGCGTGACCAAGTGTTCCAGCATTTCCACCGCCATCCGTTCCAGCTCTGGATCTGCTGCCGTGGCGGGCGCCTCCTCCGGTTCGGCCTTCCGGCTGGCCGCCGGTTCGGCGACCGCCGGCGCGGCCGGGCCAGGGGTGGTGGGGCGGGCTCGGCCGGCGACGGAGCAGGGATGGGCTCCTGCGGGCTGGGTGTGGGGCGGGCCACGATACGAACCCGGGCCGGCTCGCTGCCGATGCCGAAGATCCCCCGGCTGCCTTTGCTGAGCACCTCGATCTCGGCCTGGTCGGCCGTCAGGCCGAGGGCTCGCAGCCCTTCCGCGATGGCTTCGTCTACATTTTTGCCGGTGAATTCAACTCCCTGCTCTCCCATAGGATTCTACCTCCTTTTGCTGCGACGGCGTTTGGGCGCCCGGGCTTTGGTGCTGCCCTGGTCGGCCTTGGCGCCGCTGGCTGTGGCGGCGGTGGGCGCCAGTTGGGCTTCGCCGTCGGCGCTATTGGCGGATATGTGGGTGGACCCTTCGGCTCCGGCCGTGGCCGTGGCAGGCGCCGGCTTAAAGCGGTCGCTGGTAACGTACCATTGTTGCAGCATCTGCAGTAGGTTGCTGGTGACCCAATACAGGGTCAGGCCTGCCGGCACCTGGAGGGTGAAGAAGCCGAACATGAAGGTCATCATTAGCCCGACTTGTTTCATCATGGCTGCACTCTGGCCTTGGGCATCCGGCGTGCTGGGGGTCATCCACTGCTGCATAACAAATTGGGAGATCATGAGCAGGGCAGGCAGGACCAGGTAGGCAGCCAGGAAGCCATAACGTCCCTGGTTGAAGGCTTCCACGATCCACGACAGCCCTTCGGTGTAGCGGGGAAAGCCCAGGTCCGGGATCCAGAACCAGCTGGCATTGGACAGGTTGGGCCCCAGGGCCACCAGCGCTGAATAGAGGCCAAAGAGAATGGGCATCTGCACCAGGAGCGGAAGACAGCCGCTCAGGGGATTCACCCCTGCCTCCTGGTACAGCTTCATCTGCTCCTGGGCCAGCTTCTCCCGATCCTTGCCGTATTTTTTCTGCAATTCCTGGATCTTGGGCTGCAGTTCCTTTTGGGCCTGCATGCCCCGGATCTGGATCATGGTCAGGGGAAAGGTGACCACCTTGATGATGATGGTGAAGGCAATGATGGTGAAGCCCCAGTGATAGGGAACGTTGGCCGCCTGCATCAACGTGTCCAGCCAGATGAGGGCCTTGCCCAGGGGCCAGACCACCAGGGTTTGCCACCAACCCTGGGGCGGGGTTTCCATAATATCCACGCCTGCATAGTCGACGCCACAGCCGCTCAACAAGAGCATGGCTCCGATGAGCGCCAACATCAGGATCCACTGTCTTCGTTTCACATCCATCTCCTTGCAACACGTGGTGACCAATGCCCCCGACGGGTCCTCAACAGGCGTTCCGGCATGGGTTTACCGCCTCATGGCACTGGATCAAAGCCGCCCTTATTCCAGGGGTGACAGCGCAAGATCCGTCGGATGCCCATCCAGCCGCCCCTACGCAGGCCATACTTTTGAATCGCTTCGTAGGTGTAGTGGGAGCAGGTGGGATAGTAGCGGCAGTGACTCCCCAACAGCGGGGAAAGGAAGCGCTGATAAAAACGGATGAGCATCAAGACGATGCGCTGCATGGGGTCTTGTCCTGAGTCTTCGCGGCTTCCTGGGCCGTTGTCACCTGATCCGCCCTGGCCGGATTGCCCGCCCGGGGATCCTTCTGTCCCTCTGCCGTGTCTGAATCTCGTAACAAATGCGCCCGCCGAAGTAGGCGGGCGCAGGCGGCATCCATCGCTTGATAGTCCGCACTGCGAATGGGATTCCTGGCAATAAAGACCACGTCCCACCCCGGTTTTACCGAATCCATTCGCAGGCGTACGGCTTCCCGTAAACGACGTTTGATCCGATTCCGCGCCACCGCGTTGCCAATGCGACTGCTTATCGAAAAGCCGAAGCGGCTATAGGGCAGGTCATTGGGAAGGGCACACAACACCAGTAAAGCGTCGCTATAGGAACGCCCACGGCGGCGGATCTCCTGGAAACGCCTGTTGTCTCGAACGCGATAACGCCGTTTCACGCCTGGAATAGGGCCAATCGCTGAGTAAATCTCGGCAGAAATTCGCCGATGGTGTCCACCAGAGGTCGTGCGCCCAGAGGGCACCCGGAATTTCTGCCGTGGTATTTACGCCAGACTGTACTAGTGGCGGAAGGGTTTGCGCTCACTTAGCTTGACGGTCAGGCGGGCACGTCCCTTGAGGCGGCGACGCTTGAGAACGTTGCGGCCGCCCGGCGTGCGCATGCGAATGCGAAAGCCGTGGGTCTTCAGTCGCTTGCGTACTTTGGGCTGCCAGGTGCGCTTCGGCATGGTTGACTCCTTAATATTCCGATTCGGTGATCCGGTCGATATCCCATTTGCGATATGCGATAGCCGTGGGAGGTATCCATTTGAGGTACCCAACGGATATCCCGTCGATATCCAATTCCAAATAAATTTCCCTCCCATGAGGCGCCTGGACCATGGTTGAGCAGCGGCACGGCCACCGGTACGTCACCGGACCAGGAGGCGGCAATCATCCTGCCAGGTGGCCGGGTGGCGCCATCATCAAAAGAACATTATACGTGCACGGTTTCCCCACTGTCAAATTGGGGGGCTTTTCCCGGGCCGCAGCATCCTCGAGCGCTCCAGCCCCCCTCCAAGGGTTGACTCGCTCCTGCGGAACTTGCACCGTCCCCCCGCCGTTTGTCTTTTTCTGTGGGGGCATGGACCCACAGCCTGATCAACCTCGTAAATCCCGGCAGAAATTCGCCGATAGCATCCACCAGAGGTCGTGCGCCCAGAGGGCACCCGGAATTTCTGCCGTGGTATTTACGCCAGACTGTACTGGGTCTTGGGTGCACGTAAGAGTTGTCATCAGGCGGCAGAGCGGTGATAAGAGCGTTTTGGGGGAGGGATGAGAGCAGCCGTTTCCTGCCAGCGGCC
>FWPU01005082.1_pt1 | contig 14031 bp, 14 predicted proteins | sample 2228361 | NCBI WGS metagenome assembly FWPU01 (sample SAMEA103939777, study PRJEB20133) | metagenome
CAATCCGCCTGCAATAATTAACGGATGGGGTATGCGGGTAAAGGCCAACAGGACAAACGTACCCACAGTAAAAGCCAACGATGCAAAGGTTTTAGGAAGGGGCTGAAATAAAATAACTGCAGCCGCCACCACCAGCCCCGTACTGGCGGCGGTAATACCTTCCAGCGAGGCCCGCACGGCCCGGAAAGACTTAATGCTCTCCCAAAACCGGATGACGAAGAAGATAAGAAAAGTGCCCGGCAGAAAGATGCCGGCAGCCGAAAGCAGCGCGCCCGTCAACTCGCCCCCCAGGCCGTAGCTGCGCATGGCCAATGCCCCGATGTACGCACTGAACGAAAACACAGGCCCGGGCAATGACTGGGCTAGGGCGTAGCCGCTCAGAAATTCCTGGGTACTGAGGTATTGTTTGGGAGCGTACTGCACAAACTCGGTGTACAGCAGCGGAATAAGCACCTGGCCACCTCCGAAGATAAGGCTGCCGTTGCGGTAAAAATTTTCAAACAGCCTGATGGGCAACCATCGGGTTAAGGCTCCCGTTAGGGCAGCGGCAACCAGCACCCCTAACCATAAAATGAAATTCGACCAGTTAACATGAATTTTTTGTTTTTCCTGCCGGGGATGCTGCTTATAATTAAGGGCCGTAACCAGGCCGGCCACCAGCAATATGGCCGGAAACACAAAGGGCGACTGCACGAAAAAAGATGTTACCGCAGAGGCCATCATAATGGCAATGCCCGTCCGCGAATGGAGCGTTTTCAGGCAAATAGAATAAGCGGCGTAACTAACAAACCCTACGGCCATGGGTTGAATAAAGCGGGTAAACTCAATCGACCAATTTTTTTCCTGAAAGCTGGAGAGCAGTATGCCGGCAGCAGCCATGATGAGCACCGAAGGCAGCACCCAGACCAGCAGGGTAAGATAGGCCAGGTTGGGACCACCCACGCGGTAACCAATGGCGGTTAATGTTTGGGTAGAACTGGGGCCGGGCAGAATTTGGCACAACGAGTTCAGTTCCATCAACTCCGCCTCGGTAAGGTATTGGCGTTTCTCCACCAGCGTGCGATGAAAATAAGCCAGGTGTGCCTGTGGGCCTCCGAACGAAGTGAGTGCAAGCTTCAGCACATCGCGAAGAAAAATAATGTAGCGGATGCGCTGAACCATAGTATGTCGGTGCGGTTATTTCTTCAATCCAATTTCGGCAAGGCGTTGGTCCAGAAATTCTCCGGCGGTAATGTCGGGCCACAGCTTGGGGTTTTCTTCATTCACGCACGAAGGGAGGGCAGCCAGGCTCATTTCGCTGCGCGGATGCATGAAAAAGGGTATGGAGTAGCGCGGGGTGTTCATCTTATCGCGGGGTGGGTTTACTACCCGGTGTATGGTTGATTTAAGCTTTTTGTTGGTAAGCCGCTCCAGCATATCGCCTACGTTTACCACCAGTTGTTCGGGCAGGGCGGTAATAGGAATCCACTTACCATCCCGCCTAAGCACCTGCAGGCCCTCGGCACTGGCTCCCATTAACAGGGTAATCAGGTTAATATCGCCATGTTCGGCCGCACGCACGGCATCGGGGGGCACTTCATCCGGATTGGTTATGGGGTAGTAATGGATGGGCCGCAAAATGCTGTTGCCGTGACGCACTTTATCATCAAAATAGTTTTCGGGCAGACCCAGGTAAAGGGCAATGGCGCGCAGCATCTGAACTCCTGTTTTCTCCAGTTGCCGAAACACCTGCAGGCCTATGGTTTTAAATTCGGGCAATTCCTCGGGCCATACATTGGGAGGGTATTCGTTTTTAACGGGGTCGTCATCTTCTACTTCCTGGCCAATGTGATAGAACTCCTTCAGGTCGCCCGTGTTACGGCCTTTGGCGTGTTCTTTTCCTTTGCCCACGTAGCCCCGTTGGCCGGCCAGCCCGGGTATTTCGTATTTTTGTTTAACGGCATCGGGCAGGGCAAAAAAGCGTTTCACAACATCGTAAAGCTGTTCGGCCAGTTCTTCACTAAGGTAATGGTTGCGAATGGCCACAAAGCCTATGTTGTTATAGGCAGCGCCCAGGGCGGCTACAAACTTTTTCTTTTTTTCGGGATTACCGCTGGTAAAGTCAGCCAGGTCAAGCGAGGGTATTTCGTCATACAGAATTCCGCTCATAGGTTCAGTAAATCAGCCTGTGCAAGCTAAATATTTTTGGGTAAATTAGGAGCCTCAATAGCCGGAACAATCAGAACCGAAATATATGAACCGAAGGGATTTTATAGAAAACTCGGCTAAAGCAGCCTGTTTGGTAGTTGCCACCGGGAGTGGTCTGTTAGCTCATGCCGAAAGGTCTTTGCATAAGCCGACTTTAACTTTTACGCAGGTTGTTCTGCCTTATGGCTATGCAGCACTGGAACCGCATATAGATGCGTTAACCATGGAAATACATTACAGCCGCCACCATGCTGCGTATGTAAAAAATGTAAATGAGGCCATTGCTGCCGAAAGCATTGACCTTGATACGGAGGAGGCTTTTTTTGCACAGGTTTCGCGTTTTTCGGCCAAAGCCCGCAACAACGGAGGGGGGGCCTGGAATCATAACTTTTTCTGGCAGGTTATGCGTCCCGGCAGAGGGGGCAGGCCTACCGGTAAGATAGCCGAGGCGTTGAACGGTGCGTTTGGTTCGTTCGAAAAATTTCAGGAGCAGTTTCAGGCGGCAGCCATGGGTCGCTTTGGTTCGGGTTGGGCCTGGTTGGTGAACGATAACGGTAAACTCAAAATCGGGTCAACCCCCAACCAGGATAATCCGCTGATGGATGTGAGTGAGTTAAAGGGTATTCCTTTGCTTGCTCTGGATGTGTGGGAACACGCTTACTATTTAAAATATCAAATCAAGCGCAACGAGTATGTGGACGCCTGGTGGAATGTAGTAAACTGGGATGAAGTGGCCAAGCGCCTGAAATAATTATGTACATATATAATGTAACCGTGGGCATTGACCCGCAAAATGAGGCGGAATGGGTAGCATGGATGAAGCACGAACACATGCCCCGCGTACTGAACACAGGCATGTTTATTTCGGCCCGGCTGTTTAAAATTCTACACAAGAGCGAAGACGGAACGCTGTCGTATAGTGTACAGTATGTGGCCAAGTCGCTCGACCGGGTTTCGGAATACCTGGAGCGATTTGCCCCGGCTTTAATTGAAGAACACCGTAAGCGTTTTAGCAACCACGTGGCGTTTAGAACGGTTTTGGAAGAAGTTTAACACCATAACCCGGCGGTTATATGAGGGCGTGCAAAGTGTTATTAGACGAACTGCGGCACTTGCGGTTTGCGGCCGAAACCGGAGGAGCGGTTAGACCGGGAGCACAAGCTTAAAACGGCCATGGCCCTTACCAATGCCGAGCACGAAGAAGTGAGCCTTTACATAAAGCTGGCCGATGGGGAGGTGATAGAGGTGGTATCGGACTTAATAGACCTGGAAGAAGATTTTGTAGAAGTGCGGGGCGGAATGGGCATACCCGTTCGCGCCATTGTAGAGGTAGGGGTATAAGCTGTGGCCTTAGCGTCAGGTATGTGTTGGCCGAAGCAATGTTTCCATTTGCTCTTTTTCGAGGTGGCAGTTTATCCAGCCGCTGTCCAGGCGGGCATTAAATTTTTTATAAAAACGGATAGCCGGCTCATTCCAATCCAGTACCTGCCACATCATGCCGGTGCAGTGATGTTCCAGGGCGTACTGTACGGTGAGTTTGAATAGTTTTTCGCCTATGCCTTTGCCGCGATAAGATTCGGTAACAATAATATCCTCCAGGTAAAGCCGTTTGCCCTTCCAGGTGGAGTAACGCCAGTAGAACAACGACATTCCCACAAGGCGGTTGTTGACTTCGGCCACTAAAAAGCCATAAACAGGATGTGGCCCAAAGCCGTCGCGCTCCATTTGTTCTACCGTGTTGCTTACTTCATGAAGCGCGCGTTCGTATTCGGCCAGTTCTTTAATTAGCTCCAGCACACGGGGGAGGTCTTCTTTCCGGCCCTCTCGGATGTGGACTTCCGGTATATGCATGGCTACTTCTGTTGTAGCATAGGCGGTGTTATGCCCATGTTATACCAGGCAAAGGAATACTGGTCGGCTGTTACATCGAGTGCTTTGGAAAGATTCGAAGAACCATGCCCCGATTTCACATCAATGCGGATGAGTACCGGATTGCTGCCGGCCTGGTATTCCTGCAGGGTAGCGGCAAATTTAAACGAATGTGCCGGGATTACGCGGTCGTCATGGTCGGCCGTAGTGATAAGAGTTGCCGGATAATCCGTACCGGGTTTCAGGGCGTGCAGCGGAGAATAGCGGTACAGGTATTCAAACATTTCCTTCGATTCATCGGCCGTGCCGTAATCGTATGCCCAGGCGGCCCCCACGGTAAATTTGTGGTAGCGCAACATGTCGAGCACGCCAACGGCAGGGAGGGCCACCTTCATCAGGTCGGGTCGTTGGGTCATGGTGGCCCCTACCAGCAGGCCACCGTTTGAACCTCCGGCTATGGCCAGGTAGTCGGGTGAGGTAAATTTTTCGGCAATCAGGTATTCTGCAGCGGCAATAAAATCGTCAAAAACGTTTTGCTTATTCATTTTTGTTCCCGCCAGGTGCCATGGTTTGCCGTATTCTCCGCCTCCTCGCAGGTTGGGCTGGGCGTACACGCCTCCGTTTTCCAGCCATACCATACGCGAAGCAGCAAATGCTGGTGTAAGACTTATATTAAAGCCACCGTAACCATACAGCCAGGCGGGATTTTTGCCGTTGCGTGTCAGGTTTTTGCGGTATACAATAAACATGGGTATACGGGTGCCGTCTTTGCTGCTGTAAAATATCTGTTCGGTAGCATAGTCGTCAGGATTGAACGTTACGTTCGGGCGGGCGTATTCGGTTGAGGTGCCGCTGGCGATGTTATATTTAAAAATGGTGGGCGGAAAAGTAAACGAGGTAAACGTATAGAACACTACGGTGTCGGTATGGCGGCCCGAAAATCCGCCGGCAGTGCCGATAGCCGGAAGATGAATGGTACGTTCCGGGGTTCCGTTGTAATCGAATTGTTTAATTGTGCTATGGGCGTCTTTCAAATAGGCTACAAATAGTTTATTGCCAGCCGTGCTCACGTTATCAATCGGTTCAGGCGCTTCGGGTATCAGGTCTTTCCAGTTTTCGGGTGCGGGGTTGGAGGCATCGGCCACTACAATTTTACCGTTCGGGGCATTGCGGTTGGTGTAAATAATAAGTTGTTGATTGTGGTGATCAATTATCCGATGGTCGTTATTAAAATCGGTAACTACAGGTATGAGCGATGCACCGGGTTTGGCTAAATCCTGAATATACAATTCATTACCCGAAGTGGTAACAGAAGTGGCAATGATCAGGAAGCGTTCATCTTCCGTAAGGGCGGCTGCGGCCCTTCGGCGGGGAGAACGGGTGCCTCCATCGAAAATCATCTTATCGGTAGCTTGCGGTGAGCCCAGTTTGTGGAAGTACACGCGGTTAAAGTCAACTTTAGAAAACAGGCGGTTGCCTTCAGGATTATCGTAACGCGAGTAGTAAAAGCCGTCGTTGCCTTTCCATGCGATGCCGGTAAATTTCAAATCTTTCAGCGTATCGTCAACTACCGATTTATCCGCAGCGCGCAGGGTTACGGCTTTGCGCCAGTCGGAGCCGCCCTCCTGGATGAGCAGCGTTACCAACGATCCGTCGGTGCTGAAGAACATACCGGCCAGGGCTACGGTGCCGTCGGACGAGAAGGTGTTGGGGTCAATAAAAACCTCTTCCGGGCCGTCCATTCCTTTTTTGCGGTACCAAACGTTATGGTTTTGCAGGCCGGTGTTGCGGTAGTAGTAGTAGTAGTCGCCATTTTTTCTGGGGGCGCCTATGCGTTCATAGTTCTGTAGTTCGTCCAGCCGTTTGCGTATGGCATTGCGAAAAGGTATTTTATTCAGGTAAGCAAAGGTTATTTCATTTTGCCGGGCTATCCAGTCGGTTGTTTCGCGGGATGTGTCGTTTTCCAGCCAACGGTAGGGGTCGGGCACGGCAGTACCGAAGTAGGTATCGGCCGAATCGACCTTACGGGTTACGGGATATTGTATTTTTTCGCGCGGGCTATCGGAGCAGGCGCCCAGGAAAAGCCAAAGCAGGATAAACGAATAAAGTCGCATGGCGGAACAGGGTTGATGCGGGGCAATTTCATTAATCTTTCCCGCCGGATGTACGCAGTTTTGATGAGAGGATTATTTGTTCGATTAATTCAGCTTATCCGGTCGAAACCGGTAAAGGGTATGAGTACCTGCGGTATGCGTATGCCGTGTTCGTCCTGATTGTTTTCGAGCAGGGCGGCTACTACGCGGGGCAAGGCCAGAGCGCTTCCGTTAAGCGTGTGCAGCAGGTGAATTTTTCCGTCGGTGCTGCGGTAGCGCAGCTTCATGCGGTTGGCCTGGTAGGTTTCGAAGTTGCTTACCGAGCTCACCTCCAGCCATCGTTTCTGGGCGGCCGCATACACTTCCATGTCGTAAGTAAGGGCAGCATTAAAGCCCATATCTCCGCCGCAGAGCAGCATTTTACGATAGGGTAGCTCAAGTTTTTCCAACAACGCCTGCACGTGGGCGCACATTTCGTCCAATGCCTGGTACGACTCCTCCGGCTTGCGAATCTGTACGATTTCTACTTTATCGAATTGATGCAGGCGGTTTAGTCCGCGAACGTGCGCCCCCCAGCTGCCCGCTTCTCTGCGGAAGCAGGGTGTATAACCTGCGTTTTTAACCGGCAGGTCGGCTTCGTTTAAAATCACATCGCGATACAGGTTGGTGATGGGTACTTCGGCAGTAGGGATAAGGTACAGTTGGTCGGCTGTAACACAGTACATCTGCCCCTCTTTATCGGGCAGTTGGCCGGTACCATAGCCGCTGGCTTCATTAACCAAATGCGGAGGCATGATTTCGCGGTAGCCGGCTTTTTCGGCTTCATCCAGAAAAAAACTTATCAATGCCCGTTGCAGGCGGGCACCTTTGCCTTTATACACCGGAAACCCCGCACCTGTAATTTTATTACCCAGTTCAAAATCTATGATGTCGTATTTTTTAATGAGCTCCCAATGGGGCAGGGCTCCGTCGTGCAGGTGGGGTATGGTACCGTGCTGGTGTACATTAAGGTTATCATCGGCATCTTTTCCGGCCGGAACGGCCCGGGCCGGTATGTTGGGAATTTTATAAAGATGCTGGCGCAGTTCATCTTCATAGCGGACCAGGGTATCTTCCAGTAGCCTGAGTTCTTCTTTCAGGCGGCTCACTTTCTCGCGCAGGGCCGAGGCTTCGGCGGTTTTGCCGGCCTTCATCAGCTCTCCAATTTTCTTCGATTCGGCATTGCTTCGTGCGCGCAGTTCATCGGCTTTGGCTTGCGTGGTTCTGCGCAATTGGTCCAGTTCAAGCGCCTGGTCAATTAACTGTTCTGCGTGGGCAAGCCCGCGCTTCAGTAATCCTTCCAGGGCTGCAGAACGGTTTTCGCGCAGGTAGGCAATTTGAAGCATATCCGGATGGGTTCACTACGGGTTTCAAAAATAGGTGGTAATGGCCGGTAAAGTACAGTTTAGGTCAACAATTTTGGCGGGTTTATTTGTTTGTATATAAATTTGGTCTATACTTGCAGCGTCAAACGGGTTTATTCGTACCCGCCTGAAAATATCAACTGCTTATCGTACTGTAGACATCCTGAACCGGAAGCTGAAGAATCAGTGAAAGTCGAACAGACTCAAACCAAATGATATAAACAATTTACAACCATTAACCTTTTTAAATTTTTTATCCGACGCATGTATACCATTGATGATTTGAATGTGAGGTTGCTTTCCGAACTAAAGGAAATAGCCGAGCAAATGGGCATTAAAAATGCCCGTAAACTTGCCAAGCAGGAACTTATTTACAAGATACTGGATCAACAGGCTGTAACCGGAGAGGCACCTGGTGCTCCGAAAAAAAATTCGGGCACAAATGGTGGGCGCACGCCCCGGCCGCGCAAACGTGAAAATGTTGCTCCGAAGCCTGAGCAGGAACTATCGAGCGATGACCTGCTGGATTCGATTAATGACGAGTTGGACACTGTACTGCCTGCTTTTGACGATGAGCCTTCCGGTACGCCTTCCGCTGCACCCGAGCAACTGGCACCGGCCGAGAGTCAGGTTCAGGCAGAAGAGCGCCAGGCAGTACGCGCGCAGGTGCGTGATTTTGACGGTGTGGTGATAAGCGAAGGCGTGTTGGAAATCATGCAGGACGGATATGGTTTCCTCCGATCGTCTGACTACAACTACCTGGCCAGCCCGGATGATATTTATGTATCGCCTTCGCAGATCAAAGCCATGGGCCTGAAAACAGGTGATACCATTCGCGGGCAGATTAGGCCTCCGAAAGAAGGTGAAAAATATTTTGCTTTGCTGAAGGTAGAAAGCGTAAACGGTAAAACGGCCGAAGAAATCCGCGACCGCGTGGCGTTTGAATACCTTACTCCGTTGTTTCCCAACGAAAAACTCAAGCTCAGCACTACCCCCGATAACCTGTCCACCCGCATACTCGATTTATTTGCACCTATCGGTAAGGGTCAGCGGGGTATGATTGTGGCCCAACCCAAAACGGGTAAAACGGTATTATTAAAAAACATTGCCAATGCCATAGCCGAAAATCACCCCGAGGTTTATCTGATTGTATTGCTGATAGACGAGCGGCCGGAAGAAGTAACCGACATGGCCCGAAGCGTAAAGGCCGAGGTGATAGCCTCTACCTTCGATGAGCAGGCCGAGCGCCACGTGAAAGTGGCAAGCATTGTGTTGGAAAAGGCCAAGCGCATGGTAGAATGCGGGCACGATGTGGTTATACTGCTCGACTCGATTACCCGGCTGGCCCGGGCGCATAACACGGTTATACCTTCATCGGGTAAAATTCTTTCGGGTGGAGTCGATGCCAACGCCCTGCATAAACCCAAACGCTTTTTTGGTGCGGCCCGCAACATTGAAAACGGGGGTTCGCTTACCATCATCGCCACCGCACTTATCGACACCGGCTCTAAAATGGATGAAGTAATATTCGAAGAATTTAAGGGCACGGGCAACATGGAGTTGCAACTGGACAGGAAGCTGGCTAACCGCAGAATTTATCCGGCTATTGATGTGCCGGCCTCCGGTACGCGCCGTGAAGACCTGTTGATGAAAGAAGAAGAACTGCAGCGCGTTTGGATTCTGCGCAAGTTCATGGCCGACATGACCTCTATTGAGGCTATGGAGTTCCTGCAATCGAAGATGAAAGGCACGCGCAACAACGAGGAGTTTTTACTTTCCATGAACGGATAGGCAGAACCCGAAGCCAAGGTGTTAATAAACAGGCTGCTTTCAACAGGCAGCCTTTTTGGTAAAATCCAAACAAGAAGTTAGTGATTCAATACCGGTTCAGGATATCCTGACTGATGATCCGGTAAATGGCGGCCTTGTCCTGATGTTGCTGTAAAAATTCCATGTGCCGGTCAAGGGTTTGCAGGTCGCCTCTTTTAGCGGGCCCCGTTTGGGCCTTATCGGGGCCTATTTCAAGGGCCTTGTTTACGGTTTCGGCAATAAGGTTGTTAAGCCAGCGGGCCGACAGCTGATGCGCCTCCATGATTTCGTTGGCCAGAGTTAAAAGGTGGTTGGTAAAATTGGCGGCAAACACAGCTGCTACGTGCAGGGCCAGTCGTTGGTTTTCATCCAGTCGGTACACTTCGCGGCTTATGGCCCTGCCCATGTGCATCAGCAGTTTTTCGGCCGCTTCCGTATCGCCTTCAACAAAAACCGGAATGGCTTGGAAATCGAGCTTGCGGCCTTTGGTGAAAGTCTGCAGGGGATAAAACACGCCGGTGGCGGCCGGAGCGGCAAGTTCCAGAATATGACGCGGCCGGCTGGCAGAAGTGTGCACCAATAAGGCACTATCGGGCAGCACCAGTTCGCGCACCACATCTTCCAGGGCGTCATCGGGCACGCATACAAAGAAAGCTGTTGCCTGACTTGCCGAAAGGTCGAGTGCCTCAGCTACCTGTGCTTTATACAGGCGTTCGGTAAGCTGGCGGGCATGTTTGGGTTGGCGGCTGTACACTTCGCGCACGGCAAAGCCGGCGTTATCGAGGGCGGGTGCCAGATGCCAGGCCACATTTCCTGCACCAATAAAAGAAACGGATGTGTTCATGCCAGTATCAGGCTTCTACGTTTTTATACAGCGATGCCAATACCTGAACGGCATAGTCTATCTCCTCAGGCGTATTGTACTTGCTAAACGAAAAACGAACGGAAGCACGCCCGGAGTTGGGGTAAAGGTGCGCCAGTACGTGCGACCCTGTAGTGCCTCCGCTGCTGCAGGCACTGCCTCCGGAAGCTGATATTCCCTGCAGGTCGAGATTAAACAGCAACATGTTGCTATCGTCTGTGGCGGGCAAACTTATATTCAAAACCGTGTACAGGCTGTTTTCCAGGTTATCCGAATCGCCGTTGAAACGAACATCTGGTATTTCCGTACGCAATCGGTTTATCATTCGTTCTTTAAGCGATGCGATATAGCGTTGATGTGCTTCCATATCGCGATAGGCAATTTCGAGGGCTTTGGCCAACCCGATTATGCCGTACACATTTTCGGTGCCGCCCCTTAGGTTACGCTCCTGGGCTCCGCCGAGAATAAAGGGATGGATTTTATGATCCTTACGGATGTACATAAACCCGATGCCTTTTGGGCCATGAAACTTATGCGCAGCGGCCGTCATGCCGCATATAAACAGATTTTTCAGGTCGTGGCGGTAATGTCCTACGGTTTGTACAGTGTCGGAATGAAAAAAGGCCTGGTATTGCCTGCACAGGTTACCAACTACCTGTATATCTAACAAATTACCGATTTCATTATTGGCATGCATAAGCGATACCAGAGCTTTGGGGTATTGTTTGAGCAGTGCTTCGAGATGGCCGATCTGCACATGCCCTTTTTCGTCCAGTTCCACGAAGTGCAGCTGGGCTTTGCCCGAGCGGGCCAGGTGCTCCAGTGTGTGAATAACGGCATGGTGTTCAATGGGTGAGGAGATAAAGTGCTGTATGCCGAAGGTTTCGGTGGCACAGGTAAGGATGGCGTTATCGGCTTCCGTTCCGCCCGAGGTAAAAATAATTTCCCCCGGTGCGCAGTTCAGCAACTCAGCTACCTTTTTCCGGGCCGTCTCGATGGCTGCCCGCACCTTGCGACCATGTGCGTGTGTGGAAGAAGGGTTGCCAAAATCTTCGGTTAAGAAGGGCTTCATGGCCTCGAACACTTCGGGGTCCAGGGGGGTAGTGGCGGCATTATCCAGGTATACCTGCATGGCGGTACGATTGTTGTACAAAAATAGCCAATGCGTTTAAAACAGATATCCGGTTAGTTGGCCGAAGGGTCGTACTTATGTCGCCCTCACGGCAGTGGGTTAAAAACCGGAAATCAGGCAGTTGTCAATTCTTCCATAATCTGTTTGGCCAGGGCTTCGGCGGCCTGCCGTGTGGGTGCTTCGGCATATATGCGAATGATGGGCTCGGTGTTCGATTGGCGCAGGTGTACCCATTGGCGGGTGTGTTCGAAGTCAATTTTTACCCCATCGGTGGTGGTAATCTTTTCGTCAGCAAACTTTTGTTGCAGTTTCTGCATCAAGGTATCGGCAGGGGTATTGGGTTGGAGGTCTATTTTGTTTTTGGAAATGTAATAATCCGGATAGGTTTTGCGCAGTTCGGATGTTTTCAGGCCGGAACGGGCCAGGTGCGACAGGAACAGGGCAATGCCCACCAGGGCATCGCGGCCGTAGTGAAGTTCCGGGAAAATAATTCCTCCGTTACCTTCGCCACCTATAATGGCGTTGGTTTTTTTCATCAACTCCACCACATGTACTTCGCCCACTGGCGAAGCGGCGTATTTTCCTCCTGCTTTTTCGGTAATGTCGCGCAGCGCCCGGGTTGATGAGAGGTTAGATACCGTGTTGCCTTTCTTTCGCTGCAGGATGTAATCGGCTACGGCTACCAGGGTGTACTCTTCACCAAAAGGTTTACCGTCTTCCTGTATTAGGGCCAGCCGGTCTACGTCCGGGTCAACGGCTATGCCCAGATGGCATTTTTCATTTTTTACCACCCTGCATATTTGTTTTAGGTTTTCGGGCAGGGGTTCCGGATTGTGCGCAAACTTTCCGGAGGGCTCAGCATTTATGAGGATGATATTTTTTACACCCAGTTTTTTAAGCAACAACGGCACGGCCAGCCCTCCGGTTGAATTCACGGCATCAACTGCAATTTTAAAGCGTGCCCGTTTAATGGCTGTTACATCAACCCATTTGTTTTTTACAATTTTCTCAATGTGGCGTTGCAGGTATTCGGGTTTGAAGTGGTACTGACCAGTCCGTCCGAGGGGCGCAAACGTAAAATTTTCCTGTTCGGCTAACTGCAGCACCACCTGTCCGTCGTGCGCAGAAATAAACTCGCCCTTATCATTAAGCAGTTTCAGGGCATTCCACTCGGCAGGGTTGTGGCTGGCGGTAATGATAATGCCTCCGCCGGCTTTTTCCATCGGCACAGCCATTTCAACCGTGGGAGTTGTGGAAAGTCCCAGGTCTACCACATCCAAACCGAGGGCAATGAGGGTTTCGCATACCAGTGTGCTTACCTGAGGACCTGATAGCCGCGCATCTCTTCCAATTACTATCTTTTTTCCTTTTTTTGAGAGCACCCATGTGCCAAATGCAGCAGCAAATTTTACTACATCAATGGGTGTGAGGTTATTGCCCGGCGTACCGCCAAGGGTGCCGCGTATGCCGGATATGGATTTAATTAATGCCACAGCAGAGGACGTTTAAAAACGCGGCTAAAAATAGAAATTATCCGGCCTTTGTGCGGTTTTTCCCCAGAATAGGAGGAAGCGTGCCGGGCTCATCAGGTTTACCACATGATGAATCGGAGGCGGTTAGCGTTTTTCCGCAGTAGCCGCAGGTAGCTCCTTCTTTGTTTAACCAGGGGCTTTGCGAGGCGCAGGTACCGCGAAATTCCCCCCCTTTAACCAAAATGAGCCTCACCGACATGAGGATGAAAAACAAGGCCAGAACCCCAATGGAAAGCAACCATACCATGCACGGAGTATTAAATTTTAGGCAACAAAGTTAATAACATCAGGCACACCGGTTAAGTTTGCTGATATGAAGAAACTGCTTTCAAAACCCGATGCGCGCAGGCAGGAGAAGCTAAAGGCTTTCGACAGGCTGCTGACCATTATGGACGAACTGCGCGAAAACTGTCCATGGGACAAGCAACAGACCTGGGAAACCCTGCGGCATCTGACCATTGAAGAAACCTACGAACTTTCTGATGCCATATTGAATAACCAGCCGGATGAAATAAAAAAGGAACTGGGCGACCTGATGCTGCATAATGTGTTTTATACCCGCATCGCATCTGAATTAGGATTTTTTGATATGGCGGATGTACTGAATGCAATATGCGACAAACTTGTTGAAAGGCATCCGCACGTTTACGGTAATGTAGTAGCCCAGGATGAGCAAACGGTTAAAGCCAATTGGGAAAAACTAAAATTGCGTTCGGGGAACAAGTCGGTATTAGAGGGAGTACCACAATCGCTGCCGGCACTGGTTAAGGCCATGCGCATACAGGATAAGGCACGAGGAGTGGGTTTTGACTGGGAAAAACCCGGGCAGGTGTGGGAAAAGGTACAGGAAGAATTGCGCGAGTTGCACGATGCCGTTACTGCTTCGGCTGCTGATAAGAAAAAGGTAATGGAAGAATTGGGCGACTTGTTGTTTTCGTTGGTGAACTACGCCCGCTTTTTGGATATAGACCCTGAAGAGGCTTTGGAGCGGACCAATAAAAAGTTTATATCCAGGTTCACCTATCTGGAAAGGGAATCGGCTAAAGATGGTAAAAAACTGGGCGAAATGACGCTGGAGGAAATGGATCAGTATTGGGAGCGTGCCAAGGGGGACGATCCGACCTGATTTGTTGAATGATTTACA
>FWPU01010284.1_pt1 | contig 14031 bp, 19 predicted proteins | sample 2228361 | NCBI WGS metagenome assembly FWPU01 (sample SAMEA103939777, study PRJEB20133) | metagenome
CAGGAAGATCGGGCATCAACATGCGTTTTTCAGCACCCTGTTAGGGCCCGTGATCCTCGGGCACGCACACCCAGAGGTCACACGGGCCGTGTAGGAGCAGGCCGCCCGTGGGTTGATCTACGGCACGTGCACCGCGCTGGAGGTGAAGGTGGCGGAGGCCGTCCAGCAGATGGTCCCCACCGCGGAGATGGTCCGGTTCACGCCCTCCGGCACGGAGGCCACCCTGCACGCCCAGCGGCTGGCCCGCGGCTTCACGGGTAAGCCGAAGATCCTGAAGTTCGAGGGCCACTACCACGGAAACCGCGACGGCGTGCTGGTGAGCGTCAGCCCTCCCCTGGAGGTGGCGGGCGCGGAGCGCGCCCCCCCGTGCGCGTGCCTGTAGGTTCCGGGATCCCTGAGCAGCACTACGCCCACACCCTCGTGGCCGTGTGGAACGACCTGGACGGGGCCGAGCGCGTCATCCGCCGCCACCGGCACGAGCTTGCTGCGGTGATCACCGAGCCCGTGATGGCGGACAAGAGCGTAGTGCCCCCGGACCCGGGCTACCTGCAGGCCTTGAAGCGCCTCTGCCGGGAGAACGACGTGTTGTTCGTCCTGGACGAGGTGATCACCGGCTTCCGCATGGCCCCGGGCGGCATGCAGGAGGTGTACGGGCTGCGCCCGGACCTGACCACCTTCGCCAAGGCCATGGCCAACGGCGCGGACATCGGCGCCTTCGTCGGCCGGCGGGAGATCATGGCCCTCCTGGAGGGGGGCGCGTCAGGCACGCGGGGACCTACACCGCGAGCCCACTGTGCCTGGCCGCCGCGAAAGCCACCTTGGATGCGTTGCGGCGGAACGGCGGCGAAGTCTACCGCCTCCTGGACCGATTGGGCGCTCGGCTGCGGGAGGGTCTGCGCGAGCTGGCCGCGCTTCGAGCACTGGTTCCTGTCCGCGGCCCACACGCCGGGTCGTCGCCGTCCCTGGAAGGACAGGCTTGACCTCGCGTGCTTATATGTTATAGGATATCAACGTGGCCACCAGGGGTGATCTTCGAACGCTCGCGGAGGCGACCTCCCCAGGCCCAAGGACCACGCCCGCCCTGGTGGCAGACGTCCTCCGGGAAGCCATCCTCCGGGGCATCCTCCGGGCGGGCCAGCAGCTCCGCCAGGACGAGATCGCCCGCGAGCTGGGTGTCAGCCACATCCCTGTGCGGGAGGCGTTGCGACAGTTGGAGGCGGAGGGCTTGGTCCGGCTGCGCCCCTACCGGGGGTTCGAGGTGTCGGAACTCAGCCCGGAGGAAGTGGATGAACTCTACGAGATCCGCATCCCCCTGGAGTGCCAAGCCCTGAAGCTGGCCCTCCCGCGCCTGACGGACGAGGACCTCCGGCGGGCGGAGGCGGTCTTAGACGCCGTCGACGCGGAGGACGACCCCTTGCTGTGGAGCCAACTGAACACGGAGTTCCACACGGTGCTGTACGCTCCCTCCGGGCGCCAGCGCCTGCTGAACCTCATCCGGACCCTTCGCACCAACGTGGACCGCTACCTCCGCCTGTACATCTCCGTGATGCACCGCAAGCAGTACTCCCAGCTGGAGCACCGGAGGATCCTGGAGGCGGTCCGGCGGCAGGACGCCGCGGAGGCAGTGGCGGCTTTGGAGGAGCACTTGGGCATCGCGTGCAGGATGCTGGTGGACTATCTGCAGCGAGAGCGGCAGTGGGAGGAACGCGGGACCGCCGGTTGACCGTCGCTTCAAGGTAGTGGTCACGGACTCCGTGTTCCCCCACTTGGAGACGGAGCGGCGGATCCTGGGGCTAACAGGGGTGGAGCTGGTGGCCCTGCAGGCGCACCGGGAGTTCCCGCGTAGGAGGGCGAGATGAGCACACCGTGGAGCACCGACCGCTGGTTCACGAGCCCACACAACTACGCACCGGAGGTCCGCGCGCAGTTGCAGTTTCCCGCAAAGGTGGAGCTCCACGACGTCACCCTCCAGGACGGGGAGCAGCAGGCTAGCGCGGTGTTCACCGCCGACAACAAGATCCGGATCGCGGAAAAGCTGGCAGAAGTCGGGGTGCACCGCATCGAGGCGGGGCTGCCCATGGTGTCCCGGGCGGACCGGGAGGCGGTGAAGGCTATCGTGGAGCGCAACCTGGGGCCGAAGTGTACGCGTTCAGCCGATGCCTGGTCTCCGACGTGCAGCAGGCGGCGGACTGCGGCGTCACGGGCGTGGTAGTGGAGATCCCCAGCAGCCTGCACATCATCGAGTTCGCGTACCAGTGGGAGCTGGTGGGCCAGCCGCCCGCGGAGGCAGTGCTGGGCAAGGGCAGCGGCCGGGACTCCGTGCTGTACTTCCTCAGCGAGGTGGGCTACACGCTGCGTCCGGACGACCCGCGGGTGGACGAGGTCCTGGTGCGGGTGAAGGAGAGCTCCCTGGCGAAGAAGGGGCTGCTCACGCGGGAGGACTTCGCGGCCATCGCACAGGCCGTGTTGGGCGCGCCGCAGCCGGTGCGGGGCTCGTAGGAGGGGGGAGGATGCCGTTCTTCGACTTCGACCAGCTTCAGGCGGAGTACGTGACGCCCAAGTACTCGAAGGCCTTCGGGCCGCTGGTCACGGGCTCGCAGATTGAAGTCGGCCGGCTGCGGTTCGGGGCGGGGGAAGGCGCGGTCCCGCACGCCCACCCGCAGGAGCAGATCGTGGTGGTCCTGCGCGGCCGGCTGCGGGTCACCCTGGGAGACGAGGCCCGGGAGCTGGGGCCGGGACAAGGGTTCCTGGCCCCGCCCAACCTGCAGCACCACGTCACGGCCCTGGAGGACAGCGAGGTGTTGAGCTGCAAGGCGCTGGTGGACGGCAAAGGACACAAGATCTAGAACGCACGGAGGGGGTGAAGGAGATGCGGACGGCGTGGCGGACCGCGGTGTTGCTGGCCGCGGTAGGGGTCTTGTGCGTGGGCCTGGTGGCCCTGGCGGGGCCCTCCGGGTACCCGAACCGGCCCATTACGTGGCTGGTGGCGTTCGCCCCGGGCGGGCAGTCGGACGTGGAGGTGCGAAGAGTGCAGCCGCACCTGGAACGCCTGCTCGGCGTGCGGATCCTGGTGGAGTACCGGAGGGGCGGGGGAGGTGCCGTGGGGTGGTCGGAGCTGGCCCGCGCGCGGCCGGACGGGTACACCATCGGCGGGCTCGTGATGCCCCACATGGTCATCCAGACTCTGCTGCGGGGTGCGGAGGCGGGCTACCGCCTGGACCAGATCCGTTCCATCGCGTGGACGGTGTCGGCCCCCAACGCCCTCATGGTCCGCAAGGACAGCCCCTTCCGGACTTTGCGGGACTTCGTGGAGTACGCCAAAGCCAACCCTGGCAAGCTGGCGGTGGGCGGGGTGGAGCGGTTGTCGCCTTCGGACCTCAGCCTGGCCCAGTTCATGCAGGCCGCGGGGATCCGGCTCACGTACGTGCCCATCTCGGGCGGGGCGGGCCCGGTCATGACCAGCCTCATCGGCGGGCACGTGGACGCGGCCACCACCGGAGCCTCCCACGGCATCCGGCACAAGGACCAGGTGCGGATCCTGGCCGTCAGCGGCAAGCAACGGATGAAGGCGTTGCCCGACGTGCCCACGTTCGCGGAGTCCGGGTACAACGTGACGGTGGAGACCTCCTGGGGAGTGGGCGCCCCCGCGGGCGTCCTCGCCGAGGTGGTGACGCGCCTGTCGCAGGCCCTCCTGCAGGTGATGCGGACCCCGGAGATCCGCAAGGCCGTGGAGGAGGAGGGACTGACGCCGCTGTACCTGGGTCCTGCGGAGTCGCAGGCGTACGTGAACCGGTTGGTGGCCACGTACTGGGATCTGGTTAAACTGTTGCGGTAACGGCGGAAAGACCTGGAGGGCGCCTGGAGGTCTGCGCGTGGACCCTGTACTGCAGGGGCTGCTGAACGTCCTGTCACCGCAGTACCTGCTCCTCATGGCGGTGGGGGTGGCTGTGGGCTCCGTGGTGGGCGCCCTGCCCGGGTTCACCGCCACCATGGGACTGACGGTGCTCCTGCCCTTCACGTTCGTCATGGACCCCACCAGCGCCCTGGTCCTCATGGGGGCCCTGTACGGGGCTGCGGCCTTCGGGGACGCAGTGCCCGCGTGCCTAATTGCCACACCGGGTACGCCTGCAGCGGTGGCCACGGCCATGGAGGGGCACCGGCTGACGAAGAAGGGGAAAGCGCACCAAGCGCTCCTCACAGCGCTCGTGGCATCCGCCCTCGGGCAGCTGACAGGCGGGCTGTCCCTGCTGCTGCTGGCCGCGCCCCTTGCGGCCCTGTCCCTGCGTTTCGGCCCCCCGGAGGTGTTCTGGGTGGGCGTGTTCGGGCTGACCATCATGGCCTCCCTCACGGGCAAGTCCCTCCTGAAGGGCATCGCGGGCGCTAGCCTCGGGATGCTGCTCAGTACCGTGGGCGTGGCCCGCACGGAGGGGTGGGTGCGGTACGCGTTCGGGCTCCCGCAGCTGCAGGGCGGGGTAGACCTGGTGGTGGCCCTGATCGGGTTCTTCACCGTCCCCGAGGTCCTGCGCATGGTGGAGGCGCGGCGGGCGGAAGCGTACGTGGCGCCGTACCGAGAGCAGCCCAGGGCCCTGTGGGAGGTGCTACGGGAGACACTGGGCCGCCCCCTCCTCCTGCTGAAGTTCAGCCTCGTGGGGATCATCGTGGGCATCGTGCCGGGCACGGGCGGCCCGATCGCTTCGTTGGTGGCCTACAACGAGGTGCTGCGGTCCAGCAAGAACCCGGAGGTGGGCAAGGGGTCCATCGAGGGGCTAATTGCCCCGGAGCTGGCGAACAACTCCGTGGGACCTGCGGCCATGATTCCGACCCTGACCTTGGGCATTCCGGGTTCCGCGCCCGCGGCGGTGATCCTGGCCTCCCTGCTGCTGCACGGGATCCGCCCGGGCCGGGAGCTGTTCGGGGCGCACGCCACCGTGACGTACACCTTCATCTGGTCCACCCTGGTCTCGGGCCTGGTACTGTTCGCGGTGGGCCTGCTCATGGTAAGGCTCCTGGTCTTGGTGATTCGGATCCCCGTGCACGTGCTGGCGCCCGTGGTCCTGACCCTGGCGGTGGTGGGCTCGTTCGCGGTACGTAACAGCCCCTTCGACGTGGGGGTCATGGTGGGCATCGGCGTGCTGGCGTACGCCCTGCGGAAGTGTGGGTTCGAGAGCGGCCCCATCGTGCTGGGGCTGCTGCTGGGCCCCATCATCGAGCCCGCCCTGGTCACGTCCCTCACGTTGGCCCAGGCCCGGGGGTCGTGGCTGGAGGTGTTCGCCCTGCGGCCGTTCTGTGCCCTGTTCATCGCGTTGAGCATGTGGTCGCTGGTGCGCGGGCTGCGGGGCTGGAAGCTGGCCCATCAAGCTCCGGTGGGTACAGAGGCGTGAGGGGATATGGTGCGGGCTAGCGGGACCCAGATCAACACGGGGCTGGTGGGCGGCGCGCTGCTCCTGGTAATCGCCGCGGTGGCCTTTTGGGGTGCGCGGGGTGCCACCCCCGCGGTGTGGCTGTTCCCGCGGATTTCGGCGGCGGTGATGGGCCTGTGCGGGCTCCTGCTGGTGGAGGAGGGCTTGCGCAGGCCGGAGCGGGTGGTGCTGTGGGAGACGCGGGAGGGCACTCGGGACGTGGTGGCCTTCGCGGCCGCGGCAGCATTGTACGCGCTGGCGCTGCCGCGCCTGGGGTTCTGGCTGGCTGCGGGCCTCATGGTGGGGGGGAGTTCGTACGCCCTGGGCCGCCGCCGGGGCAGGTGGGGGTTTGTTGGGTGGCTGGCCGCGGGCCTAGTGCTGGGCCTTGCCTTGGACGCCCTGTTCACGGGCGCCTTCGGGGTCCGGCTCCCCGGGGGGAGGTGGTGGGACGACGCTCCGTGGCGGCCGTGGGCTCTGTAGAGGACGCATAAGGAGGTGAGGCGGTGAGTACCTTCGCCATCGTGGATTCCGAAAAGATCGGCAAGGACGTCACGTACGAACCGCCCCTGGTGATTGCCTTCGGGGTGGACAAGCACAGCGTGGGGTCCCGGACCATCACCATGGGCCGGACAATCGTGCCTCCCGGCGGGCGGAATCCCGCGCACACGCACACCTGCGAGGCCGCCTTCTTCATCCGCAAGGGCCGTCTGCGGCTGTACATCGGGGAGGAGCGGAAGCAGTTCGTCGTGGAGGAGAACCACTTCGTGTTCGTGCCCCCGGGCGTGATCCACGGGCTCGAGAACCTGAGCACCACGGACACCGCGGAGCTCATCTTCACGTACGGGAACTGTCCCAGCAAGGACGACGCGGGCACCGTATTCGTGGAGAAGCCCTGGCAGGCGCCCACCAAGGTCTAGGAGGTCGGGGATGCCCTTCTACCGGTTTGAGGAGCTCGAGCAGGAGACCATCTCGCCCCACTACTCCACCGCCTTCGGGGGGACCGTGCGGGGGCAGAAGATCGAAGTGGGGCTGTACCGCATGGAGGCGGGCACGGGGGCAGAGCCCCACCGGCACCCCAACGAGCAGATCATCTACGTCCTGCGCGGGCGCGTGCGGGCCAGGGTGGGAGACGAGGAGGCGGAGGTCGGGCCCGGCGGGGTCATCCACGTGCCCCCGGACGGGGTGCACCAGGTCCGGGCCCTGGAGGACACCACGTTCCTGAGCAGCAAGGACCTGGTGGAGGGCAAGGGCAGCAAGGAGTGGTCGCCGTACGCCGCGGTGCGGTGAGGGGATCGTGCCAGACTCGCTGCCTCGCGTGAAGGTGGCTGCGGTCCAGGCGGCCCCCGCGTTCCTCGACCGCGAGGCCACCGTGGAGATGGCCTGCCGGCTCATCGAGGAGGCGGGCCGGGCGGGAGCCCGGGTCGTCGGCTTCCCGGAAGGCTTCATCCCCGGCCACCCCCTATGGTACCACTTCCACCCCGCCGCCGGTGAGCGCAGCCGCGAGTACGCGGCGCAGCTGGGCCGCAACGCCCTGACCGTCCCGGGGACGGAAACGGAGACGTTGGGTGAGACGGCCAAGCGCGCGGGCGCCTACGTGGTGGTGGGGGTGTGCGAAAAGGAGCCCGGCACCGCAGGGATCATGTACAACTCCCTGGTGTTTCTCGCTCCCACGGGTCGGGTGGTGCACGTGCACCGCAAGCTCACACCCACGGTGGGCGAGCGCCTGGTGCACGCCCCGGGGCTGCCCGTGGGCCTGCGGGTCCTGACACGGATTACGGGCGGCTCAACGGCCTGATGTGCGGGCAGAACTCCAGCCTGCTGGCGGTGTTCGTTCTTGTGAGCCAGCACGCGATGCTTCACGTGGCCAACTGGCCCGACCTCCCCGGGTAGCGCATGCTCAGCCGGTTCGAGCGTGCCCTGCTGGCGGGAGGCGCCTTCCCGTTTACCGACAAGGCGTTCGTGATTAACGCCTGCGGGGCCGTGGAGGACCGAATGCGGGAGATGCTGGCCTACACGGAGGAGGCTCGGGCCTACCTGGCCCGCCCGGTGCTGTCGGGTGGGTTGTCTGTGGTGGGCGCCTCCGGGGAGGTGGTGGCGGGCCCCATGGGACCCGAGGAAGGGATCCTGTACGCGGAGGTGGACCTCCCTCGGTGCGTGGAGGAGCGGACGGTGCACGATCTTGCGGGCCACTACAACCGACCTGACGTCTTCCAACTGTTGGTCCGGAGCCGGCCGCCACACATGGTGCGGTGGATGGACGAGGAGCAAGGGGCGCCCTGGGCACCTGCGCCCGGCGAGCGTGAGCAGGAGGGGACCTCATCCGTGAGGGAGTGGAGCCTGACGTGAGCGCCATCGACGTGCATAGCCACTTCTTCCCCCGGGAGTTCCTGGAGCTGTTGGAGCGGGAGGGCGAGCCGTACGGGGCCGGCGTCCGGCGGCCTGGCCCGGTTTCCCAGCTGGTGATGCCGGGACATCCCCCGGTCCCCCTGCTCCCGGAGTTCGTGGACGTCTACGCGCGCCTAGCGTGCCTGGACACGCGGGGGATCGGGCTACAGGCCCTGTCCTTGTCCCCGCCCATGGTGTACTGGGCACCTGCAGAGCTGGGGGTCCAGTTGGCGCGGGTGTTCAACGACGGCATCGCGGAGGTCTGCTGGCGCACCGACGGCCGGTTCGTGGGCCTGGCTACCCTCCCCATGCAGGACGTGGCTGCCGCCCTGCAGGAGGCCGAACGAGCGGTGCGGGAGCTGGGGATGCGGGGCGTGTGCCTGGCCACCAGCGTGAACGGCCGCTACCTGGATGACCCGGCCTTCGAGCCGGTCTGGGCCCTGTGCGCGGAGCTGGCCATCCCGGTGTTCGTGCATCCCACCACCCACATCGGTGAAGAGGTGCTGGCCCGCTTCCACCTGTTCAACACCATCGGGTTCCCCACGGAGACCGGGGCCCTGGTGGGTCGGCTCATCTACTCCGGCCTACTGGACCGGCTGTCCGAGGTCCGGGTGGTGCTGGCGCACGGGGGCGGCGTGTTCCCCTTCCTGCTGGGACGGATGGAGCACGCGCACCGCTCCAGGCGGGAGCTACAGGAGGCCATCCCCCGACCCCCCTCTGCCTACCTGGAGCACTTCTACTTCGACACCGTGGTGCACGGGGACGGTGCTCTGGCGTATGTGGTCCGCGCCGTGGGGGTGCAGCGGATGGTGCTGGGTAGCGATGCGCCGTACGACATGGCGGACGACGACCCGGTAGGGCGCGTGCGTCGGTTGGGTCTGGCGGAGGTCCAGGAGCGCGCGGTGCTGGAACAGACCGCGCGTGGGCTGTTGCGGTTGGACGGCGGCAAATCTGGGACGCCCGGAAGCAAATCCTGAACGGGAGGAGCGAAACCATGGCGTGCCATGAGTTCCTGCACGGCTACCACGAGTACCGGCCGCGGCGGGTGTTCAGCACCACTGCCACGGACTGGCAGGCGCGGGTGGACTTCGCCCGTATGCGGCGGGACCGGCTGGCTCGGGCCCGCGAGCAGATGGACAAGCACGACCTGGGAGCCCTGGTGCTGTTCGTGGGGGAGAACGTCCGCTACGTGACGGGCGTGTGGCAGGGCAACTGGAAGAACAACATCTTCATCCGGTACTGCGTGCTGCCCCGGAACGGCAAGCCCGTGCTGTTCGAGACGGTGGGCTCTGACACACCTGTGCCCAGATCGACGCCCCGTGGATGGAGGGCGAGATCCGGCCCGCCATCACCTGGAAGTGGTCGGAGGGCGCGGAGCCGGAGATGGCCCAGCGGATGGCGCAGAGCGTGTACGAGGTGCTGCGGGAGAATGGCGTGCACAAGGAACGCGTGGGGATCGACATCATGGCCATGATGGCCTACCAGGTCCTCACGGCCCTCGGCCTGAACATCGTGAACGCCTGGCCCGCCATGTCCGCGGCCCGTGTCATCAAGACCCCCGACGAGCTGGAGTGCTTGAAGATCGCCGCCGCGCACGGGGACGCGGGCATGTGGATGGCCATGCACGAGTGGGCGAAGCCCGAGGTGCGGGAGTCGGAGGTGTGCGCGAAGGTGAACGAGTACCTGTACCGGAGCGGCTTCGACTTCGTGTACGACATCATCGTGGCCAGCGGGGGCAACATCAGCCCTTACCGACGGTGGCACACGGACAAGATCATCCGCCAGGGCGACCTGGTGATCGTGGACATCAACGCCACCAGGCCGGGCGGCTACTTCATCGACTTTGTACGGTGCTAGAAGGTGGCCGCCAAGCCCACCCCCAAGGAGAAGGACCTGTTCAAGCGGTGCTACGACTCGCTGCACGCGGGGATTGAAGCCCTTCGCCTGGGCAACACCACCGCGGATGTGGCCGCGAAGTGCCCGGAGTACGACGACTACAATTACGGGAGCGTGAGCCTCCAGCAGTTCGCCCACAGCATCGGGCTTTCCCTGTACGAGGGCATGTGGATCTCCCGGGCTTACCCTTCAAGTACCCCGCGGAGATCAAGCCGAACGTGTACTTCTCCATCGAGACCTTCAGCGGCTTCCCTGGGCTTGAGCAGACGGTACGGCTGGAGGAGAACGTGTGCGTGACCGACCAGGGTCTCGTGCGGTTCACCCTGTGCGCGCACCCGGAGTACTGGTTCAGCGGGCCGTGACCTTTGGGGAGGGCGGATGGCGCGGATGACGGTGGCGGAGTTCGTGGCGCGCACCCTGGCGCGCGAGGGCGTGGGCTTCGTAGCAGGGGTCGCGGGCGCGGGCCTCATGGAGATCCTGGACGCCCTCGACCGCGAGGGCGGGGTGCGGCTGGTGCAGGTCCGTCACGAGCAGGTGGCTGCCCTCATGGCGGTGGGTTACGGCAAAGCCGCCCGGCGGCCCGCGGTGTGCGTGGGCACCCGGCCGCCGGGCGGCACCAACCTCGTCATGGGCGTCACCGCGGCCTTCATCGAATCCGCGCCGTTGGTGTGCATCACGGGCCAGGTGCCCACCAAGTACCGGTGGAAGGGCGCCTTCGAGGAGGCGGACCTGACGGAGGTGTTCCGCCCCATCACCAAGTTCAGCGTGGAGGTCCATCGGGCAGACCGCGTCCCCGACGCGCTGTGGGAGGCGCTGCGGGTCGCGCATACGGGAAGGCCGGGCCCGGTGCACGTGAGCATCCCCTACGACCTCGCGAAGGAGGACGTCCGCGCGGAGGTACTGGACCCGGAAGCGTACCGGCCCCTGGAACCGCCGGCTCCGGACCCGCACGCCTTGGACCGGGCTGCCTCCGTCCTGCGGCAGGCAAAGCGCCCTGCGCTCATCGCGGGCGGCGGGGTATGGTCCAGTGGAGCCGCGGAGGCCTGCCTGCGCCTTGCGGAGCTGCTGCAGGCGCCGGTGGTGTCCACATGGCAGAAGAAGCCGGTGGCAGAGACGTACCCCTTGGCCATGGGCACCATGGGCTACGGGGGTTCCGCGGCGGCGGCCTTCGCCTTGCGCTACGCGGACGTGGTGCTCGCGGTGGGCACGCGCCTGTGGGACCGCACCACGGACGAGTTCCGCTTCCAGCCCGCCTGCCTCGTGCACGTGGACATCGACCCCACCGTGGTCGGCCGCAACTACCCGGTGGCGGTGGGGGTGGTGGGCGACGCACGGCTGGCCGTGGAGGGACTCCGGGACCGGCTGAGGGACGGCACCGCACCCGACCCGCGGTGGCAGGAGACCTGCCGGAGGGCGAAGGCGGCGTGGGAGGACCGTCTGCGGCGCCGTCCGGCAGGCGGGCGGCCTGTGCGCCCGTGGGACGTGGTCCGGGCCCTGCGGGCGGTGACCGACGAGGACACCTGTCTGGTCACCGACTCCGGGAGCTACATCCACTACGCAGCCCAGTACTTCACCGCACCGCGTCCGGGCGTGTACTTCAACCCCAACTCCGGGTCCATGGGGTTCGGCCTGCCCGGCGGGCTGGGCGTGCAGCTGGCGCGGCCGCGGAGCCGCGTGGTGGTCCTGGCGGGGGACGGGGGGTTCCTCATGACGGCGCAGGACCTGGAGACCGCAGTACGGGAGCGGCTGCGGCTGGTGTGCGTGGTGTTGAACAACTTCGCCTTCGGCAGTATCCGCACCCGCCAGAAGGCCTACTACGAGGGCCGCGAGGTGTGGTCGCGCCTGCAGAACCCGGACTTCGTGGCGCTGGCGCACGCCTTCGGGGCGTGGGCGGTGCGGTTGGAGGAAGCAGACGACCTGCCGGACGCGCTGCGGGCGGCCCTGGACGCGCCGGGTCCCGCGGTGGTGGAGGTACGGTCGGAGGACGTCCCGGAGGAGAGCCCGCTGCTCGCGCAGTGGTGGGACAGCGGCCAGGCGGAAGTGTTGCTCGGAGAGCCCGCGCCGGCCTGACCGGCAGAGAAGGAGGGGGTGCAGTTCTGGCTGACGCAGCTGTTGAACAGCCTGTCCTTCGAGGCCTTGCTGTTCCTGCTGTCAGCGGGCTCACCCTCATCTTCGGGCTCATGCGCATCGTGAACATCTCCCACAGATCCTACTACTTCCTGGGCACCTACGTGGCGCTCACCGTAGTACGCGCCACCGACAGCTTCGCGGCCGCGGCCCTGGCAGGCAGTCTCACCGTGGCCGCGGTGGGCGTGGTCATGCAGCGGGCCTTCCTGGCACGCTTCTACCGGGCGGAGCAGGCCCAGGTCATCCTCACCATTGGGTTTTTCCTTCATCTTCGCGGACCTCGCCCTGTGGATATGGGGCGGCGACCCGCACCGCATCCCCTCTCCCGGTGTGCCGGCGGGCTCCCTGGCCCTGGGACCGGTGTTCTTCCCCGCGTACCGGTTGGCGGTGATCGGGGTGGGCGTGGCGGTGGCCGTCTTCCTCTGGCTGCTGCAGGAGCGCACGCGCCTGGGGGTCGTGGTCCGGGCCGCGGTGGACGACCAGCAGATGGCGTGGGGGCTTGGGATCCTACGTGTAGCCGGTGCTCACCGAGATGTTCGCGGTGGGCGCGGCCCTGGCGAGGTTCGGCGGCGTGATGGGCGGGCCCTTCCTGGGCGTGTACCCGGGGGTGGACTCCGCGGTGCTGCCCCTGGGCCTTCGCGGTGGTGATCATCGGAGGACTCGGTAGCCTGAAGGGCGCCCTGGTGGGTAACGTCCTGGTGGGGGTGCTGGACAACCTGGGCACGGCGCTGTTTCCGGAGCTGTCGTGCTTCACCCTGTTCGTACCCATGGCCGTGGTGCTGGCCATCCGTCCCACGGGCCTGTTTGGGACGGGTAAGGGTGGCGGCGGCCCGGTGGGCGTGGTGGGCAGTGGGGGCGGTGGTGGCGGGGCTGCTGCCGCACGCGCTGCCCATGTACTTCACCCACCTCCTGCTGCTGACCATGATCTGCGGCCTGTCCGCCATGAGCCTGGACCTCCTGGCGGGCTACACGGGCTTGACCTCCTTCGGACACGCGGCATACTTCGGGACCGAGGCGTACACGGTGGGGATCCTGACCACGCAGCACCACGTGCCGCCTCCGTGGCCTTCGTGGCCGGGGTGGTGGCGGCCGCGGGGCTCGCCGCCGCGTACGGCCTGCTGGCCACCCGGGCGGTGGGGGTGTACTTCCTCATCATCACCTTGGCCCTGGGTATGGGGACGTGGGGTCTGGCGTACCGATGGTCGTCCGTGACAGGCGGGGGCAACGGGCTCCTCGGCATTCCTCCGCTGGACCTCGGCCTGCCGTGGCCTCTGGGGGACCCGCGCCACTACTACTACTTCGTCCTCGTAGTGTTTGCGGCCGTGGCCTTCCTCCTGTACCGGCTCGTGCACTGCCCCTTCGGGCTGTCCCTGCGTTACATCGTGCGCACGGGGTGGACCAGCAGCCAGGTGAACCACCCCTTTGGCGAGTGGGTGGTCCGGAACACCCGGTACCGGCGGGTGGCCACCATCGGCTACGACTTCGCCTTCGGCCACGAGAACGCGGGGGGCTTCCAGCGCGTGTTCGAGGAGCTGGGCGGCCGGGTGGTGCAGAAGCTGTGGCCGCCCATCGGCGCCCCCGACTACGGGCCGTACTTGGCCCAGCTGCGGCGGGACGTGGACGCGGTGTACGCCATCTTCTCTGGAGCGGACGCCCTGCGGTTTTTGGCCCAGTACCGGGACTTCGGGCTGAAGGGGCGGATCCCGCTCATCGGGGGCGGGACGCTGACGGACGAGCACGTGCTGTACCAGATGGGGGACGAGGCGCTTGACATCGTCACGGCCCTGCACTACAGCGCAGCCCTAAGCACTCCCGCCAACCGCGCCTTCGCGAGCAGCTATGCAAGGAAGTTCCAGCGGCCGCCCTCGTACTACTCGGAGAACGCCTACACCGCTGCCCGGCTCATCTATGAGACGTTGGTCCAGCTCCGGGGCAACGTGGAGGACAAGGAGACTTTCCTCAACAGCTTGCGGCGGGCGCGGGTGGACGATGCCCCGCGGGGTCCCATCTCCATGGACCCCTACGGGAGCCCGATCCAGAACGTGTACATCCGTCGGGCGGAGCGCCCGGGAGGGATCCTGCAGAAAACGGTGCTGTTCACGTACGAGAAGGTGTCGCAGTTCTGGAAGTACGACCCTGAATCAAAAATGACTTGACAATTTTCTTGTGGTGCGGTACAGTGGCCCAAAACGAGGTGATTGCCACCATGCGTCGAGGCCGTCCC
>FWPU01010292.1_pt1 | contig 14024 bp, 7 predicted proteins | sample 2228361 | NCBI WGS metagenome assembly FWPU01 (sample SAMEA103939777, study PRJEB20133) | metagenome
CCGCCGGGGCCACCGGGGCCTGGTGGCGCCAACTGGAGCCGGGTCCGTCAGCGACAGCCGGTTGTCCATCCCCGCAGCACAAAAGATAATACATTTGCAGCCCCGCCCCGCGCAGTGCTTCTGCCGGTTTGGGCTGCCACCCGGAATCTCGGGCGTCCCGGGATGGGCACTTGGCGGACTTTTTTGGCAAGGGATCAGGCGGTGCGACCCGACGCCGGCATTATCGGGCGGTGCAACTCCTGCGGGATGCGGTTTGAGATCGCATCGAAGTACGCGGGCCGACTGGTCCAATGCCCGAACTGCGGCGGCACCATCCCTGTGCCGAACGCCAAACCGGAACCCGCGGCTGTTTCGCCTGATGTCTTGCCGCCGGTGGCGGGGCCGACTATCGAGGCGGTAGTGCCAGCCTCGGTGGGGCGTGGCGGCGGAGGGCGCGGGGCGTGGGCTGGCCGGGCCCGCCGCTTTGCGGCACTGGCAATAGCGGCAGCCTTTGGGGCCTTGCTGGCTTTGGGGGCTGTATGGGGCGGAAAGCGGCTTCTGGGGCCTTTGCGAACGACGCCCGAGGCGGCACCGGCTGGGTGGCCTTCCGCGGGCGTCGAAACCACTCCGGAGGCCGAGAGCCAGCCGGCGCCGGAGTCCGGCGGGGCGGCAAAGGGGGCTTCCCAGGCGTCGCCGGCCGCACCGGAGTTCCTCACCCCGGCCCAGGCCCGTCAGCGGCTGGCCGGTTGGACGCAAGACCTGGATGCGGCACGGCGGCAGGCGGCGGCGGAGGGCAAGGGCCTGGCCATCGTCTTTTTGGGCTCCGATCGCTTCTCGACCCGGTGGTTGCAGGAGGTTTTGGCGCACAAGGATTTTGCGGGAGCGATTGAGCCGCATTATGTACCGGTGCTCATCGATTTTCCGCGGGAGCGCGAGGCGCGGGCTCGGGTTCGGGATCCCGAGCGGAACCAGGCGGTACGCCGGCACTATCGCGTGCGGCGGTTGCCGCGCATGGTGCTGGCCGATGCCCAGGGCTTGCCGTTTGCCATGCTCGAGTACGCCGAGGGGGGCGTGGCCAGCTTCGCGACCCGGCTGGCCCAGGCCGAGGCCCACCGGGCCCAGCGCGACCGGCTGCTAGCCGAGATCGCTGCGGCCCAGGGGGCCGACAAGCTGCCGGCGATCGAAAAGGCCCTGGCCCTGTTGGGCGAGTTGGATCTGGTGCCGCACTATAAAGAGGTGCTCGGGCAGTGGCTGGAACTGGCCCGGCGCTACGATCCCGCCAACGAGCAGGGCGTGCTGGAGGCGGTTTTCCACGCCGTGTGGATGGTCGCCTTGCTGGACATGCAATTCGATCGGCCGAACCGGCAGGAGATCGACCAGCGGATTGCCGAGCTGGATGAGTTTTTAAATGGCCATCGGTTCAAGAACCCCGACCGGGCGGCCTCGCTGCATTATTATGCCGCCGGGGCCCTGGCGGTGGCAGGCGAGTTGGATGCGGCATTGCGGCGTGCCGAGACGGGACTGGCCTGCCGGCCCCGCAACCCCATCCTCCGCGAGCAGTTGGCGCTTGCCGTGGCTTCGATCCGCGGCGTGGGCGTGGGAAGCGGCTTCCTGGTGGCCCCCGGCGGATTCGCACTGACCAATCACCACGTGGTCCAGGGGGCCAAATCGCTCAAAGTCAGGCTTTCGGGCCAGGGCGACGTGTGGCCGGCCGAACTGATTGCCGCCGACCCCCTCCTGGATGTGGCCTTGCTGAAGGTGGCGATGCCTGCCGGGCAGTCGCGGGCCCCCATTCCCCTTGCCGACAAACCGGCCCGGCGCGGCGCAAGGGTCCTGGCAGTGGGCTTTCCCCCGGCCAGTTCATGGGGCGACGCCGCCCTGAAGCTGACCCAAGGTATCATTAGCGCTACCCCCGACGAAAACCCGGAACGCATGTTGGTGCTCGATTGCCGGATCAACCCCGGCAATAGCGGCGGCCCTCTGTGCGACGCCTACGGGAATGTGGTGGGGATGGTGACGGCCAAAAGTTACGGCGGGGTAGGCGTCGATAGCTACGGCATGGCCCTCTCGGCCGATGTGCTTCGTGACTTCCTTGCCAAACACCTCCCGGCCGGGCACCCACTGCCGCCGCCGCGGGCTGGCCATCAGCCGCGGGAGTGGGAAGACATCGCCCCGCAGGTGAGCCCCGCCGTGATGATGATCCTCCGCGGACAGTAGCGGATTTCGGCCCGTTGGGAACCAAAGGGGCCACCGGCCGAGGAGGACCTGCTTTTGGCCCGAAAGGGGCTGTCCCTGCGGGGGGCCCCTACGCCGCGGCACGGCCTGCGGCCAGAGGGAGGCCGATGGGCGGGCGCTGCCAGCACGGCCTATGCATCGGTGCGTTCGGCGACCCGCAGTTTGGCGCTCCGGGAACGGGGGTTGTCGGCCCGCTCCTCGTCGCGGGGCCGGATCGGTTTTCGGACCAGCGGCCGATACCGCGGATCACTCCGGAAGGCCTCTTTGACCCGCCGGTCTTCCAGCGAATGGAAGCTGAGGATGGCCACCCGGCCGCCCGGCCGAAGGCACTGCGGAATACGACGCAAGGCGATTTCGAGCGATTTCAGCTCGTCGTTGACCGCGATCCGCAGGGCTTGGAAGGTGCGCGTAGCAGGGTCGATAGCTCCCGGACCGCGCTGCGGCGGGACCACGCTGCGGATCAACGCCGCCACCTCCGCAGCCGTGCAAAGCGGTCCCTTGCGCCGCCTTTGCACCACGGCCCGGGCAATCCGGCGGCTATAGCGCTCTTCGCCATAGTGGTAGATCAGGTCGGCCAGGTGCTGCTCGCTCAGCCGGTTGAGCAGTCGCCAGGCGGGCTCGCCGGTGGTCGGATCGAAACGCAGGTCTAACGGGGCCTCGGACGAAAAGCTGAATCCCCGTGCGGGGTCGGCCAGTTGATCGCTCGACATGCCCAGGTCCAGGAGGATGGCATCGACCTGGGCAACTTCCAGGGCCGAAAGGACCTCGGGCAGATCGCAGAAATTGGCCTGCGCCAAGCGGATCGGCAGGCCGGTCAGCACGGCCTGGGCGCGGTCCAAGGCCGAGCGGTCCCGGTCCAATCCGATGAGCAACCCGCCAGGCACAACGCGCTGGGCCATCGCCCGCGCATGCCCTCCGCCGCCCACGGTCCCATCGACGATCACCTGTCCCGGCCGGGGATCGAGCCAATCGAGGACCTCGGCCAACATGACAGGGCGATGGACAGAGCCGGTATCGCTCACGGCTTGCGCAACAAAACCCTTTGGGTTTCGGGCGGGGAAGGGTCCAGGCGCTTTGCGGGCATCGTTGGGCAGCCCGATGCAGCTTAGCGAAGACCCAGGTGCAAGGCAAACCGGGTAGCCGGCTTGCCTGTCGCAGAAGGGACGTGGCAAAAACCGCGACGGCCTCCGGGCACACCTGCGCCGCGCTGCGCTGTTCGCGACCGGGAGGCGTCCTTGCCTCTCCGGTCCGTGAGAATGCCTCGACCTCGCGATGGCGAGGCACGAAACGCCAATCGGGTGGCCAGGGACTGGCGTTCCGATCTTCTCACGCAATGGCGAACGGACGGACGTTCAGCGAACAGTTCCCAATGCTGCCTCGGCGATTTTGTCGAATTCCTTCTGGCGCTCCCCCAAATAGGCGTTCCACCGGTCCCTCGGCCAGATCTCCACGTGGTCCTGCACACCCAGCACTACTGCATCCTTACCCAAATTGACCAGTTCGGCAAGCTCTGCGGGAATGCGAACTCGGCCTTGACGGTCCAGCTCCACCCGGTGGGCCCGGGCATAAAACAGCCGGGCAAACGCCCGAGTGTCCCTGCTTGTTGGGGGCGTGTTCTCAAGGCGCGCGGCCAGACGCGCAAATGCTTCCTCGGAATATAGGGCCAATGACCCGTCGGTACCCGGAGCCAAATAGAGTACCCCCCCTGGTGGGCATTGCATGGCATCGCGGAGCGGCTTGGGAAGCGGAAGGCGACCCTTTTCATCGACCGCGCGCGGATAGGTACCGGTGAGGGGCATTCTTGCCACTTCTTACCATTTTTCACCACAGGCCCCCAATGTAGCCTTTTTCCGCGGGCAATCAAGGCCCAAAGCAACAACCTGGAACTTGCGTCGCAAGCCGGTGATGTAGGGCTTTGACCCAGAATGGGTTACGGCAACCGGTCGGCGCCTAAGTGCCGCGCAGATTTTTCGCTTCTTCGGCCCCTGCCGGACGCATCAGCGACTCCCACAGGCCCTGGTAGCCCGAAACCACGGCCTCGATACTAAACATACATTCAGCGCGCTGGCGATTGGCTTGGCCCAGCGTGGCCGCCAAATGGGGGTCGGACAAGATCGCCCGAACCCGGGATGCAAACGCCTCGGTATCTCCCAACGGCACTGTCTGGGTCGCATCGCCCTGGCCCAAGAGTTCCCGAACCCCCTCGACGTCGGTAGCCACTACCGGCAATCGGCTGGCCATGGCTTGGAGGAGCACGTTCGGCATTCCCTCCCACCGAGAGGGGAGAACCAACAAGTCGCTTGCGGCCAGTATCTGAGTGACATCGTTTCGCCAGCCGAGGAAATGGATCCGGCCCGGGACCCCAACTCGGCGCGCCAAGGCAGCCAGACGCGGCAGGAGCGGCCCTTGCCCCACGATCAGGAGGTGGCAGTCGGCCAAGGCCGGCAGCCACAAGCGTGCCGTTTCCAGCAGCCAGTCTACCCCCTTTTGGTGCTCCAGCCGGCCCACGAACGTTACCACCCGCGCTTGCGGCGGGATGCCCAGTCCGGTCAAATCGGCCGCCTGGGCCGCCGGATACCGGCTTGCGTCCACACCGTTTGGAATCACCACCACACGCTCGCGGGGGAGACGCCCCTTGCGGATCGAGAACTCGGCCACGGCTTGGCTGACACACACGTAGCGGTCCACAAGTCCGCTGGTCAGGCGGTCCAGCCAGAGGTGCCAGAGGGCGTGCCGCTCGGCCACGCGGATGCCGGCCACCACGCGGGGAACGCCGGCCTTTCGGCCGGCCAACCGCCCCACCAGGTTCGCATGGAATAAGAACGATTGAAGGATGTCGGGCCTTTGCCCAGATAGCAGCCGGGCCAGCCGACGCATGGCCCAAAGGGCATCGGTCCACCGTCGGGCCCCCAGGCAGTGCACCGGAATGCCTGCCGATTCGAGCATCGCGGCACACGAGACCTCCTGCCGGCGCGGTCGGGGCCCCAGGCAGTAAACCACCGGCAAGAACCGGGTTCGGTCCAGCCGGGTGGCCAGTTCGACCAAGGCAAGCTCCGCCCCGCCCACATCCAAATCGGTGATGCATAACGCAACACGGTAAGGACTCATGCGGCCATCATCCCCTCGCCCGGCACGCAATGCAAACGCTTTGCCGGGCCTGCCTGGCGAATCATCGAGGGCAAACCAAACGGCGGCGCCGTGGTCTTGCAACCAGGCGAGTGCTATTGGGTCCGGCAAGGGTTGGACTGCCCCGAAGGCGCTTGTCCGTCTATACTCTCAAGTATGGCCCATTATCCGACCCGGGCGGGCTCGCGCATCGGATGGGCATCCGGCGGGGCTGGCTGGACTCGTTCCGTCGGCCGACGCCTTGCTTCGGGAACTTACGCCGATCACTAATCACTAACCATGTCGGAACTGGACCAATACGACTACGAATTGCCGCGGCATCTGATTGCGCAGGTTCCACTTGCGAATCGGGCTGATGCCCGGCTGATGGTCGTCCAGCGGGCCACCGGGGCGATTACTCACCGGCACGTCCGCGACCTGCCCGAGATCCTCCTGCCCGGCGATTGCCTGGTACTGAACGATACGCGGGTCATTCCGGCGAGGTTGGTGGGCTATCGAACCGACACCGGTGGCCACTGGGAGGGGTTGTTTTTGGAGGCCACGAAGGAAGGGCTCTGGCGGATCCTGGCCAGGACGCGGGGGAAGATGCATCCGGGCGAAACGGTCACCCTGTTGGACAACCAGGGTCGGGACGACATCCGGCTGCGGATGGGGGCGCATCAGGCCGAGGGGCACTGGATCGTTCGCCCAGAATCGGCGGAAGATCCGATGGCCATCCTCCAGCGGGTAGGGCGCGTCCCCTTGCCCCCTTACATCCGAAAAGGAGAAATGGTCGAGGCCGACCGCGAAGCGTACCAGACGGTCTTTGCCCGCCATCCGGGGTCCGTGGCGGCTCCCACGGCCGGCTTGCATTTTACCGAGTCGCTGCTCCGGAAACTCCAGCGCATGGGGGTCGTGCTGGCGTGGGTCACCCTGCACGTGGGACCGGGTACTTTCAAACCGATTGTGGCCGGACGCCTGGCCGAACACCACATGCACGCCGAATGGGCCAGCTTAAGCGAGGAAACGGTGCGAACGATTGAGGCGGCCCGGCAGCGAGGCGGCCGGGTCGTGGCCGTGGGAACCACTTGCGTTCGAGTGTTGGAGACCGCGGCCCAAGGGGGCGCGTTGAGGCCTTTTACCGGCCTGACCGACCTGTTTATCCGTCCCCCTTATCAGTTCCGGGCCGTCGACGCCCTGATGACCAACTTCCACCTCCCCCGGACCACGCTGCTGGTGCTGGTTTACACGTTTGGCGGCCGCGAACTGATCGCCCGGGCCTATCAAGAAGCCATCCGCGAGGAGTACCGCTTTTACAGCTACGGCGACGCCATGCTGATTCTCTAGCGCTCTGGCCTTGATGAGGTTGCCGGGTTGCCCCACTGAATCTGAATAACCGGTCGGCGAGCGCGGCGAGGCTTATTCTGCGGTTGGAGTGCCCGGAGTTGGGGTCACCGCAAGTCGGGCGCGTGCTTTGTGCGCCCAGGAGACCACCTGCGCGGTGGAAAAAGCATGTCTGCTGGGCGCGGCCCCACCGGGGGCTTGCGCCGTGCGGCTCGGCGCTGGCAAGCTGGTGGAGGTATGCCATCTGGGCAGGTGGCGGCCGCGCCCTATAATCATCAGCAAGGACTCTTCGCCCGGTTGGAAAGAAGGCGGAAGGTCGGCCGGCCGTTCGGCAGCGAGCCAGCAATCCTGTTGCACTCTGGCGTGAGAGTGGGCGCGGGAGCGAGTGGCTTGCGTCAGCGTGGGGGCCAGTCGGCGGGCATCGCAAGCAGGACAATAGGGGCGAAATGCGGAGGACTGAGGATGTCAATGCCCGAGTTTGTGGGGCGCCGCGAGGACGAGTTGCTGGTGGAAACGCCGGGGGCGACCCCGGCCCGAAGTCCGCGGCGCACGGCGCTGCCTGCGCTTTTGCTGTTTCTGGCCGGGTTACTGGTGCTTTTAGCGCTACCGTATCTGGCCCAAGAGATCAGCTACTCGATCACTCGGGGAGAGGAGCGGGCTCGGTATGATGCAGCCCGGGAGCAGCTTGGCCAACTGGGCGAGCACACCAGCCGGTACCGCCTGGCCGCCAAGATCATCGAACCCAGTGTGGTGGGGATCGATACGGTGCGGGTCATGGCCGGGCCACGGGTGCTCGACGAATGGGCTTTCTTTCCCCCACCGCAGTACGAGGCGGTTGGACAAGGCTCTGGGGTGATCATTGACCCCCAAGGCTATATCCTGACCAACTCGCATGTGGTGGACCAGGCCTCGGCCGTGCGGGTCAAGCTGAGCGATGGCCGGGTCATTGACGACGTGCAAATCATCGGGGCCGACCCCGTAAGCGACCTGGCCGTCCTGAAGATCAATGCCAATGGGCTGATCGCCGCCAAATGGGGGGATAGCGATAGTCTCGAAGTCGGCGATGAGGTGCTGGCGGTTGGGAACCCTTACGGGTTGGCCCGCTCGGTGACCGCCGGCATCATCAGTGCCAAGGAGCGCCGGGTCGATGTCGATCACACCGGCTACCGCGATTTCCTCCAGACCGACGCCGCGGTCAACCCCGGCAATAGCGGCGGCCCGTTGGTCAACATGCGGGGCGAAGTGGTGGGGATCAATACTGCGATCGTGGGGCAAAGCTACCGCGGCATCAGTTTTGCCATCCCCAGCCAATTGGCCCAGCGGGTGTTCGAGCGGTTGAAGACCACGGGCATCGCCCGGGGGTGGCTGGGGGTCCAGATGCAGGAAATCACCCCGGAGCTGGCCAAGCATTTGGAGCTTGCAGAGGTCCGGGGGGTGGTTGTCACGGCGGTGGCGGCCGACTCACCCGCCGCCAAAGCCGGCATTCAGCCGGGCGATGTGATCGTGGCCGTCGGCAACCAGACCATCCGCGACGCCGAAGATTTGCGTCTGGCCGTGGCCCAGACCAGGATCGGGAGCCAGATCGTTGTCACCCTCCTCCGCGGCGGCCAGGAGCTGCGGGTGACGGCGACGATCGAGCAGAGGCCGGCAGCCTGGTTCCCCCCGCGGCGGTAATACGCACCCTCCCAGCGAGGCTGTCGCTACTGGCGGCAGATACGACCTTTGAGGATCAAACGGGGTGGACTGGGCACGCCCGGGTGAGGCCAGCCAGCCGTTCCCTGGGAATTGGTGGCAACTGGGCGTGCGCCACAACCCATAATGAAAAAGGGGGACCAGGTTGGCTGGCCTATGGCTGGCGGTGTGCAGGGCGCAGCCGAGGTGCCACCGGTCGGCTTGTCTGTTTGCGGGGGACACTGGGGCGATGGGCTCTGGGGATCTTCAGGGGCTTTTGGGGAGGTTTGGGGGGTGGGACTTGATCCAAGGAGAGTCGCCCATGGCCACCGTCGATCCGAAGGCTGCGGAACTGGAAGCGGCTCGCCAGGCCGAAGAGGCCCGGCGGGAAATCGAATACTGCCAGCGGGAGCTGAAAGAGTTGGGCTTGCAGACCGCGCTGGACGCGGCAGGGGTGATCGACCCCACGCCCACTTCGGACCTGCTGAGTGCCGCCAACAGCATTCGCCGCAAAGACTATATCGGGGCGGGGCTGACCCTGTTGGGCGTGGTGCCGTATCTGGGCGATGCGATCGGCAAGACGGCCAAAGGGGCGCTGATCGCCTCGCGGGTGGCCAAGCTCAAATCGCGTCTGGAATCGGCCCTGCGCACGCTCAAGGTGGCCGAGGCCGCCATCCAAAAGGCCAGGAAACTCACCCGGGCCCAAAAGCTCCTGCGCCACGCGCTTTCCGCCGTGGAGAAGGCGGCCATCAAGCTGCACAAGGAACTGCCGCTCCTCCGGAGCCCACGCTTGCTGAAGAAGCGCCCCGGCCCGGTGCCTCTCCTCGAACTGATCGACGAACTCAAGAGCAAGGGGTTTTATTATGTCAAAAAGGGGGAGCATGGCTTGCAGGGGCTTCCGGAGAACAGCGATATCTTCATCCGCAAGATCTCGGTCAACGGCCAGGAGGTGTACGATTGCGTGCGGATCGACCGCCGTTTTCCGAACCCCGGCTTCAGCCGCGGTGTGAGCAAGACGCCAGCCCAGATCCAGGCGGGCGACAAGCTCTCGCGGCGCGTCCATTCCACGCTTGACGTGCCGGAGGTCCCCTCGCAGAAAGAAATGGTGGCGTCCATGCAGAGCGGGCAATTGTTCAAGGGGGACTTCTCGCACTGGCATCACGAGCAGTTCCCGGCGACGGAGAAGAACCTGGCCCGGTATTTGACGCCGCCGCGCAAGGGGCCGGACGGCAAGGTGATCTTCGAGCCGGTGCCGGGGCTGAAGAAGTACGATTCAACCGGCCAGTTGGTGGGCAAATAGGCGATACCAGGGGCCGGCGGGGGGTATGCCGCCGTTGCCGGGGGGCGTTTGCTGTTGCGGTGCCCTGGGGCCGCCGGAGCGTCGGCGCAAGCGTGGTGCCCGGCGGGGTTTCCATGTCGCATCGAGGGCAGAAACAAAAACCGTCGCGGGGGTTCTGCCGCGACGGGTTGATCTGGACCGGCGAGTGGGAGGCGGAGACGCCCGGCGGCAAACGCCGGGCGAGCGGATGGGTTCTTAAACCAGCTCTTTCTTGGCACCGATCAGGGTGCGGAGCCGTTCGGCCAGCAAGGCGGCATCGAACGGCTTCTTGAACGTCTCGTTGATGGTCGAACGATCGAAGCTGATCGAGCTTCCGTCGTCGGGCAACAAGGCGATGAGGATCACATCGGCGAAATCGGTATTGCGCCGCAGGTTCTGGCAGATCTGAAGGGCCTCGGTGCGGCCGATGGAGAAGTCGACGATCATGCAGTCGGGCTTGAAGCTTTCGGCCTGGATTCCGGCGTCGAAGCCGCTGGAGGCGACGGCCACTTTGAACGATCGCTCCAGGGGCAGCTCGCGCTTGATGTTTTCAATGAGGATCTGATCCTGGGCGACGATCAGGACTTTGGCCATGGCCTCGTCCTCCAGATCGCCCAAGGGCATACCGTGCTCCTTGAGGAAGCGGATCAGATACTCGCGCGGGATGCGGCGGTCTTGCGACCCTGGAATGCGATATCCTTTGAGCCGGCCTGAGTCGAACCACTTGCTCACCGTGCGCGGGGCCACTTTACAGATCTTGGCCACCTGACCTGTCGTAAAAACCTTCATTGCAGGCTCTCCGATATCTCACTCGCTTGGTTTGCAGGGCGCTTCGGCCGGGCTGCGGTCCACGCCCGCCCGAAGCGGTCCGCCCCCTGTCCGTCTTGGCCGCGGGTCGTTCCATCGAGCCGGCCGGCAGCCGGGCGGCCAAAAGCGGACATCTGGGTCGGGGCAGGGGATCACCATATTCCAAGGGCGGCGAATCGTATCCCTCCGATCCGCGCCACTAGTACATACATCGGCAACCGGGGTATCCGGAAGTCAGCGAAAATCCGTAAAATAGGGAAGGCACGTGATGGTCATCCACGGAGGCTCTCCGGGGTTCGCACTAAGCGTTCGAGCGCCTCGCGCCCCAGCGGGGGAAACGTGCAGAATGCCCGCGGCACCTGAGCCGCGGACAGGCCCTTGAGCCCAAAGCGTGGCCCGGCCGTCGTCCATTCCGGCAGCGTCCCCCCTGGACCATCGCCTGTCGAATCACTGGCTGCCTGCGCTTGTCTGGCAATGCGCCGGCAGACCGCGCCGAACAAGCCTTCCCAACACTTCTTTCGATTCGCTTTGCGGTGCGACTTTAACTCTTTCTAACGGTCGTACCGTTGGGAACGGCTGCAACGATTATGAGGCGCAAAGCGGGCCTGCGGGCCCTTGCGACCTTGCCGAATACGACGGGTTTGCAGGGGCCGCATTCACCCCGATGGTTCCGCCACGACCGTCTCGGCGATCGAGCCGTCGGCCCGGTAGCGCCGCACGGCGACCCGGCCACGGGTGGCAAACCCCTCGAACGATAGCGCTGCGGCATCATCGGCCGGCAAGAGGGCCACGACCCGCCCGTCGCTGAGCGCGGCGAAAAGGACGTAGCCGCCCGCCACGCGCTTCAGCTCCGCCTGGCGGGGGACGCTCTGCCCCGTGCGGTGGACCCGCAAAACCGTTACGAACTCAGCTTGCCGCATCTTCGGGGTCGAGGCCGTCAGATGCCACTCGTGGAGCTTCACGCGGGGACGCGGCGGCGGGTCGAACCGGTCGGTCTGGACGATTTCCAGGTTCTCGGGGGCCAGAAAAGCGATCCGGCACGAGGCCTCGCCATTACGGACCTCGATGTCCTGCGGGCTTCCGATCCGGAACTCCGCCGGGGCATGGAGCCAGAATTCGAACGACGATTGTTGCCGCGCCACCAACCGGTCGTACACCACGACCAATTCGGGTTTGGCAAAGATCAGGGTGCGGGTAAAGCGATCGAGGAACCGGCCTTCCTCGGGCCGCAACCCGGTCCGGTAACAGGTGCCGGCTTCGCCAGCTACGAGATCCACACCGCCAGAGATGGCCAAGGCGGTGATCTGTCCGGTGGCCGCGGCCGAGTGCGGCAACTGCCCCCGTCCATCGACGGTGATGCTGTTGACCGAGCGCGTGCTCCACATCCAGCGCCGGTGGTGTTCGCTGCCATGGATGTCGCGATAGCCGCTGGAGATCAGCAAGCGCTTTCCGAAGGCCGAAAGCAGAAAGGCGTTCTGCGCGTCATACCCGTGCGACTGGCTTCCCATGGGGCTGGACTTGAAGGCCACCTGCACGCCGCTGCGGGCATCGCGGAGCGTGCTGTTGAGGTAGGCCTGGCCCGTCCCCCGAAAAACCCGCGAGGTGGGCAAGTCCTCCGGCGGTTTGGGCGCGACGGCCGGCAACGTGCCCCGCAAGAATTCGATGTACGGGCCGGGGCTGCGCAGTTCGGGCCGCTTCGCCCTCCCCTCCTTGGCCAGCTCGTCCACGTACCATTGCCAATGCGGGTTGCGGGCCTGGGAGGCAAAGACCTCCATCAGGCTGCGGTTGGCCTGGGCCGATCGCGTGGAGGCCAGGTCGCCGAACCCGCCGTCCGTCTTGCCCGGGGGCATGAGGTACATCGCATAATAGCCGACCCGCGAAAAGAAAGGCTTGCGGTAGGCATCGATGCCCACGGCGGCCTTCATCACGTCGGCCCACCAGGTGAAGCGTTCCAGATAGGCGGCCCAGTAGCTGGCCCCCTCGTGCCAGCCGCCGTCGTCGTCGCTCCACACTGGATAGACCGTGGCGAACACGTTCATGGCGAACCATAGCCAGTCGTCGGCCCCCTCCACTTCGCCCAAAAATGCGATCGCCACCTCGCCCAGGAAGTGCCAGGCCCGATTGGCATGGCTGTTGTAAGGCTGCCAGAAGTGCCGGGGGCAGAGGACCTCGTACATTTCGTCGCCCCGAGCCTTCATCACCCGGCGGCACTGCTGGCGCTCCTCCTCCGAAAGCAAGTCGTAGAGGAAGGTATAGGTCCGCGAGAAGTAGTAGTTGTACGGCATGCCCGCCTCGTCGTTATAGCGGAAACCCGTGGACCCCTTGGGGTCCCAGCGGGCGCAATCCATGAGGATCCGGCGGGCCAGGTGGCCGTATCGCTCGTCGCCTCCCACGCGCCAGGTGAAGGCCAAGGTGGCGGCCCCATCCAGGGCGGCGATCGTGTACAAGCGGTTGCCCCACCAGATCTCGCGCCAAGCCTCGCTCAGCCGCTCGGTGCCGGGCGGATACTTGGGCGGCTCGGCCGTGGGTGGCGGATTCTGGAGCAGTCGCTGGCAACGCGCTTCGAGTTGCCGAAACGACTCGCGCAAGGGACCGCGGGCAAGCTCGCGGAGCCGGGGCACATCTTCGGGCCGCAGGAATAACCGCGGATGCGTCTTGGGCACCCGGGCCAAAAGCTCTTGCCGCGTCGGCAGCGGCAGCTTTGCAGCACCCTCGGCAAGGGTGAACTGCCGGGGCCGGCTCCAGGCCGTAGCGTGGCCCTTCCGGTCCACGCCCCGATAGCGCCACACGTACTGGCCCGGCGGAAACGTCTGCGGCGGGCAGTGGACGTTGAACGGGATCGCCTCCGCCCGGTACACAATCTGCCCTTCGTCGAACCGGCGGCCTCGGGAACATTCGAGCTGCCAGGAGGCTATTTCCCGCATCGGCCGCCAGGAGAAGGCCGGCGGCGTGACCTCGATGGTGCTGCCCTCCTCGGGGCGAAAGCCCCAGGTGCCCTCTTCGGCGGGCCGCTCGTCCAGCGCCGGGGCTTGGCTCGATTCCGGTCCTGATGCGGCGCCGAACGCCGTGCCAGCAGCGGCAAGCGCCCAGAGGCCAATCGCCACCACGCGGCAACAGGGGTGTGTAAATACGAAGCGTCTCATGGGTCTCATCTCATCGGTTGCTCGAAATGGGTCCCTGGAACTCCGACTCTCCCAGAACCGCGGCAAAACCACACTCTCCGGCGCAAATGCCGTGGCCGATGCCCCGGCCAGGGATTCCACCAACGCCTGGTGCAAAGCGGCTGCCGGGCAGCCAGGGGCGTGCGGTGTGCGGCCATTTTGATGCTCGGCCGTGCCGGCTCGCAAGCCCCCACGCCACGCGGCGGGTACCGTGATGGCCGCCTCGGCGTGCGGCCCAGTGCCGCCGGCTGCCCATGCCCCTCGACTCGGATAATCCAATGCAGGGTGCCAGTGCGGTTGGCCGGGCAAGGTCCGATGCCCCTCGACTCGGATAATCCAGTGCAGGGCGCCAGTGCGGTGGGCCAGGCAAGGTCCGATGCCCCTCGACTCGGATAATCCAATCC
>FWPU01010293.1_pt1 | contig 14021 bp, 20 predicted proteins | sample 2228361 | NCBI WGS metagenome assembly FWPU01 (sample SAMEA103939777, study PRJEB20133) | metagenome
AACCCGCGCAAAGAAGCCGAAAAGCATTACTACAACCCGGCCCACTCCGGCCTGCTGGAACTGGGCCTGCAGCCCCACTATATGACCGATGAAGTGGTGGCCGACCTGTTGGAGCAGGTTTCACGCTATCAGGACCGCATCGATACCCGCAAGATCCTGCCCCGCGTGCGGTGGAAGAAGTAAAGAATGTGAGGATGCAATCAAGCCCCATGCCGATCGTTGTAGAATATCCCGCATCCCTTCCCGATACTTTGCAACAGTCGCGCGAACAGTTTGAGCAAGAAGCGAAGATGGCTATGGCCGTCAAACTATTCGAATTAAAGCGCATTTCTTCGGGTGTAGCCGCCCGGATGGCTGGCGTCGACCGCGTGACTTTCCTGCTCAACTTACATCGCTACTGTGTGCCAATGATCGATCTGGATGAGGAAGAGCTGCGCGCCGATCTAGCCAATGCCTGAAACGGAAGAGATCGTCATCAATACCGGGCCAATACTGGCGCTTGTCGCTGCGACGGGCGATTTAACCGTGCTGCGCATGCATCGGCGGGTCTGGGTGCTCTTCGAAGTCTGCCAGGAAATTCTTGCTGGCGGAGCACATGGCTTTTCGGTACCCGAATTCACAACAGCTGACTGGCTACATAAAACTATTGCTGCCCGGGAGATCATGCCGTTCTTGGCAAACTCACTCGATCGAGGAGAAGCTGCCGTCATCCAGTTGGCGTTAGACGAGAATGTGCCAACGGTCTGTATTGACGAGGCAGCAGAAAGGCGGATCGCACGCTTAAGTGGCATGTCGGTTACGGGCTCCATCGGCATACGCCTGCGTGCGAAACGAGAGGGACGCCCCCTTGATATGCGGGAGGCGATTCATTGATATGCGGGAGGCGATTCAACAGATGCAGGCGCATGGCGTCTGGCTGAGTGAACGCGTGATTCAATTTGCCTTACGTGAGGCAGGGGAACTGGAAGAAGAGTAGATGCAGAGGGAAGAACTGCTCGAACAACCGCGTAAGATTCAGCACGTACTCGTTACCGGTGGCGCCGGCTTTGTGGGCGCCAATTTGGTACGCCTGCTGCTGGACAGCGGCTACCAGGTACGAGTGTTGGACAACTTCAGCACGGGCCAGCGCGCCTATCTGGATGGGTTGGATCTGGAAATTCACGAAGGCGACATTCTCGACATAGCCGCCGTGGAGCGGGCAGTCGATGGCGTGGATGGCATTGTGCACCTGGCCGCCCAGACCGGCGTACCCGGTTCCCTGGCGGATCCCCGGCAGGATTGTGAAGTCAACGTCATGGGCACCTTGAACCTGTTGGAGGCGGCGCGGGCGCGCCAGGAGGCGGTGGGACGGCAGATCCGCTTCGTCTTTGCCTCGTCCAATGCGCCCTTGGGCAAACAGCCACCACCTGCCACCGAGGACAAGGCGCCCCTGCCCATCTCGCCCTACGGCGCCAGCAAGCTGGCCGGCGAGGGCTACTGCCTGGCCTATCACGGTTCCTGGGGATTGGGTACGGTGGTACTGCGTTTTGCCAATCTGTATGGTCCCTACTCGGCTCACAAGAACAGCGTGGTAGCGAAGTTTATCAAGGATATTCTGTCGAAAGGAGCTATCACCATCCACGGCGATGGTAAACAGACTCGTGACTTTATTTACGTGAGCGATTTGTGCCGGGCTGTGGTTCTTGGGTTGCGAAACAACAACATAAGCGGCGAAGTTTTCCAGATTGCCACAGGAGTTGAGACGAGCATCAGTCAGTTGGCCCAGACAGTGCAGATGCAGATGGATAGACTCGTCGAGGTGCAACATACCTCGCCTCGCCAGGGCGATATCCGCAAGAATTATTCAGGTGTGGACAAGGCAGCAAAATTACTAGGCTGGAAGCCATTAGTCCCTTTGGATGATGGCCTGGCCGAAACAGTTACGTGGTTCGTTAGAACTGCTCATGCAACCAGCTAGGTCATGGCAAAGCTTAAACTGATGCGTCGCTGGCGGTCCGTCCAGAATAATGATCATCTGCGCCTGTTTAAAAACACCGGTCTGCTTATAGTCATCAACGGATTCAACCGTTTGACTGGCTTAGTCACTGCTACGCTGATCGGGCGTCAACTTGGGGTTGCAAAACTCGGTGATTATTCACTCGGAATGGCATGGGCTGCAATCATATTTCAAATTGCCGATGTCGGGCTTTCCGTTATCCTTCGCCGTGATGCTGCACGCGACGAAGAAAAAACACCTGAGCTATACAGCAATCTGCTGCCGCTCTACGTTTTCGCGATGGTATCGGGTCTACTGATGTCAGTACTCGTGGGAGAACTTCTTAAATATGAATTTGATACACGTATAGTTCTGTTCGGAGCGTCGGTATCGGTTGGTCTCGATAGGCTTGCGCGTTTCGAAATGAATCTCTTTGAAGCGCGTGAGGCAATGGAGCACTCAACTGTTGCTATCGGGGCTCGCGCACTTCTGATACTTCTGTTGGTACCTATCTACCTGCTAAGCGAAGGCAGCCTTGTGGGTGTACTCTCGGTTCTTACGATCGCTGCAGTTTTGGAACTGACAGTAACTAGATTTCTGTTAGCCCGACATTTCTTTACCCCTTATTGGCAGTTAAATGTCAGAGCCTGGAAAGCAATTCTTAGAGAATCGTATCCCTTGGCATTCACGGGAATTTTCGTCATTATCTATTATCGGATTGATACTATTATGCTTCAATCAATGGTGGGAACAGAAGCAGTAGGTCATTACAACGCAGCTTACACTTTGTTAGGTGGGTTTACCGTGGCATCAACTGCATTTAACCAAAGTATCTTCGCCCGACTAGCCAATTTCGACAAAAACCCGAACGCAGTTCGTGGCATTTTCCATCGCAGTTTAGGATGGATGGGTGCTCTCGGAGGATTGCTGGCTATCAGTGTTTTTTTGTTATCAACGCCCATCATTCGCTTGCTCTATGGCGCTGAATTTCTTGGCGCTAGCGATCAGGCCCTGCGAGTGCTGGCTTGGACATTGCTATTCATGTTCATGAGCAGTCTCTGTGGCACTTTCCTCAATGCCAGTGGACACCAACACTTTAGTATGCGTGTTACCGCAGTTGTCGCCGGGTTCAACATTGGCCTTAACTTTTTCTTTATTCCAAAAATGAGCTATGTTGGTGCTTCGATAACTACGGTATTAAGCTACGGAATCGGCCTGATCATTATGTACATATACATTCGTCGTAAGATTTTTCCGAGCGTTGTGGGACAGAAAACATGACGGAGCATATTCAACTTGATATCTCGGAATCAATTCGAGATTATCATCAGAGGTTGCGACGAGGGCTATGCTCCCTGGTTGCTGAATGTCAGCGTCGAGAAGGTCGTTCCGAACTCCATATACTAGATGTTGGTTGTGGCCGTGGAGAGCTACTGCTTGAACTTCGGGCGCTTGGTGCACATGTAAGTGGTGTTGACATAGAACCACAATGTGTTGCACTAAGTAGTCAATATGGCGACGTACAACAGGGCAGCATTTACGATCTACGTGATCTGTATCGTAATGAGCAATTCGATATTGTTATTGCCTCCCATGTGCTTGAACACCTGGAAGCGCCGAAACAAGGTGTTGAAGCATTAAAGGCGGTAACTCGGAAATACTTGATCTTGGCCGTCCCGAATCTAGCAGAAGTGCGTAACTTGCGCCTTTTCGCACGAAACCCGGGTTATGTCAATCGTGGTCATCAGGTTGGTTGGGATGCGCCTCATTTCAATACTTTTCTCACCTTTGCTTGTGGTCTCAAGGTCGAACAGTGGCAGGCAGATCGTGTTTACCTACCCAGACGCCTCAGTCAGCTTCTGCAAATTCTGGGTATGCTACACTTGGTTCAGGATCATTGGCTACCGAAGTGGCTTCCGCTGCAGACACATTCTCTGATTGTACTTTGCACAAAGCAGGGTCTCAGCTCTCAAGATACAGTGTTGTAATTGTAGCAGGCAAGTTTTAGCACAAGGGTACATATTTCTTGACTATGAGTTCATCGAATAGCCAAGTCATTTTGATTGCCGGTAGTCGTGCAAAGAAAATATCTCAACCCCTCGAATCGCAGGCAATTCGTGTAATCCACATCTCTACAGAGCAACGACGACACGAACAGAAGATTTGCTCGCTAATTCAGTTGTTGATTACAGGGTTAGTCCAACCCTCTACCGTGATTGCAGATTTGCCAGGTTTTTTTGCCCTCCTTGGATGGTTCGTGTCCATCATAGCTGGTTATCCATTTATTTTAAGATTACGTGGAGATAGCTTACGACAACTAGCCGAGTGGAATCACGGGCTCTCTCTGACGATACGTCAAGCAGTAGCACGCTTTGTACTACGCCGTGCGACGTATGTTGTACCGGTAACCGATGACCTAGCACGTAAATACATCGACGAGCTGGGAATACCCACACGCAAAATGCAAGTCATACCAATGCCGGTTGACTCGGTTCATATGGGTTACGGTTCCGACCAAAACCCGCCAATCCAAATTAAGAATATTTTAAATAAGTTGCACGAGCCCGGAATCAAAACAATTTTGACAGTCACAAATCTGAATTTCTGGGGTAAATATAGAGGAGTACTTGAAATTATTCCCATTTTTCAAGAGATGTTGGAAGAACGACAAGATGTTTTATGGCTTATTGCCGGAACCGGTAGATACTTAGATAATCTCCAAAAAATGGTGCAGCAAACTCCTGGTTTTGAAAAACATGTACATGTTCTTGGCTACGTAAAACCTATTGGCCCTCTGTTACACGCCTGTGATCTCGTCATTTACTTTTCATACGAGGATGCACTGCCCAACGTAGTACTAGAAGCGCAGACGGCCGGTAAACCTATAGTGGTTAACATGTATCCCTCTCTAACTGATTTGGTAAAACATGGCGAGACAGGGTTTGTAGTCGACACATCGACTGATAACACGGATAATGCTCGTTTTATAAGCAAAGTTCTCGATAACAAAGAATTGCTTGAGAGAATAGGAAAGACTGCTAGGGAGACTGTCGCTGGGAGATATAGTATTGAGAGCGTTGGCAAACAATTTGCAGCTGTGCTTTCAAACTTAAAATAGACTAAGACGATGGCTTTGCAAATGAGCAACCAGGGGATGAAGAAGTTCTCTGTCCCTGTGCTACTAGTGGCAATATTTGCAGGCAGCATAGTGACTGTTGCGACCACGGAGTTCTACAGCACTTTATCAGTAAATCTGGGGTGGGTGAATCTAGCGAAGGCAGTAATGCATAATCAGCCCAAACAGGAGCTACTTGAACAAGCGAAGACTCAGTTCAACCTGATAGAGTACAATCTTTCGGAAGCATCGTATCGAGGATTAGGTACAGTGGAACTTTGGAATCACCAACCGAACGCTGCTGTCGAGATGTGGCGGGCTGGCGATGTATCTGCCGACTGGCTACTTGCCATGGGCAAAACTCGCTATGCGGCGGATGATCTCAACGGGGCCCTAACCTATCTCATGGGGGCAGAAGCATTGGCTGAAGATCGATCAGATGAAGCCCGCATATACGCCGGGATCGTTTGCCAACGCACCTATGCGAATCCACACATCTTGAGTGAAGATGCCCAAGAATACTGCCGGAGATTCTTTTCCAGACAATCGGGCAATTTAATTGTGAACGGCTCCTTTGAATCCAGCAGTGTATCCGGTTGGCAGCTATCTCTCTCGGGCCAAAAGGAGAACTTGATCTATGAGTTCGATCATGATCGAGGTCAGCCAGCCCCCTCGATAGTTATGTCCTTTCGTAATTCACAACATAGCATGGGACTGCTGCAATGGATCAACCTTCTGCCCGGCACAACCATTCGGTTTGGTGCGTGGCTGCGCGTGGAAGCGAGCACGCCAGAGTTTGAAGCGCGAGTTCTACATATTCAGTATCAACGCCGGGGGAAATCGCCCGGCAATTCTTTGCTTACAATGAGCAACAACACGACGGAGTGGACCTATTTCGAGCGCGAATTTCGTCTGCCAGACGATGCAGATGGACGAGTAACCCTTCTGCCTGTATTGGCCAAAGGTGAGGGTAAAGTCTGGATCGATGAGGTAACTGTCACAGTGGTTGACAAGCCGCAGTAATGATGTGTCCTACGACAGTAAGTTCTGCTGTATCCTGTATGGTCACCGCAAATACCGACGCGCGATCAACCAGGTCATATCCATTGACACGGAGACAGCAGGCATACTTATGGTCTTTTTTGCTTGCACTCGTGCTATGCTGGTCCCCGTTCAAAGCTCTAGGCTATCTTGCCCCCTTTTTGGTGACAGCCTGCTATTGGATCCTGGCGCCTTCGAGCAGAGTCAGTGCGGGAATTCTCACCTACTTCGCCGTTTGGTTCATTGCAGCCGTACTTCACTCCCTCCAGCCGGGTTTTTTCTGGTGGAGTGCTCTTGTATGGCTGTTGACACACAGCGTCTGGGCTCTAATTCTATTTACGCCAACTCGACCGCTCACTTCATGGCGCCTGTGGGAACGGATGCTACAAATTGCAGCATGGGTGGTTGCTTTCGAAGCGATGTGGGGATTGGTCCAGGCATGGTACGGCTTCTTGCAAACGGGAAGAATTGCTGGCAGCACGGGTGATTATGTGGAAGGAACAATCCATCCAGCCCTACATGCAGAAATGGCTTTTTCCAATCCCATCTATGCAACCAACATGACCTTGCTATTGGTTCTAATGATCCCGGCGACCGTCTATCAGAGAAAGTGGCGCATTCAGTTTGCTTTGGGCATACTTGCACTGGTCTTAGCCTCGGTAGTTCATGTACTTTTCTTATTGGCTGTTGCCATCGGTTTAGCCGTCGTTTTTTATTACCCCAAGTTACTTTTGAGCCGCCGGGGATTCTCAGTGCTATCACTTGTTGCAGTCGCTATCGTGATGACTGCAGTTGTTATAGATACTGGTGGACAGAGATTACAGCGGCTGACCGAATTAACACTAGACTTGTCCACACCACGTGCGCTTGTCCTCCAGCGTGTGGCCCAAGATTTACCGAAGGATTACCCTTATGCCCCTCTAATCGGGCTCGGTCCCGGACAGTTCTCCAGCCGGGCAGGGTTGATTGCGACCGGTATGTTCTTTGGCGGACCTGAGAATCCACGAACGCTCCCTTTATTGCGGCCAGGCATGTCGGAGGTTTTTGAACAATATGTCCTCGATCTCTGGTTGGATGGTCCCAGTATTGCCAACTCATCGAGTACGCGAGCTTGGTTTGGATGGCTAAGTTTATATATGGAATGGGGAATGCTGGGGGTTTTGATATGCATCGGATTCTTACTGTATCTCCTGTTCAGGGTACGCCGTAGAACGTCCAGTTCTTACTACCGAATTCATGCTACCGTATTTGGTGCTGGGGTTCTTTTTGTCTTTCTACTTGGTATGCAGGAGAACTATTGGGAAGTTGCTCAAGCCATTCTGGTCGGGCTGATGCTACTGAAAGTTCTCTACGCCAATTTAACCACAGCAAATTCTACCCTCGTTTAGTTGATCGGATATCGCTCATGGAAAATCCCCTCCCTACCGTTCTATTTGCATTGCCGTTGCCACCACCTTATTCTGGTCAGGAGATGGTCACGCAGATGTTGCTTTCATCAAGGCTGCATGACCGATTCCACATTATTCATTTGGATACAAGTAACAAGACAAGCAATGTAGAACGAGGGCGACTGGACTGGCAAAATAGTTTTATGACAATGCGCAACATTATCAAATTGCTTATGTTGCTAAAACAACATCACCCTCAGATCGTAAAAACTACTATCCCAAAGAACCGCATGGGCTTTATCAAGTTTGCAGCTTTTGTTCTGTTATCTTCATGGAGTGGAGCTCGTGTTGTTTCTCGGTCCGGCGGTGAGCACTTCGGAAAATTCTACGAACGAGAGTCTAAATGGATGCAGAAATTTGTTTGCTTTACTCTACGCCATATTGATGCTGTTATTGTAGAAGCAGATCGATTAAAACACCCCTTCCACTCCTTCTTTCCACCAGAAAAGATCTGGACAGCCTATTTAGGCTTGGATGTAAAAATGTTTGACTCGGCATTGGCATCTATTCAGCGGAAGAAGGCGGGTCTGGAAGTTCTCTTTGTTGGCCATATATCAAAAGCCAAAGGTGCCCTGGATCTACTTGAGGCAGCGACTCGAGTTGTACAGAAACACCCGGATGTGCATTTCCAACTTGCCGGAAATGTACTAAAACAGGAACGAAACATCACCTTTATCGACAACCCAGACGATATCGAAGCCGAGGTCATGCGTCTGATCAATCAACCGGCGCTGAAAGAGGCAGTTACTCTGCTCGGCGTTATTGCAGGCGAAGAGAAACTCCGCACCATTGCTGAAGCAGACATTTTTGTTCTTCCATCCTACGCTGAAGGTTTCCCATTTGCCGTTCTGGAAGCAATGCTGGCAGGGAAGGCTGTGATCACAACCCCTGTTGGTGCACTACCTGAAGTTTTCGAACATGAAAAGCATCTGCTCTTTGTGGAACCAGGAGATGTAGAGGCGATTGCTGAAGCCATTGAGCGTCTCATTCATGAGCCGCAGTTCCGAGAGCATCTCGGGAGAACAGCCAGAAAGACCGTTCAAGATCGGTTTAATCTCGATAGGTTAGCTGATCGGATGGAAGAGGTGTTCCGCAGTGTTCTTGGAGAATAAGCCGAAGGCTGGCGATCAGGACTCTGTTACAACCTCTCCGGTGAAACCCATCTTCGTGGTGGGTACACCGCGTTCGGGCACAACGTTGACAGCTAAAATCTTAGGAAAGCACCCGGACGTTTGCCTGCTAGGAGAAAGCAACTTCTTTGAGGATGTATGGTCGCGTCGAGAAGAACTCGGCTCTCTTCGATCTGCCACTGAAGTGCAAGCTGCCGTCGACCGTCTGATGACGCTATTCGATCGTTACTATGAACCGGAAACCCAAAAACTGGTCGACCAGCTCATCAAACCAAAAGCATTGGTAGAAACGATCATGTGCAGTGGCGGGGGATACGGTACACTTTACATGGTATTTATGGGGACACTTGCCAAAGCATGCGACGCATACTACACGTGTGACGACACACCTAAGCATCTCTTTTATCTGCGAGAAATTTTCGAACTGTTTCCACAGGCAAAGGTGATCGTTTGCACTCGAGATATACGGGATTTCCTCCTTTCTTATCAAAATTGGTGGAGGCGATCTCCTTCCAGTGCGCGTATCAGAGTACTCTATCATCCGATCATGACTTCGCTGCTTTGGCGCAGTTCAATGAACGTGGCATTGGCGTCTTTGAACGAGTTCTCCTCGGAACAGGTGCTCCTCCAGCGCTATGAAGATCTGGTTGCCTCACCACAAATTCAAGTACAACGGATCTGTGAATTTTTGCAGATCCAATATATAGATGAGCTACTACAGCTCGATAGCCATAACAGCTCGTTCGAGAGCAACAATACTGGTATCTTTAGTTCGTCGGTGGGTCGGTGGCGCAGAGAACTTGCACCAGAAGAGGTGTGGTGGGCGCAAAGGCTAGGATCTCATAACATGGCCCGACTCGGCTATGCGTCCGCTCCTATCCAGCCCAGCTACGCCAGACTCTTCCTGGATATTGCCACGTTGCCCAAAGCCTTCGTCGTAGCAATGCGTGCTAATACCAACCATAGGGGGCCGGTGTGGCAGTATCTCTGGCGACGGATTGTACATTTGTTCCGCACGTAAATATCAGTTTTACTTCAAATGAGGAAGTACTAAGATGTCCATCGCTATCATCACCGGCTCTGCCGGTCTAATCGGTTCCGAAGCAGCACGCTTTTTTGCCCGGAAGGGATTCACTGTCGTTGGGATCGACAACGACATGCGCCGCCGATTTTTTGGCGACGAAGCCTCCACGGCCTGGAACCGAAGTCGTTTACAGGCGGATCTCAATGGGCGTTACGTTCATTGCAACATCGATATCCGGCATGCGCCGGGGATCGATGCTCTCTTTCAGGAGTACAATCGCGACATTGCTGTGGTCATCCACACCGCTGCTCAACCTTCCCACGACTGGGCCGCCCGGGAACCGGCCACCGACTTCACGGTCAACGCCAACGGCACGCTCAATCTCCTCGAAGCCACGCGTCAGTTTGCGCCAGAGGCACCTTTTATCTTCACCTCTACCAACAAGGTCTACGGCGATACCCCCAACTATCTGCCGCTGATAGAGCTAGAACAACGCTGGGAGATCGACCCGGCGCACACCTATGCCAACGGCATTCGCGAAGATATGTCCATCGACCAGACCCTGCACAGCCTATTCGGTGCCTCCAAAGTGGCGGCGGACGTGCTCGTCCAAGAGTATGGGCGCTATTTCGGTATGAAGACGGTCTGCTTCCGTGGCGGCTGCCTCACCGGCCCCAATCATGCGGGCACCCAGCTCCACGGTTTTCTGGCCTACCTGATGAAATGCACCGTGACCGGCACCCCGTACACCGTCTTCGGCTACAAGGGCAAACAGGTGCGGGATAACATCCACAGCTCAGATCTGATTCGCGCCTTCTACGAGTTCTACAAAGCGCCACGCTCGGGCGAGGTTTATAATATCGGTGGCGGGCGCTATAGCAACTGCTCCATGCTGGAAGCCATTGAGCTTTGCGAGCAGATCGCGGGCCGCAAGCTCAACTGGACCTACTCGGAACAAAATCGCAGGGGCGACCATATCTGGTGGATCAGCGATATTTCCAAGTTCCAGCAGCATTACCCAGATTGGCAACTGACGTACGATGTCCCGCGCATTCTGCGCGAGATCTACACACAGAACGTGGCGCGCTGGCAGACCTCTGCCGAAGTGAACCAATGATCGACAAGGGCAAACAGAATTTACTCGGTATCTATATCGATGCAGTTGACTACGAAGCGGCCGTTGCGAAAATTGTCCAGGCCGCTTGGGAACGGCGTAGTCTGGCTGTCTCGGCGCTGGCCGTTCATGGCGTCATGACAGGCGTGCTCGATCCGGTCCACGCTGCACGACTAAATACCCTGGACCTGGTCGTTCCCGACGGCCAGCCGGTCCGCTGGGCGTTGAACTGGCTCCACAACACACGCCTGCCCGACCGGGTCTATGGTCCCACCCTCACGTTGAAAGTCTGCGCCTGCGCGGCCGCTGAGGGGCTGCCCATCTATCTGTATGGGAGCACAACCGATATACTCGTCCGTCTGGCCGACAATCTCCACCGCACCTTTCCTAATCTCCAAATTGCCGGCATGCAGCCATCCCGCTTTTGCCAGATCACGCTGGCAGAGAAGGAGGAGGTGGTCCGCGCCATTGTGGCCAGCGGCGCACGGATCCTCTTTGTGGGCCTGGGCTGCCCCCGCCAGGAAGTGTGGGTCTATGAACATCGCGGCCTGTTGCCCATGCCCATGTTGGCCGTGGGCGCTGCCTTCGCCTTTCATGCTGGTGTCCTGGCCCAGGCGCCGCCACAGCTACAGAGCATGGGGCTGGAATGGCTCTACCGTCTGGCCAGGGAACCACGGCGGCTTTGGCGCCGCTACCTGCAACTCAATCCCCTCTATCTATGGCTGGTGAGCCTGCAGGCGTTGGGGCTGCGCTCTTTTCGGCCGGCAGACATCAGGCCGCCTGGCCAGGATGTGCTGCGGTACGGTTGATTGGAAGCACCTAATAACTCAACTCCCTCCCCGGAAGAGATGCGCTCCTCTTGGAACAACTGCGACGCAATCGGTTCCCGTAGCCGAGCTTCTAACCTCAGCTTTGTACAAAATGAGTGAATTATACCAATGTCAATTAGAAAGCAGCAGATTTTCGAATTCCGGGTCAAGATCGAATTTAGGCCACAAGCGTCGAAGAACAGTCTCAGGGTCCTGGTTGATGGTCTCAACGAAGCGCAGGCAAGCCAGGCAGAGCTCATACAGGCTCGGGTAGCAGTGCAATCGGGTGACCTCCTCCCGCAACCACGGCCAAAGTCGCTCCACGGGGTTCAGGTCCGGGCTGTAGGTCGGTAAGGGCAGGATATGGATGTCCAATTGTTGGGCCGCCGCCCGCACCTGTTGGCTGCGATGATACCAGGCACCGTCCCAGATGAGCACCACCTGGTGCTTGGTTTCGCCCAGCCACTGGGCCAACTGCTCCAGGAAGCGGACCGTGTGCTCGCGATTGCACCGGCCCCCATGCCAGAGGAAGACACGTCCTTGGGTGAAGTCATAGGCACCGTACCCCTCCAGGCGTTTGTGCAGCCCCGGCGAGGAGCTGGCCCGCCAAGCCCGTTGACCTTGGGGAGCCCAGGTGTAGCCCAGGTCCAGGTCCTGATGGATGTGGGCTTCATCGACAAACACCAGCCGTACCTCATCCCGCAGCATGCCCTCGAAGAGGGCCTGAAGCTGCTGCACAAACTCGACTCTCGCCGCCGGGTCGGCCTTGACCAGCAGCTTCTTGATGCGCTGCCAGGAGAGACCGGCCCGTTTCAGGATCCGGCGCAGGGTGTTCCGGCTGGCCTCCCGTTTCAGGTGGATGGCTACCCACCTCTGGAGCTTCTTGAGGGTCCAGACGTAACCGGGCAGACCATGGTCAACGGGCTCGCTTTCCTTTACCGTCTGGACGATCTCTGCCTCCTCTTCGGGGCAAAAAGGGGGGGCCGGCCACCGCTGCGCCGATAGTAGAGGCTGGCTGGACCCGCCGTGTTGTACCGATGCACCCAGTCCAGCACCGTGTGCGGTCGACGGCCGATCTCCTGGGCCCACTGGCTGGCATTCGCCCGTCCGGTCCCGATCATGTACAGGGCCAGAAAACGTTCCCGGGTCCGGGGATGGTCAGCCGTCAAGGCCACTGTGCGAATCGTTTCGGCGTCCTGTCCCCATTTGGCAAAGTCCGGTCGTACCATGCTTGTACCTCCGTCTGCGCCTATCGCTTGCTCCTTCGTTCGACGGAGGTATGGTACCACAAAAATTGTCGATTTCAACCTGACATGAGTTTAGATCGGCTGCGGGAGGAAGGGGGATTTCGGCTGGGCGAGGATGTATATCAGATCGCCTTGCAACAGGTAGGTGAAGCTTAAACCCCTGTTTCGTACTCCCAAGCCTGCTGGGGCAGGGTAAATCTGGCCGCAGCCGTAGACGGGCAGCACGCCTGGGGTGGCCCGTTTCGGGCGGGCACGGGGGCCCGCCCCTACCGTCCTTGCCCCCTTCTCCATTCACGACCCCATCCAGCTCGGATGAAATCCGCACCCTGGCCAGAATCCACTCCCCACTCCCGGTCACCACAGGCTGTGCTATAATCATCGGTAGCACGGGCGATTCCACCTGGCGGAGGATGCATAGTGGCGATTCGCTATACCCGGCATGCCCGTTATAAATTTGAAGTGTTGGAACGGCATGGATTTCCGGTAACGGAAAGTCAGATCTCCGACACATTAGCCACGCCAGACATTGTGATCCAGCAGCCGGAAGGACGATATATCGCTCAGAAACGGCTTACAGAGCGCCATGTTCTGCGTGTCGTCTATCGCCACGAGAACAGTGACCTGGTGGTGATTACTTTTTATCCCGGCAGGAGGGCACGGTATGAAGATCCAGTATGACCGAGAAGAAGATGTGTTGACAATTGAGGTCATGCCCCAAGGCACCATCGACCATGCTGAACAGACAGACTCTATGATCGCCCACTTTACCGCAGATGGGCAGTTGGTGCTGCTGGAGATTCTGGACGCCAGCCACTTCCTGACTTCAGTCCTCCAGGTCGCTCTGCGTGGAGAACAGATGCCAGCTTAGAGGAGACAGGCCGTAGGGACAGGCCCCCGTGCCTGTCCGTTCAGGTGGATGACGGGCCATGTCGGACCGTAGACGGACGGGGCCAGCCCCGCGCCCACCGGGTGGGTCTGGACAAGGCGCCGGACAGGCCCCACGGGTAGCCCGTTTCAGGTGGGCACGGGGGCCCGCCCCTACAGCTACAGCCCTTGCCCCCTTCTCCATTCACGACCCCATCCAGCCCAGACGAAATCCGCATCCTGGCCAGAATTCA
>FWPU01010294.1_pt1 | contig 14020 bp, 10 predicted proteins | sample 2228361 | NCBI WGS metagenome assembly FWPU01 (sample SAMEA103939777, study PRJEB20133) | metagenome
CCGGCTTCGGGCGGCGCGCCGCCGTCTGCCGCGACGTCGCGCGGCGGTACCAGGCAGTCCAGTACGGCCAGCGTGTAGTGCCAGCGCGGGTCATCGCTCCGGGCGTACGCGGCCAGTTGCGGTGCGAGGATGGTGAGCAACCCCACCTCGCGGCACATCTCTACGGCGCGGCGGCGGTGCCGATCGACGAGCATCCACCGCATCTCCTGGGCGATCCGCTCGGCACTGACGGCGCGGATGTGCGGCGCCATGGCCACGATGGCCTCGCGCGTGCCGGCGTCGAGCTGGAACTCGAACCGCGCTGCGAACCGCACCGCCCGCAGCATGCGGAGCTTGTCCTCGTCGAACCGTTGTCGGGGATCGCCGATGGCGCGGATCACGCGCTGCTGCAGATCGTGCAAGCCGCCGACGAAGTCGATGGCCTGCTCGGCCAGCGGATCGTAGAGCAGGCCGTTGATGGTGAAGTCGCGGCGCTGGACGTCTTCCTTGGCCGTGGTGAAGTGCACGCTGCTGGGGCGGCGGCCGTCGAGATAGGCCCCCTCGCTGCGGAACGTGGCCACGTCGACCTGGCCGGCCCCCCGCGGCCCGACCACCACCACCACGCCGAACGAGGCCCCCACCAGCACCGTCTTGCGGTTGCGGAACACCTCCTGGACCTGCTCGGGCGTGGCGCTGGTGGCCACGTCGTAGTCTTTGGGCTGCAGTCCCAGCAGCAGGTCGCGGACGCAGCCGCCGGCCCAGTACGCCTCGTAACCGGCGCGGCGCAAGCGGCGGACGACCTCGACGGCGAACTTGCGTCGTAGTTTCTGGTCCAGCGACGGCACGTTGGGCTGCTACCTGCGGGGAAGCCCCGCGTGGATGCGGGGCGCGCGGGGCGCGTCAGCGTTCGTCCAGCAGCCAGCCGACGACCTCGGCCAGCCCATCGTCGTCGTGCGCTGGCGCGATGCGGTCGGCCGCGGCCTGCACTTCGGGCAGCGCGTTGCCCATGGCCACGCCCAAACCGGCGGCGCGGAGCATGGGGATGTCGTTGACGTCGTCGCCGACGGCGCAGATCTCCTCATCGGCCACCGACCACTGATCGGCCAGGTGGCGGATGCCGCTCCATTTGCTGATGCCCCGCGGCAGCAACTCGCACATGTGGCCGGTGTACAGCGGGCTGCGAAGCACGTGCAGCTCCAGCGCGCCGGGGAGCCGCGCGTGCAGTGCCCGGGCCAGCAGCAACATTTCCGCGTAGGTGCCCATGCAGAAGCCGGCGAACACGCCCGGCGGCGGATCGACCATGATGGCCGGCCACAGCCGGCCGCGGCCTGGATTGAGCATCAGGTACTCGGCCAGTTCCGGCTGCGGCACCTCGGTGCGGCAGCAGTAGAAGTCGAAACCCTGCTCGTAGGTGTCGCCATACAGCACTGCGTCGTACCCGGCCTGGGCGACGATCGCCAGCATCTCCCGCAGCGTCTGCCGCGGAAAATCGGCGCGGAACAGCGTCTGATGGCTCCCCGGCTGCTTGATCAGCGCGCCGGAGGCCGTCACCAGCGGGACGTCCAGCCCCAGCGGCTCGACCAGCGGCAGCGCCCGGCTGTAGCGCCGCCCGGTGGCCAGCACGACGCGAATGCCCGCCTCCACTGCGCGGCGCAGCGCCTGCCGCGTCACGTCGGTCAACTCGTTGTGGCTGTTGACCAGCGTGCCGTCGATGTCCACGGCCAGTAGCCGGATCCGCGACTTGCCCGAACCCATGGCAGGTCCTGTCCAAGCGTAGCGATCAGGGCACGTCAACGCGTCCAAGGGTCCACGTGTCCAAGTGTCCAAGTGTCCAATCGTCGAGGCGTCAACACGTCAAAGCGTAGCGATGGGGCGCAGCGTAGGGGCCGCGGCACCCTGCCCCGGTCGCAGCGTCGGACGGACCACTCAAGATCCGGCGGCCGAACGCCGAAGGGCACGGCAGGTGCCGGCCGCAGCCCAGGGGCATTTTAACGTCCGCGGGACGATTCCCCTACGGCGACGGCCCGGCGGCCGACTCCCCACCCGGAGCGACCCGACCCATGCCCCGCGGCCAACCCTCGGCAACGGAGCCGGCGCGGTCCGGCCACCCGTATCTGGACGCCTTCGCCGGCTACTTGCACGCGGAGTGCCACCTGGCGGAGAACACGGTTGCGGCCTACCGCCGCGACCTGGCGCGGTTCCTCCGCTGGCTGGCAGGCCGGGCGCTGCCGCAACTGACGATCCAGGACCTGGCCCAGTACCCGGCCTGGTTGCTGGAACACGAGCACCTGGCCCCCAGCAGCGTGGCGCGGCACGTCATCTCGTTGAAGATGTTCTTCCGCTACCTGCAACTGGAGGGCGTATTGCGCGACAATCTCGTGGAGTTGCTGGGAAGCCCCAAACTGTGGCACCGCGTGCCACACGTGCTCTCCGTCCAGATGGTCGAGCAACTGTTCGTGGCCCCCACGGCCGGCGACCCCTGCTGGCGGCGCGACCGCGCACTGCTGGAACTGCTGTACGCCACCGGCTGCCGCGCCTCGGAAGTCGCCAGCATGAAGCTGGCCGACGTCCACCTCGACCGCGGCTACTGCACCTGCCACGGCAAGGGGGACAAACAGCGCATCGTCCCCCTGGGACGCCGGGCCGCCCAGCGGCTGCGGGAATATCTCGACACGGAACGCCCCGGCCTGGCCGCACGTTCCCCCATCCGCAGCGATTGGCTGTTGCTCTCCAGCCGCGGATTGCGGCTGCGGCGCGAACGCATCTGGGAACTGGTCAAAAAGTACGCGCTGCGCGTCGGAGCGCCGCCGGAAGTCAGCCCGCACACGTTGCGCCACAGCTTCGCCACGCATTTGCTGGCCGGCGGTGCGGACCTGCGGCAGGTGCAGGAAATGCTCGGACACGCCAGCATCGCCACGACGCAGATCTACACGCACGTCGACCCCACGCGGATGAAAGCCGTCCACCGGCAATTCCACCCCCGGGCATGACCCCCGCCACCGCGCGCCGGATTCCGGCCGACGCACCGCGTGGCGCCTCGCCCAGCGCCGCAGGGGCCGCCGGGCGCTGGTAGGGGCCACGGGACGAAGCCGATCCGCCCGATCCGCCGGCGGTGCGAAACCCCCGCGGCTGGCCACGCACGGCCCAGGCCAGTTGCGGCGGGTTGGCGAACGGACAATCGCGGGAGAAACGGCGCTGCGCTCCGGCCCGCCCCACGGCGACGTGCCGCACGATACCCCGGACTTGCACGCGGCGGAGCACCGTCGCCAGGGTCGAGCAGGCCAGCCGCCGGGCGGTTTGCAAGTGTTCCTGTACCTCGACCCCGCTGGCCCAGCCGCGTTGCGGCGGGTTGGCGAACGGACGATCGCGGGAGAAACGGCGCTGCGCTCCGGCCCGCGGGTTATACAATGGAGCGGGTGCGTAGGGGTTGCGGACCACTCACGGCGGCACGTCGGCGCTGGATTGCGACATCGGGCGTTGCGTGCTCTGCCGCCGTTGTATGGAAAGCGCCGATGCGAGGCGAGCCGGCTCGAGCCGCTGGCTCACGAGGTCGTTCAACACACCGGTCGGGTAGCACGGGTTCTCTGCCATGATGGGTTTGTTGCTGCAGCAGCGCGTGGTGAGTCTGCTTGGCAGCGCGGCAGTGCATGTTGTGGTACTGGGAGTGTTGTGGAGCATCGGGCTCCCCCAGGCGGAACTGCCGGAGCCGGTGGAGGTGCGAGCGCTGCGCCTGGTGGGCGAAATGGTGTCGGTCGCGCCGAGCAGCGCGTCGCAACCGCCGCCGTGGCTGCAGGAGCTGGAAGCGCTGCGGCAGCAAGCCGTGCCGCCTCCGGCCGACGCTGAGGCTCCGGCCGACGTGCTCGTGTATCCCGACCATGCGCGCATCGGCCAGCGACTGTTCCGCCGGCACGAGGCAGTGGCTGTCGCGGACGTCCCCCCCGCGCCGCAAACGGCACCCAGCTCCGCGCAGCCGGTCGTGCCGCAGCCGGCGGCGATGCCGGCCCGCGCTACGCCCTCCGAGGCACCGCGACTGGAAGTATCGCCGGATGTTGTCACGCGCCGTGCGGACGCCGTGCCGGCCGCGGCGCTGCCCAGCGCCGCAGCACCGCCGCAAGAGGTGGGCGTGCAGGGGGAAGACCGACTGGCCGTGCCGCGCGTCGTGTTCAACCCGCTGCCGGCCTATCCGGCCGCGGCGCAGCGGGCCGGACTGCGCGGAACGGTGGTGCTGCACATCGACGTCAGTGCGCAAGGGAGCGTGTCGGCCGTGCGCGTGGCGGTCAGCAGCGGGCATGCGGTGTTGGATGCCGCGGCGCTGCAGGCGGTGCGGCGCTGGCGGTTCCGGCCCGCGCAGCGCGATGGCCAGCCGGCGGCCATGACGGTTCGCTACGAGGTGGAGTTCCGACCGTAGGCCGGCGCGCTGTAGTGCCGCGCGTGTCTTCACAGGTCCGCGGTCGCCCGCGCGGCGTGCCGGTGCAGGGCCCTGCGCTGGACAACGGCCACCCCGGGCGTCGAAGGCACGGCGTGCGGCGGCCGGTCGTCAGAACACCGCATCGTAACCGAGCGTGGCGTTGAATCCTGGGCCATCCACGCCGGAGCCGTGGACGCGGTAGGCCTGGTCGAAGAGGTTCTCCAGATTGACGATGATCCGGTGGTTGCCGCAGCGGTCCAGCGTGGTGCCCAGGCGCAGGTTGAGCGTCTGGAACGCTGGAGTGCCGTCCGGTCCTACGCGGACGTCGGTGATGTCCTGGAAGTTGACGCGGTCTTGCCGCCGCACCAGCCAGGCGTACAGGTCGATCCAGTGCCGGTGCCGCGCGTCGCGCCAGCGCAGGCCCAGGATGCCTTGGGTGGGCGGGATGCGGCTGAGCGGTTCGTCGAGCACGCGGTCGCGGCCGAACGTGTAGGCGAAGTTGGCGTACGGACTCCAGCCGCCGCCCAGCAGGTACTCGCCGTACCACTCGACGCCCTGCACGTACGCATCGCGGTTGCTCCGCTGAAACACTCCCTGTGCGACCGGCGTGCGCAGGATGGTGTCCTGCAAGTCGGTCCAGAACACGAACGCCTGGCTGCGCAGCCGCGCGGTGTCGATTTTGATGCCGATTTCGTACGTCACAGCGTGTTCCGGCGACAGATCGAGCGTCGGCAGGTCGAGCCCCACCTGCTGCACGAACGGATTGGTGGCCACCAGGTCGTCGAGGTTCGGGGCGCGGAAGCCCTCGCTGATCGACCCCACCAGGTGCCATCCGCACGCCAACTGATAGTTGAACCCCACGCTGCCGATCCAGTCGTCGAACGTGCGGGCCACATAGCGAGGGACTTCCTGTGAGTTGACCTGCAGGATGGGCGTGGCGGCCAGCTCGATCAATTCATAGCGCACGCCGGCCAGCAAGCTCAGTCGGTCCGTCAGGTCCACGTGCCATTGCAGGAAGGTCCCCAGCCGTTCGTAGGAGCTGTCGTCAGGAAACTGCGGCGTGCGCGGCCCGATCAGTGCGCCGGTGGCGACGTCGTAGCGGTTGCGGAACGCGTCCACGTCGTCGTGATACCAGTCGGCGCCGTAGGTCAACGTGCCGGCCCAGTCCAGATCGGTGGAGCACACCAGGTTCATCCCCGCGGAGTGGACGTCGAATTCCCCCTCGTCGCGGTTGCCGCCGCGAATCTCGCGGGAACCCTCCTTGCTGCGGGCGTAGGAGGCGGTGAACGAGTAGGCGTCGATCCAGTTGTTCAACGACAAGCCTTCCAGCCGCAAGTAGGCCAGGTTTCGCTGCTGCGGGTCGAAGAACGTCGGCCGCTGCTGCGCCAGCGGGGCGAAGGGGAAGAACCGGTCGCTGCGCGGGACATCCCGCTGTTCGAAATGCTGCAGGGCGATGGTCAACGCGGTGTTCGCGTCGAGCAATCGGTCGATTTTCACGTCGGCGGCGTACTGGTCGTAGTTGGTGAATGGCTGCCGCCCCAGGTCGCCGCCGCGGTCCAGGTCGCGCACGTTCAAATAGCTCGCGCCGGCGAAAACGCCGGTCGCGCCCGTCCAGCCCTCTACATTCCAGCGGCTGTACGTCCCCTGATCGGCCGTGGTGTAGTACTCGACGAATTGTGTCTGTGCGTAGGGACCTCCCAGGGGATCGGCGCCCCGCGTCACGACATTGATGACACCCCCGATGGCATCCGATCCCCAGACCACCGACTGCGGCCCGCGCATCACCTCGATCCGCTCCACCTGCCCCGGGTCGATGAGGTTGAAGTACTGGTTGGCGCCGGCGCGGAAGGTGGCATTGTTCAGCCGCACGCCGTCGACCAGCATCAACACCTGCTGGCCGGTCAGCCCGCGCACAAAGGGGGATGCCTGGCCGCGCGCCGTGCGTTGCACGAGGACGCCCACCTCGTTCTGCAGGGCCTGGAACATGTCGCTGGGCGCTTTCTCGTCCAGTTGCTGGCGGTCGATGATCGTGGCCAGCGGCGGCGCCTCCAGCAGCGACAACCCGGACCGCAAGCCCCCCGACAGTGCTCCGAGCGACTGTTGGCCCAACCCAGGGTACACCCCCGGTTGATCCGATGGGGGGGCCTGGCCGGGCATCGGCTCGGGCGTCACCACGCCGCGGCCCACCAGCGGCGGCTCGCCGCTGGCGGCGCCCTCCTGCGGCTGCGCATCGACTGCCGGCGGCCCTTGCGCGCCGCGTGCTTGCGCCCAGGCCGCCGCGGCACCGAGCAAGCAGAGCAACACCGCGAGCAATTCCCCTCGTAGCCGCATGGTGCGTTTGCTGGTGTGCATCGCCGATCGAGCCTCCTACGCTGGCAGGGGCCGTGCCTGGCAGTTGCGGATGACAACGGGCGCTGGAGTATTCGCTAGGGTGCCCGAGGGCCGATGGCGGAACCGGCTGCCGCATCGCGCCCGGCCGCAAATCGTACGCATCTGGTATGACGCATACCACAGGACTTGTATCGTCCGGTCGCACGCTACGCCTTGAACTCTGCCAATCGTAGTTGTCCGTCACATCGACGCCACTTTGGTAATCGCTACCCCTTCGGCAACCGGCAAAGTCATCGTCGTTCCGCAGACGAGGACCAGCCAGCGGCAAGTGGCGGCGCGTGGCGGCGCGTGGCGGCGGGCCTGACAGCACGCACCGCGGCCCGGCCAGCAATCGTCGCGCCGCGCGGTGAACGCCCGCCTCAAGCGTCCCTGCGGGGAAGCTCCGTGCTGCGGCCGGCGACCGGCTGTCTGGGATCGGGCCACGGGCGGTTGCATTGCACGGCGGGGCATGGGAAACTCGAAGCGTGGGCCGGGCGCCGCTGGGCCGCGGCGTCCCTTTTCAGGCGGCGTCCCTTTTCGGCTCGAACCAGACCGTTTTCCCACGTGAGGAGCGTTCCATGCGCACATTGGTTTGCAACATGGTGCTGGCCGTCGGCGCGGCAGTCCTGTCGCTGGAGGGGGACGTGCTGCGGGCCCAGGACGCACCGCGCGTCATGGAGTTGGGCAAGCTGCGGCTCGTGGCGCCGCAGAACTGGGAGCGCAAGGAGCCTTCGGTGCGGATCATCGCTTACGAATTCGCCGCCCCGGCTGCCAAGGGAGACGACACGCCCGGCCGCATGACCGTCATGGCCGCCGGCGGGTCGATCGAAGCCAACATCCAGCGCTGGTTCGACCAGTTCACCCAGCCCGACGGCGAGAGCACCGCCAAGCGAGCCAAGACGCAGAAGAAGAAGATCGGCGACCACACGGTGCACATCGTCGATATTTCGGGGACGTACAAGGACCAGCGCGGGCCGTTCGCCCCGGCCGTCAACCGCGACGGCTATCGCATGCTGGGCGTGATCATCGAGGCGCCGGACGCCAACTACTTCGTGAAGTTCTACGGCCCGGCAAAGACCGTCGCCGAGCACGAACGCGCGTTTCTGGAGATGATCGAGGGGCTGAAGTAGCCGCCGATCGACCGGACCCCGATCGGCCGGACGCCGCACTGCCGTTGGCCCCGAGCGTGCCGCACCACCGCGCTGCGGTACCGTTGGGTACGTCCGCCGGGTTGTTACTTCTCGTTACTTTTCTGCCAGGAAGCAGGCCACCTGGTGCACGCCGCCTTCCAGGGGCGGAGGGCTTTCGCGGCACTGCGGCTGGACCTTCGGGCACCGGTCGGCGAACGGGCATCCCGCGTACACGCGGTCCGGAGAGGGGACGTCCCCCGAAAGCAAAATCCGCTGCCGCGACCGCTGCCTGGCCGGGTCCGGCACCGGCACGGCCGACAACAGCGCCTGCGTGTACGGGTGGCGGGGGTGGGCGTACAGCTCGCTGGCCGGGGCCACCTCCACCAGCCGGCCCAGGTACATCACCCCCACCCGGTGCGAGATGTGCCGCACCACCGACAGGTCGTGGGCAATGAACACGTAGGCCAGGCCCAGCTTCTGTTGCAGCTCGACCAGCAGGTTGATGACCTGCGCCTGGATCGAGACGTCCAGCGCCGAGACCGGCTCGTCGCACAAGATCAGCTTCGGCTCGACGGCCAGTGCCCGCGCTACCCCGATCCGCTGCCGCTGCCCGCCGGAAAACTCGTGCGGGTAGCGGTTGAGGAACCGAGGGTCGAGCCCCACCAGCTCCATGAGCCGCATGGCCTCCAGCTTGCGGTGCCGGGGGTCGTGCAGGCCGAAAATACGCATCGGCTCTTCGATGATCGCGCCGACGGTCATCCGCGGATTGAGCGAGGCGTACGGGTCTTGAAAGATCATCTGCACCCTGCGCCGCAGCCGCAGCATGTGGCGATCGGCCAGGCCATCGATGCGGGCACCTTCCAGCACGATCCGCCCCGCGGTCGGCTTCACGAGGTTGACAATGGCCCGCGCTGTGGTCGACTTGCCGCAACCGGATTCCCCCACCAGCCCGAACGTCTCCCCTGGCCGCACGTCGAACGACACGCCATCCACCGCGCGGATGAACCCGCGCTCCCGCCGCCAGATCGGGCCGCGGCGATAGGGGAAATGCACCTTCAGGTCCTGCACCTGCAGCAACGGGCCGTTGCCGGTGCTCGGAGGCTGCGATGCGGGAAGGCTGGCGGCCATCAGCGACTCCAGCGTGCGGAAAACGTCGGCTCGGGTCTCAGCCTGCGGACGGCGGGGAGGGTGCCGCGCTGGCCTGCGTGCAGCTCTGGAGGCGGGCCAGCGACTCCGGGGCGTACACGTCCAGCAGGCAGGCGTGGCGGTGGTTTTCGGAGACTGCCACCAGCGGCGGCACTTTGCTGCTGCAGGCATCCACCCGGTAGGCACAGCGCGGGTGGAAGGCACAGCCTGGCGGCATCCGCGTCGGATTGGGGGGCTGCCCGTCGATGGGCGTCAAGCGCTGCGTGCGTTCCGCATCCAGCCGCGGCATGCTCCGCAGCAGCCCCAGCGTATAGGGGTGCCGTGGGCGGCGGAACAGCTCGTCGGCGGGGGCTTCTTCCACGAAGCGTCCGGCGTACATCACGTTGACCCGGTGGCAGATGCTGGCCACGACTCCCAGGTCGTGGGTAACCAGCACGATGGCGGTCCCTTCCTCGCGTTGCAGTTGCCCCATCAATTCCAGGATCTGCGCCTGGATCGTGACGTCCAGGGCCGTGGTCGGTTCGTCGGCGATCAGGATGTCTGGCTTGCACGACAACGCCATGGCGATCATTACCCGCTGCCGCATGCCGCCGGAGAACTGGTGCGGGTAGTCGTCCAGCCGCCGGTGCGGTTGGGGAATCCCGACGCGCTGCAGCATGTCGATAGCGTGCTTGCGTGCCGCGCGGGCCGAGTAGCCGCAGTGCCGCCGGGTCACTTCCGTCAACTGTTCGGCGACGGTAAGGAAGGGGTTGAGCGACGTCATGGGGTCCTGGAAGATCATCGCCACGCGGCGGCCGCGGATGTCGCACAATTGCTTTGGCGACATCTGCAGCAGGTCCTGGCCATCCAACAGCGCGCGGCCGGAGACGATCCGCCCTGGCGGCTGGGGGATCAGTTTGAGCAGGGCGAGGTTGCAGACCGACTTGCCCGAGCCGGACTCGCCGACGATGCCCAACGTTTCGCCGCGGTCGAGGGTGAACGACACGCCGTCGACGGCGCGGAGCCGGCCGTCGTCGGTGTGGAACTCGACGGTCAGGTTTTCCACTTCCAACAGCGGCATGGCAGGGAGATCCGGTTGGCGGCGGCGTGTGCGGGCCGCGGTCGATCTGCGGCGGCGGCCGCTAGCGGTGTTTCAACTTCGGGTCCAGCGCGTCGCGCAGTCCGTCGCCCAGGAAGTTCAGGGCGAACAGCGTCACCCCCAGCGCCGCGCAGGGGAACAGCACCAGCCACCAGTACACGCGGATGGGCGTGATGACTTCCAGCCCCTGGTTGGCCAGCAGTCCCCACGACACGTCGGGCGGCTCGACTCCCAGCCCCAGGAACGACAGGAAGGCCTCGAACAGCATCACCCGCGGAATCGTCAACGTCAGGTACACGATCACCACGCTGGTGACGTTGGGGACGATGTGCCGGAAGATGCTCCGCCGCCGCGCCGGCCGTGCTGCCCCGCGTGCCCGCCGCGCTGCCGCCGTGCCGCCGTGCGTCCCCGCCGCTCTGCTGCCGCGCCGCTCTGCCGCCCTGCCGCCGGGCCGTGCAACCAACTCCCGTTGACCTGTGCCAGCGAACCTGTCAGGTTGTACGCCCGATGCTGGCGGCCGGCTCCGGAGTGCAGAGGGCTACAGGCCGCGTACGATGGGCACGGGAGGAAAGACGCATGGATGCCACGGTTGCCGCCGTTGTGGCCACTCTGGTCGCAGCCCCCCTGGCAATGGCCCCACCGGCCGCTGCGCCGCAGCCAGCGACGTTGTCCCCCACGCCGGCCGCGGTGCTGGAGCCGGTCCCCGATCCGCTGGCCGGCGGCGGAGTCCAGCCCGCGGTGCCGCTGTCGCAGCGCAACGACCGCTCGGCCGTGGTACCCGCGGCAGCTCAAGGCCCCGCGGGCCGGTCCGCTCCGGCGGCCGCCACCGCGACGGCCGGTGCGCTGGTCCCCATTGGGGCACGTTCGGACGGCGATCCACTGCACGACTGGCGGGCCATGCTGGACGCGGCGGCCGAGGAGTCGGACGCGCGCTGGCCGGTCGGCCTGGCCGACGTGCTGCCGGGTTCCTCGGGGCACGAGGCGTGCCAGCGCGTGGCGGGCTACTGGCGATTCGCCGCGGCCTGCGCGCGGCACGGCGCTTACGCGGCGGAACACGCGCTGCTGCGGGAGTTGCTGCAGCGCGATGCCGCCACGGCGGACCCGCTGCTGCGCAGTGCGGTCCAACTGGCCGATGCCGCGCGCCGCGTGGCCGAAGCCGAATACCGCGCCGCACAACAGCCGCTGCGCCACTGGCTGGCGGGTCGGGCATCCGGCAGCGGCGACACGCCGCCGCTGTGGCCGGCCGACGTACCGCACGCCTCCGGCTACCAGACGCACCTGGCCGAGTTGTTCGCCGGCCGCACGCCGCCGCCGCGCGTGGCGTTTCTGGACCGCACGCTGCCGCTGCAACAGCAGTTGGCGGCTGCACGGGCAGAAGCCGTCGCCGCCGCGTCCGACGCGCTGGACGCCGCGCTGCGTGCCTGGGAGCAGGGGGCGCTGCCGACCGAGGGGTTGCTGCGTCGCGTGTCGGCCCTGCGCCAGGAGCGGCTGGCGGCGATCGACGCCCTGCTGGACTACAATCTGCACATTGCGGAGTACGCCACGGCCGTGGCAGGGCACGTGGCCGTCGACACCCTGCCGCGCTTGCTGCTGAAAGACCCCGCGCCGCGGCACACGCTGGCCCCCGCGCTGCCGCGGACGCAGCCGGCATCCTCGCCGGAGACAGCCGTCCCCCGCTCGGCGCAAGGCGCGGCCACGCTGCGGCGGGCGTTCAAGCCGCTGGCGTCCGATGCCCCAGGGCATGCGGAGCCGGACCCGCCGCAGGCCCGATCGCCCGAGCCGCCCGAGCGGGGCGACTTGCAGGCGCTGGCCGCACTGGACGCCCCGCAGCAAGCCGCCGCCCTGTGGCAGTGGCTGTTGTGGGACGAACCGACCGGTTCCCACGCCGATGCACGGCGCGTGGCCTGGCACGAGCTGCCCGAGGCCGCGCGGCGCAGCGACCGCGCCAGTCTGCTGGCGGCCTTCGGCCGCGCGTTGCAGGCGCAGGGGCGCTATCGGGCCGCGCAGCAAGCGCACGCCCAGTGGCAAGCGCTTTACCCGGTTCTGCTCCCGCAGCGCGACGTGCCATGGGGCGCCGAAGCCATGCTCGACCTGCACGCGGCCGAACGACACCAGGCCGCCGAGGTGCTGCTGGCCCGCGTACGCCTGGAGGCCGCGCAGTTTCACCTGGCGCGTCAAGCCGGTTTGCCGCCGGCGGTGCTGCAAGTCGTCGCCGTGCCCCCTAAACCGCAGCCGGCAGCCAGCGCCGCGCCGCAGACGGAGATGGAGACGGCCGGCACGGCACGCGGCCGCGACTCGGCGGGTGTGCCGTGGCCGGCCCTGGATGCGACCGCCGCGGCAGCGTCGATGGCCGTGGTGAGTACCGATGCCTGGGTGGCCCGGTGCCGCACCGCGCTGGACGACGATCCGGCCGCCATCGGCGCGCTGCGCGACGCGGTGAGCCGCCATCAGCAGGCGGTCGAACTGTTCTTGGAGGCGGCCCTCGCAACGCCGCCGTAGGTGCTTACCGCGAGGCGCTGCGGGGCCGATCGCATCTCCCGCCGGGCTTGCGCCGGGCTGCCTGCGTCTGCCCATCACGGCGCGCGGCGCTGCCATCCGCTCCGCTACGCTCAGCAGGCGCCTTCGCTCGCCAGGCGGGTTCGCTCGCCAGGCGCGTGCGCTCAGCAGGCGCGCACGCCGGAACGTGCGGCCATGCTGCCGGCTGCCGGAACGCTGGCCGAAGCAGGTGGCACCGGCCGCGCGTCGCGCATCATCCGCAGCGCCCCGGACAGGCACACCAGTACCAGTGCCAGCCACAGGTTGACCGTCAGCCACAACCGGCGGTTGCGGCGCATCGGCTCCAAGGCGGGACTGCGTCCCACCAGGGCGCTGGCGATGAAAAAGATCACCAGCGCCAGCAGAAACTTGATGCCGAACAGTGCGTGGTACGGCGCTTTGAGGTCGTCGTGCAGCCGGAACCGCAAAATGACGATGAAGTTGTAGATGCCGCTGGCCAGCAGTAGCACGATGCACAGCATGACCACTTTGAGCCAGCGGCGCCGCGCGGCCTCGTGGAACGCGCCCCGCGCGTCGTCCGGCAACGCGTCGGCGGCCGGGACCGCGGCCACGCGGGCAAACAGCGCGCCCCCCATCAGCCCGATGGCCGCCAGAATGTGCGCCCACCGCGCCACAAGTCCGAGGATGAAATCCGCGTCGATCATGAAACCTCGCACGTTGCGGCCCGTAGTGCTGCAGCGCCCCATGCGCGCCGGCGTGCTGTGCCAGGCGCGGCGCTGTGCGTCTTTGGGCCAGGGCGGCACGTCGCCACCCTGGCGCCGTCCCGGCATCATCACGGCGCCACCCCAGCGCCACCTCGGCGCCACCCCGGTGCCGTCCCGGCGCCATCTCGGCCCGGCACGTCGTGCCCGAATCGTAGCGCCGCGGACGGCGTTTGTAAAGCAGCCCGGTCCGGTGCCTGCTCGCGGCCGCCTGATCGCCTGATCAGTCGTGCGGCGGTTGGCCGCCCCGCTGGGCGAGGAGCCGCTGGACCAGGTGCAGCGCCTCGTCGCGCGTGGTGATCTGGCCGTCCAACTGGGCACGGCGCGCTTCGTCCAGCAGCACGCGGTACAGCTTGCCCCGCGGCACGCCCGCCTGGATCAAGTCCTCGCCCCCCAGCAGCGGCCGAGGGTCGAGTATCTCTCGCGGCAGGGCGAGCTTCTGCCGGCAGTAGTGCACGTCCAGCGGCGGCACGCCCCGGGCCCGGCATTCGGCTTCCAGCAGCACCAACAGCTCGGCAATGCCCGGATGCACCAGCAGCGGCTGCACGCGCGACCACGGCGCATGCCGCGCGCCCTGCAGCGAATGGCGGTGCTCGACCAGCCGGGGATGGAGCACCTGCGCCTGAGCAAGATGAACTTCGCCGGGGCGGGG
>FWPU01010295.1_pt1 | contig 14020 bp, 13 predicted proteins | sample 2228361 | NCBI WGS metagenome assembly FWPU01 (sample SAMEA103939777, study PRJEB20133) | metagenome
TGTTGCAAATTGCGTCTCCAGATGATTTACGCGAGCGGGTGATGAGTTTTTATACGATGACCTTTCAGGTTACCATGCGGTTGGGGGGATTACAAGCCGGACTGGTGGCTGATTGGTTGGGAGCGCCGTTTTCCATTGGGGTGGGGGCCGTGGTGTCTCTTTGCTATGGGCTGTTCGTTGCTTTGCGTTATCCGGCTGTCCGCGAGATGAAGTAAGCCCGCGATTCGGGTAAAATTTTAAGATGGGTTTGATTTTTGGGGTGAATGGCCGGTATTTTACACTGCACAACGAAAATTCTCCTATTACTTTTTGAAAAAGACATCTACTACCGGTATTGTGGGAGGTATGAGCGGATATGATACGAGTTGACGGACCCTTCTTTAAGGACAAACATGGCCGAACGTTAATCCTGCGCGGGGTCAACCTGGCTGGTTCCAGCAAAGTGCCGGTTTCACCGGATGGGGCAACTTACCGCAGCGAAGGATTTTTTGATCACCGGCACGTCTCGTTTGTTGGGCGTCCGTTCCCGTTGGAGCAAGCCGATGAACACTTCCGCCGTCTGCGGGCGTGGGGGTTGACTTTCTTGCGCTTTCTGGTCACGTGGGAAGCGATCGAACATGCCGGACCCGGTCAATACGATGAGGCTTATCTGGATTACATCCGCGCGGTGCTGCAAAAAGCGGCTGAGTACGATATTCAGGTGTTCATTGACCCGCACCAGGACGTGTGGAGTCGCTTTTCGGGAGGGGATGGTGCGCCGGGCTGGACGCTGGAAGCAGTGGGGTTTGACCTGCGTCATTTGCACGAAACGGGAGCGGCAATTGTCCATTCCCAGCATGGCGACCCGTTCCCTCGGATGGTATGGCCCTCCAACAGCAGTAAACTGGCTTCGGCGACGATGTTTACACTTTTCTTCGGGGGCAATCACTTTGCTCCGCAAACGAAAATTGAAGGTGAGCCGGCACAGGAGTACTTGCAGCGCCATTACATCCAGGCGATCACCCGCCTTGCCGAGCGGGTGTGCGACCTGCCCAACGTGATTGGATACGATGTATTCAATGAACCCCTGCATGGTTATATCGGCTGGAAGCGGCTGGACCGGCGTGAGGGCGTGCTGCAAACCGGCGAAACACCGACTCCCTTCCAGTCTATGCTGTTGGGGTCCGGTTATCCGCAGTGGGTGGATATCATGGATCGGCGGGTGTTTGGCATTCACCGCGTGGGGCGGCGGCTGGTCAACCCGCGTGGCCTCTCGGCATGGCGGGAGGGATACCGCTGTATCTGGCGGCAGCACGGCATTTGGGATGTGGATCGGCGCGGGAAGCCGGTTTTGCTTCAGCCGGAGTATTTTACTCAGTACAACGGTCACCAGGTGGATTTCGCCAATGATTATCTAAAACCCTTTATCAACCGTTATGCAAAGACGATTCGGCAGGTGCAGCCGAATGCACTGGTTTTTGTGGAAGGTGAGGCTTTTAATTCCTTACCCTGCTGGGGGGCGGAAGATGTGGAGAATATTGTTTATGCACCACACTGGTACGATGCCTTTGTGTTATTTTTCAAGTCCTTTGTGCCGTGGCTGGGGGTGGATGTTCGTAACGGTGGACGGCTGGTCTTCGGACGAAAGGCCATCCGCAAGTCGTTTGCCGCGCAAATTGCTCACTTTCGCCAGCAAGCCCGCCAATGTTTGGGGAATGCGCCCGTGTTGATCGGTGAATTTGGGATTGCCTTTGACCTGAACCGCAAGCGAGCGTATCGCAGCGGGGATTATTCGCAGCAAATTGAGGCGCTGGATCGCAGCCTGCGAGCAATGGATGACAACTGCATGAGCTTTACGATATGGAATTACACGCCGGATAATACGAACGAGCGGGGGGATTTGTGGAACGATGAGGATTTATCCATTTTTTCCCGCGATCAGCAAACCAACCCGGCCGATATTCATTCCGGCGGGCGGGCTTTACCGGCATTACTGCGTCCCTATCCGCGTGCTACGGCAGGGCAGCCATTGCAAATGGAGTTTGATTACCGCAGTGGTGAATTCCGTTATCGCTTTCGCCACGACCCGGCTGTGACCGCGCCGACCGAATTTTATGTACCCTCCTATCACTATCCGCACGGTTGCCGGGTCGAAGTTTCGGACGGTGAATTTGAACTGGACCTCTCGGCGCAGCGGCTGATTTACCGTCATAGTCTGCAGCAATCTGAGCATGAAATCATTTTGCGGCGGGCTGATATGACGGCAGCGGCTGTTCGTTGATATGTTCGAGGGTCAGCCATGTACCGTATTGTTTGAGCCATTGTTTGCGGGCGTTGTAATCGGGCAGAATACGGGCAACATCAGCCCAAAAGGCGCGGCTGTGATTGGGATGTTTCAGGTGCATCAGCTCATGGACGATGATATAGTCGAGAATTTCCGACGGGGCCATCGCCAGCCGCCAGTTGAAGGCGATATTGCCGTTGCTGCTGCAACTGCCCCAGCGGGTGCGCGCCTGGCTGACGCGTACTTTCGCCGGTTGTTTGCCAACCTGATCAATAAACTTCGGTAAACGCAGCGCAAGGGCTAAATTAAGATGTTTGGATAAGAATTTTTGCAAAACCGTGCGAGCGTGGGGCAGCAAATCGCTGCTCATTACCAGCCGGTTCTTTTCCAACCGCAGCGTTTGCGTTGAGGTTTGGATAACCCGCAGCGGATAAGTTTTGCCCATCACATAAACCAGATCCCCGTTTTGAAAACTACGGCCTGCCAACCTTGCCTTTTCAGCCTGAGTTTGCAAGACCAGCTGGCGGTGCTTTTCAATCCATTTGCTTTTCCTGTCCACCCATTCGAGAATATCCTTTTCAGGCAGGTGCAGGGGGGCGCGCACTTCCAGAGAACCATCCGGGCGGAGGATCAGCGCAATCGTTTTACGTTTGCTGCGAATCAGCCGGTCAATAACAGGTGGCTTCATGGAGGACTTCCTCCATAATATCGTTCAATTGCCTGATGGTCGGCTTCGACGAGATAAACCTCCATATGACCAAAACCGGCCAGTTGCCGGGCAGTGGAAAAGTCGAAAAAGCCGAGATCCGGGCCGCGCTCGCGGATGACCTGTTCCAGAGTCTGCGAATGAGCAGTGCTGACCAGTATAAACGCCCTTCGGAAAGGGACATCTCTTCGCAGCATCTCACGCGGCAGATTGTACTGGTAAAAATAATACCACAAGGGAGCATCTTCCGGCGCGGTGATGATGACCAGATCACCGGATTGGAGTTGGGGCTGGATGAAACGCAGGGATTGTTCAACCGCGCCGAAGCGCCGTTCACCCAGCGGGGCGCGTTGTACAGTAAATACTACAGCACCAATCAGCAGAGTTATCGAGAGAAGAACGGTTAGCACACTTTGGACTGGCATAGGATTCTTGAAGGGTCGGGAGAGAACCTTCAAGAGGTAAGTTACCCCGGCGGATGCCCAAATCAACATCAGCGGTACTAAAAAGAGCCAGATTTTAGCCCATGGGTTGGGACGCTGAATGAATACGATCACCGGCAGGATCACCAGCCCGGCCTGCAAGGGAATGGGCAGGGGACTGATCCGGGAATGAAAGACCAATCCGATCATCCAGCCCAGCACGAAAAGGGCTACCAAAGCGGGATGAACGAAAGCGGTCCACTCCCGCCAGGTTTCGCTCAAACGGGACTGGAGGGTTGGTAAAAACCACTCGCGAGCGACCGGCTCAACCCATTGATTGGCGACCACTGCTTTTACCCCGGAATTGAGGAAAACCGGCAGATAGAACAAACTTGCCAGCAGCAGGGTTAAACCGCTGCAAAACAAGACAGCCAGCGGAAACGAGAAACGCCGGGATTGATCGAGTTTCCCGCTGAGCCAGACGAGGAACAACCAGAAATAGAGCATGGCGAGCGAATAAACAAATACCGGGACGGTGTAAATCCCCAGGGCGCCTGATAATGCCAGCAATAACCAGAGGAAGGAATTGCCCTGATGGAATAATCTTAATGCCAGACCGGCGTTCCACAGAGTGAACAAAGCCAGCAAGGTGTAACCACGCGCATTGACCGAGTAACTCACCAGCACCGGAGCAACGGCAATGGTCAACCCGGCAAGCCAGGCCGTGGCAGGAGAGTAAATCCGCCGGGCCAGTCCGTAACCAAATGGTGCCAGCAGCGCTCCGGCAAGCAACGCCGGAAGACGCACCGTCCATGGTTGAATGCCGAACAGACGGTAAGAAAGGTGGACGAGAAACGTGTGGAAGAGGTGATTGTTGGGGTAATGATAATCGCTCAACCCCAGTCGCAAAGGTTGCACGGCAAATACACTGAAAGTGTAGGCTTCGTCGTGTTCCATTGGGACATTGACGAAGAGCCACCGAAGGATCAGCCCGATGATCAGGAGCGCAACCGCCGGCAGTCCTGTTTCCGGGCGGCGGAGCGAATTCCAAAAATCGGAAAAGGCACATTTGGCATCGGCGGGCAGGTTTTGAAGGGCATTGATGAAAGTCTGGGTCAACCAGTCCGCTGCGGCTCGAAATTGAACGGGGAAGCGCAGGGCGACCACCGCGCTGCCGCTCAACAATAGTCCACTAATGGCCAAAACGCCTCGAAAGATCTGCCAGAGTGCGGGGGTGAGCAGTTCAAGGCTGCCATCACGGGCAAGTAAATCACCCAGCCGGCGGGCGAGCGGGAAAGGCAGGATGGACAGTAATAACAGCCCAAAACCAAAAATCAGCAAAGCGCCGATAATGGCTCGCTGGGATTTGGGGTTGATTGGATTCGCATGGGAGGGAGGGACGGGCTGGCTCATTTCAGATGCCGCGGGTATTAATTGGGTCAGGGAGTGGTGCGGCGGATTTGGAAGACATCGAAATCACGGGCGACCACCGTGTTTTCAAAAACAGGCTGAGCTTCTGCCAGAATGTCCTTTTCTCGATACCGGCGCGAAACGTGGGTGAGAATCAATTGGCGCACCTCGGCTTCGCGTGCCAGTTCTGCCGAGCGGCGGGCGGTCATGTGTCCAAAATGACGCGCCATTTCGGCTTCTTCTTCCAGATAGGTGGCTTCGATGACCAGGGCATCTGCACCGCGCACTACTTCCACCAGATTGGACGGATCGCCAACATCGCCAACGACAGCCAGGCGGGTGCCTGGACGGAATTCTCCCAAGACCATGTCCGGTTGAATGGTGCGTCCGTCCTCAAGGGTGACGGCGTTACCCGCCACCAGTTCGCGGCGCAGCGGACCGTTGGGAATACCCAGTGCTTCGGCTTTTTCGGGCAAAAAGGGACGGCGGCCTTTCTCTTCAAAGAGGTAACCGAGGCTGTCGGCGCCGCGGTGGGAGACCGCAAAAGCCTGAATGGTAAAGTCTTCCGCCTCAAAAATCAAACCGGGCTGGACGGGGCGCAGGTGGAGCGGCATGGGCGGTTCGGCTCCGCGCAGCACAACCCCGTAAATCAAGTCGTAAACTCGATCCAATGCGCTGCGGGTGCCGAGGATTTCGAGCTGGTCAATTGACTCCCAGCGCATGAAGGTAGAAATCAACCCGGCCAGACCGAGAATATGATCTAAATGACCATGGGTCAGCAGAATGCGGTTCAGATTTTTGAAACCAATACCGGATTGTAAGATCTGGCGCTGAGTGCCTTCGCCACAATCCACCAGAAAACGATGCTCGTCTTTTTTGACCACCAGGGCAGGCAGGTTACGGCGTACGGATGGTGCGGAAGCGGATGTACCTAAGAAGATGATTTCAAACAAGGCTGACCAAATTCCTTAAGCAGACAGGGATAAAGCCTGCACTGCCTTTTTTCGAAGGCGGGCAGGCGGGGCAACGTCAATGCAGGCTTTATTTTACCTTATCTCGATACGTGTGGAGGGGTTTTGTTTTAATTCCAATTGTTTCAATCAAAACTCTTGCAAAAATCTATAAATCGGACTAAAATGGTGGAAATATGAACGCCAGCCAGAAATTCAACTCCTTCAACACCTGCATGTGTATGCGGCGGAGGGTGCTGTCCGCCGGGATGTGCTGGCTTTAATCCATTCCAGACACAATTTAAACCAGCGGCTGCGCCCTCTGACCTGTACCAGAGAGGCGCAGTTTATTTATGTCCATCCATTCTCTAACGGAGGTTGATATGTATCCTTTACAACCCGTTGATCATTCTGCATTACGAACCAATCAAGCCGTGATCATCCTCTTGCTGTTGTGTTCGTTCGTTTTCGACCTGCACTGGCTGGCCGTACTGGTTGGGGTGGCTATGCTGGCTGGGGCGCTTGCCGGCAAACCGGCTTTTGGCTGGCTGTATAGCCGTTTGCTCAAATCACGCGGTTGGTTAAAGCCGGACGTTTTGATGGATAACCGTCAGCCGCATACTTTTGCGCAAGGTTTTGGCGGAGTAGTACTGTTGGTATCTGGACTTTTTTTCCTGAGTGGTGTTTTTCCGGTTGGCTGGGGACTGGTCTGGCTGGTGATTGCGCTGGCTTCGCTTAATCTGTTCGTGGGTTTTTGTGTTGGCTGCGCCGTCTATTACTGGTTAAACCGCCTCCAAGTGCCGGGTTTCACCCAATCCCCACCGCCGGGAACTGCGGCTGGCTGGCGTCCACGCCGGGAGGAGCAGGGCTGATGGAGGAATGGCTTGTCCGGCTGATTTGGAGTGGCCTGCTCCTCGGGGCAGGTGTGGGCTTTTATGGGCTGGTCAACCGTACTCTCTTGAGTCGAACGGCGAGTTTAAGCCGTCGTCTGCCCGGCTGGCAGCCCGGAAAACCGGGCATTCTGTACTTTACCACACCTAACTGCGCTCCTTGCCGCACAATTCAACGGCCGGCTTTGCGGGAGGTGCAGGCAGAATGGGGTGAGCGGCTGCAGGTAATCGAAGTGGATGCTACCCACCGGGCGGATCTGGCCAAACATTGGGGTGTGTTAAGCGTACCGACCACCTTCCTTTTGGATGCCAGTGGTAAACCCCGCTTTGTCAACCATGGGGTGGCCCGTGCCGAAAAATTGATGGAGCAATTACACCGCCTGACCGGCCAGCCCGGTTCTTACGGAACAGGCTGAGGGTGTAAAGTGCGCTGGTTGTGAAGGTAACTTTCCAGTGAAAAGATCAGCAATGCCAGCCAGATGAAGCCGAACCCAATGGCGCTGGTTTGTGTAAAGGGTTCATGATAAAGCAGCACGCCCAACAAAAATTGCAAAGTTGGCGCCACGTATTGTAACAATCCCATGATGGTCAACGGAACACTTTGCGCGCCGGCCGCAAACAGGAGCAGTGGTATGATCGTCACCAACCCGCTTAGCGCCAGCAGCAAATTGGTTAGCGGCAGGGAGTGGAGAAAAACTGCCTCTCCGCGTATTTCAACCAACAACAAATAGGCGAACATCGGCGGGAAGATCAAGGCGGTTTCCAATGCCAGTCCTTTGCGCGGTCCGAGTGGTGCAATTTTCTTCAACAGTCCATACAGACCAAAGCTGAACGCCAGTACCAGTGCCACCCACGGTAACTGGCCATAACGGATGGTGAGGTATCCCACTCCCACCGCGGCAAGACCCACCGGCAGCCATTGCAACGGTCTCAAACGTTCCCGTAAAAAGATGACACCGAGGGAGACGCTCACCAGCGGGTTGATGAAATACCCTAAACTGGATTCAACCACCCGTCCCTGATTGACCGCCCAGACATAAGTGAGCCAATTGACGGCAAGCAGGCTGCCGGCTGCCAGATAAATCAGGATTGTACGACGGTTGAGCGAATGAAGCAGCGGGTTGATTTCTTGTCGAATCAGCAAATAAGCCGCCAGAAAAATGAACGACCACACAACGCGGTGAGCCATGATTTGAAAGGCCGGCACGCCATGCAGCCACTTGAAATAAATTGGGAAAAACCCCCAAAGAACATACGCTGAAACTGCCAGTAAAATGCCTTTTTTCATCCAGTGCCTTCCGTGATGCAGAACTTAAGCAGTAATCATACCAGAAAATCAGTACATACCCACCTGACTATCCACCAGACGGGCGTAGGCGTCAATGCCGCCGGTCAGGTTAAATACCTGCTGCCAACCCTGCGCAAGCAACCAGGCTGCCACAACCCGGCTGCGTTCGCCGTGGTGGCACATAATCACCAGTGGCTGGAGCGGGTCACGAACTTCGGTCGGGAGAGCATCCGTACCCCGGGCAGCCAGTTCGGACATGGGGACAGCAAGAACGGCAGGATGATTGAGATAAGCGCGCGTCCATTCGTAGGGTTCGCGCACATCCAGAATGAGCAGGTTGGCGTTTTCGTTAAGCTGCTGATGAACCATTTGGGGAGAAATTTCTGGTGGAGGATTCATGAATTGCTGACCTTTTGATTCTGCTGGCGGTTCATTATGGCCAGGTAAAGCGCAATTGAGCCGGCAACAGCGGCGTTGAGCGATTCAATCTGACCACGCATGGGCAGGTTGACCAGCATATCGCATTTTTTAGCCACCAGCGTTCGCATGCCTTCCCCTTCGTTGCCAACCACCAGCGCCAGCGGTGCATCCAGCGGGGCTTGTTGAATTGAACGAGTGGCTTCCCCCGCCAAACCGATCACCCATATCCCTGCCGATTTCAGCAAGTCAATCGCCTGAGCCAGATTCATCTGGGCTACCAGTAAATGTTCGGTTGCGCCTGCCGATGCGTGAACCACAGCCGGGGTGATGCCGGCGGCTCGCCTTGGAGGAATGATCACGCCATGAGCACCGGCGGCTTCGGCGGTACGCAGGAGCGTGCCGAGGTTTTGCGGATTTTGCAGCATATCCAGAAGTAAAATGAGGGGTGTTTCTTGGCGCTGGTGAGCGCGCTTGAGAATGTCGGAGTAATCGGCGTAAGGATAACCGCTTACTTCCAGGGCAACACCCTGATGCCCTTCACCAAGTGCATCCAATTGCTGGCGCGGCACCCGCTGAAGCGGAATTCGCCTTTTGGCGGCATGGGCAAGAATTTCAACCAGTTTGCCTTTTTCTTCAGTGCCGCTGGCCACCAGCAAACGAAAAATCTGCCGGCGGCGGGTCTGTAAAATTTCAAAAACCGGATTTCGTCCGGTAATCCATTCCCTCATGGATCAGTCCATTTCTGAAAAACGGTTCAGTGTTCGGTTTCCGGCCGGGCAAAGATCATCCGACCGGCGGCTGTTTGCAGGACTTTTGTGACGGTAACCAGAATTTCCTGATTGAGGTATTTGTTACCGTTTTCGATCACCACCATGGTGCCGTCTTCCATATATCCAACGCCTTGCCCGCTTTCTTTGCCTTCCTGAATAACGCGAACGGAGAGAGTTTCACCCGGCAGCAATACCGATTTGACGGCGTTGGCGAGTTCGTTGACATTCAGCACCGTCACACCCTGCAATTCGGCGATACGGTTGAGGTTGTAGTCGTTGGTCAGAATTGGGCAACGCAACTGACGAGCGAGGATGACCAGTTTGTCATCCACGTCTCGCACACCTTCGACATCAATATCCGATATTCTCACGGGAATGATCGGCTCTTTTTGCAACTGGGCAAGGACTTCCATGCCGCGTCTGCCGCGTTGACGCCGCAGACTATCCGGCGAATCGGCAATATATTGCAGTTCGTTCAGTACAAAGCGCGGGATCAGTAAAGAGCCCGGCAAAAATCCAGTACGGGCAATGTCGGCAATGCGTCCGTCAATGATCACGCTGGTATCCAGCAAAATGGTACGCGATTCCGCCCAATTTGCCCCGCTTTCCGCACCTGTTGCAGTGCTGCTGGAGGGCTGATTTTTGGAGATGTTGCCCCAAAGCGAAAACAGGTCATTCTGGCGCATGACGAACACCGAAACGCCAAGATAACCGAAGAAAACCACTCCGATGAAGGGTAAAATTTCTCCAAACGGCGAGGGCAGGCGCGAAAGGGGAAATGCCAGAAGAACAGCAATGATCAGCCCGGCGATCAGACCAAACAGAGCGGCGAACAGGGTTTGGGCTGATACTCGTGTTAACAGGCTGCGGATTGCCCGCATGGGACGGATGGTGATCAAAGGGGTCAAAATCAAGCCGATGAGTGCGCCAACCAGCCCCAGTGTGAAGGCATATTCCTCCACTGAAAAGGTGGAAGACGCTCCGCCTGCGGTTGCAATTTGCCCTAATTGCGCTCCCCACACCACACCAATGATTGCAAAGACGACCATGCCAATTAAGCGAAAAATAAATTCAATACTCATGAATAACTCCTTGAGATGAGTGCAAAAGGTGTTGGGACTTGTTAAGGTGCGGAATAAATATAAAAAAATGAAATAAAAAAATGATTAACCCTATGATAGCATCAGAGTTATCGAGAGTCAACGAAAAAAATTCTAATGATAAAGGTTAAACATGGAATCTCAACCGAGTGTGTTAAAATAACCTGACCCATGAGTGCGGCTCTGATCGAAATCGAAGACCTGTGGTACAGCCACCCGGTGCGGGGTGGTGAGGCAATTCCAGCCCTGAAAGGGATTAACCTGCGCATCGAAGAGGGGGAATATGTTGCTCTGATTGGCGCCAATGGCTCCGGAAAGACTACCCTGGCGCGGCATTTGAATGCTCTGCTCCTGCCTGATAAGGGGGTGGTCAAAGTCAAAGGCATGGATACCCGCGAGACCCGCTTTCATCCGCAAATTCGCAGTCTGGTGGGGATGGTGTTTCAATCACCGGAAGACCAGCTGGTAGCGGCCATACTGGAAGAGGATGTGGCTTTCGGGCCGGAAAATTTAGGCCTGCCCCCAGCCGAAATCCGTCAGCGGGTGGAAGAGGCACTGGAAATCACCGGTTTGAAAGATTACCGCCAGCGACCTCCTCATTTGCTGTCGGCGGGTCAGATGCAGCGGGCAGCTCTTGCCGGGGTGCTGGCCATGCGTCCGCGTTGTGTCATTTTCGATGAAACTACTGCCATGCTCGATCCGGCTGGGCGCCACATGGTCAGACGGCTGATGCGCCGTCTCCACGAAGAGGGGCTGACGGTCATCATTATTTCGCATTTCATGCGTGAGGCGGTTGCTGCCCAACGGGTGGTTGTGCTGAATAAGGGCGAAATTGCACTGGACAGCACGCCTCAACAGGTTTTCAGTCACCCGGCAGATTTGTGGGCGCTGGGATTGGATCTGCCTTTAGCTGGCAGGCTGGCCATTCAACTACGGGAAGTGCTGCCCGGTTTGCCGCCGAACCTGCTGCGCTCCAATGACCTGATTGCTGCTTTACCGCCCCCGCCGTTTCAGATCAAAGCACGCGGATTGGATGATGACGATCTTTCCCTTGCGACGCTGAATGGATTTATCCGTGTGGATCGGCTGGGGCATACCTACCTGGCGGATACCCCACTGGCATATCCGGCGTTGGAAGATGTCCAATTGCATGCCAGTGAAGGCAAGGTGCACGGCTTAATTGGCTCAACAGGCTCGGGAAAATCTACCCTCTTGCAGCATCTGAACGGGTTATTAACACCTCAAAAAGGGTCGGTGATCGTTGGGCCTTTCGACTTGAATGACCCCAAAACCGATTTGAAAGCCGTCCGGCAGTTTGCCGGTCTGGTTTTCCAAAATCCGGATTATCAGCTGTTCGAGCAATTTGTCGGTGATGAGATTGCTTATGCCCCTCGATTGAAAGGTGAGCAAGAATCGCTGCGTGAAACAGTGCGGATGGCGATGGAAATGGTCGGTCTGGACTTTGAAGCCTTCAAAGACCGGCTCACCTTCACACTCAGTGGTGGAGAACGCCGTAAAGTGGCGCTGGCGTCTCTGATTGCTATGCGTCCACAGGTACTGCTACTGGATGAACCGACCGCCGGGCTGGATCCGCGTTCGCGCAGCGAAACGCTGCGTTCACTGGAAAGACTACGGCAGCAGGGTCTGACGCTGGTTCTTTCCTCGCACCACATGGAAGATATTGCCGAGTTAAGCAGCAGTTTGACGGTCCTCCATAAGGGCAAAACGCTGCTGGATGGTGCGGCTGAAGAAGTCTATTCCAATGTCCGCCTGCTGGAAGAACACGGGCTTGAAGCCCCGCTGGTAACCCGGGCGGCGGCTCGCTTGCGTGAATTGGGATGGGACGTACCCCGCTGCATTCTACGAATTGGTGATCTGGTTGAGCATCTGCGCCGAAATTTGGAGGCTCAGCGTGCATAACTTTGAATTTTTGCGGATGGTCAACATCGGGCAATACCTGCCGCTGAATTCGGTCCTCCACCGTCTGGATGCGAGGGCACGGATTATGATCTATCTGGTGATCCTGATGGCGGCTACCTTCACGGCTCGGCCGGCTGGTTTGTTATTTGCTTTGCTGGTGGTGCTTATTCTCTTGAGAATAGGACGCATCCCGCTGAGTTTTGCCTTGCGTGGGTTGTTGCCGCCCTTACCATTTCTCTTGATCCTGGCGGTTTTACAGGTTTTCGTGTCCATTCGGCCATCCAACGCATTGCCTTTGTTTGAATTTGGGATTCTTAAGGTATATGGCAGCGGTCTGATTTCAGCCGGTATGCTGCTTCTACGATTTTGTGTATTAATTCTGGCGCTTTCCCTTTCTTCATTTACGCTTTCCACCTCTGAGATGATTCACGGACTGGAATCACTGCTGGCGCCTTTTTCCCGTCTTGGACTGCCGACTCACGATGTGGCCATGGTTTTACAGGTTACCATTCGCTTCATTCCGTTTCTGGCGATGGCAGCCGAGCGAATAGCCAAGGCTCAGGCGTCGCGCGGGGCGGAATGGGGGGTGAGGAAAGGGAATATCATTCAACGCGTGCGTCAGGTCGTTCCGTTGATTGTGCCGTTATTTTTGACCAGTTTGCGGAGGGCTGAAATCATGGCATTGGCAATGGATGCGCGTGCTTATGGAAGCACTTCCCAGCGCACTTCCATGTACATAATGGAATTTAAGTGGAAGGATGCAGCCGCCATCTTTCTCGGGGTTATCTGCGCGGCTGCAATCCTTGTCTTGGGAATGTAAGTTTATAATTTTGCGCCTTTGCGATTGCCCACAGCAAATTGCTGCCAGGCAGCCACCACAACCAGGGTAATCAATGCCGATACACCTGCTTCTGGCAAGCCATTGGCGATGGCGATGGGCAGGAGTGCCGCAAAGGGCAAAAAGCCAAGGACTCCAATCATGCCCAGAACCAGGATGGTATTGGTCAGGCTGCCGACAATACCGGCGAGAATCAGCGCTGGGACCGTCCACCTGCGTAAAGATTGCCAGACCAGCCATGCAACGGGGCCAATGAATAAACGTGGCAGTACAGAGAGAAGCGGGTTCGTAAACCAGACATCTGCCGGACCGGTTGGTGCAACGGCCGCTTGAATCAGGCTGAAAATGCCGAAAATCAGCCCAATGCCCAGGCCAACAATGGGCCCCTCCAGCACGGCGCCAATGATGACCGGAACGTGCATGATGGTTAAGGATGCACCGCTGACCCACGGGATGAAGCCCAGGCGGGTCAGACCTAACAAAACAGCGATTGCCCCCAAAACGCCAGTGATGACAATTTTTCGTGTGCGATTTTGCGGCATGTCTGCTCCTCATGAGAATGAAATGATGGGTGGTTTGGTCTATCTTATTAACCCTGTGGGGTTGGGTAAAGTTTTGCGGTTTGGAATTTGATTTTAACATTAAATCTATTCGATAGACAGTTTCTGATCGGCAAGTGAAATTCTCCGCTATAATGTGGACAATGCTGGTAATAATGTCCATTTTCTGAGGAATTCATGAACAGACCCCTTCGCTGGTACGATTACCTCACCATTAACATTTACTGGTTTGCGCTGACAACGCGTTCTCAAACCCTCTCACCGCTGATTCTGCCCTTGCTCGTTCAGCAATTTGTCGGTGAACAGGCCAAAGGGACAGCACTGGGAAACATCCGTTTGTGGGCATTAATGACGGCGGTGCTGGTACAGGCCTTGATGGGGATGCTTTCCGACCGGAGTACCCATCCATGGGGCAGACGCCGTCCCTTCATTTTACTCGGTTCAACAGGTGAATTGGTCGTTTTTGCTCTGGTGGGGTTGGTG